>Ga0194134_10003403_pt1 | contig 17197 bp, 16 predicted proteins | sample TA2KigOff0mmetaG_FD_148602 | JGI IMG/M metagenome (GOLD analysis project Ga0194134, IMG submission 148602) | Freshwater microbial communities from Lake Tanganyika, Tanzania - TA2015056 Kigoma Offshore 0m | ecosystem: Environmental > Aquatic > Freshwater > Lake | place: Tanzania: Lake Tanganyika... | reverse complement strand
GCGTAGGGCCAGGCCTGGTTTGGATCTACGCGCAGCCGAGGGCCGGGGCCGAGCGCGTCGCGCACCACCTCGAGCATGGCGAGCTCGGCGTCGAAATCCACGCCGGCCTTGAAGTAGAAGACCGAATGCCCGCGCGCGAGCCCCTCTGCGCACTGGGCGCGCAGACTGTCCGGATCGCCCCAGGCGAGATAGTAGAAATAGTCCACCGACTCGCGTACCGGGCCGCCGAACAGGTGGCTCAGCGGCTGGCCGGCCGCCTTGCCGCAGAGATCCCATAGCGCCATGTCGATGCCGGCGAAAGCGAAGGCGCCCGTCATCGCCTCCCACTGCCAGCCGCCATGGACGAAAACGTCGCGCGAGATCGCCTCGGTCTGCCACGGCGACCGCCCGAGCACGAAGGGCCGCATCGCCTCGATCGCCGCCAGCGTCGTGGCGGTATCACAGTTCATGCAGGATTCCCCCCAACCGACGAGTCCGTCGTCGGTGACGAGCTGCACCACCACGTCCGACACGCCCGCGCGCGAGATGATCGCGCTCACCTCGCCATGCCGGTAGGGAATGACTGCAGGAAAGGTCTCCATCGCGACGATCTTCAAGGGGGCACTCCGGTTTCCAGGACGCGGTCGAGATCCGCCGAACAGGACACTCGGCAGCCCGGGCAGGCTATCAGGCATGACGACGCGAAGCATCGCCGCGCAGTGGGCGTGGGCGCGATCGGTGGCGGCATCGAGGCGGCACGCGCGACATGGCTCTTCCCCGAGGCGGTCGTGCGCCACGTGCCCCGCTCCTGCACCGCGCGCCGGGACACGACCCGGGCAAGTCGCCCGCGCAAGCCATGGCGGCGCGGCCGCGCGAGCCGGTACCGGTCGCAGGCCTGGCGGCGCTCAGCCCTTCGCGATGTATTCCTGCAGCTGCTCGATCTCGAAGCGCTGCTGGCCGATCACGGCCTTCACCAGGTCGCCGATCGACAGCATGCCGGCCACCTGCCCCTGATCAAGGACTGGAAGGTGGCGGATCCGGTGCGCGGTCATCAGCTTCATCGCGTGCTCGACCGTCTTCTCCGGATCGATCGTGACCACGTCGGGGGTCATGATCTCCCTGACCAGCGTCGTGCGCGAACCGCGATCGCGCAGGATCACCTTGCGCGCGTAGTCGCGTTCGGAAACGATCCCGACCAGCTTACCCTCGTGCATCACCGCAAGCGCGCCGATGCCGTGCATGGCCATGTTCGCGATCGCGTCGTAGACGGACGCATCCGGCGAAACCGAGAAGACCTGGTGTCCCTTGTCGGAAAGCAACTGGCTGACGGTGGTCATCGCTGTCCTCCGTGCTTGCGTCTCGCAAGGCGCCCGGCCAGGCCGACGTGCAGGGCCGGTCCCGGGCGCTCCACGGCTGTCATCGTCGCCCGGCCTGCGGCCGTGCGCCAGCATCGGACGGACAGGGCCGCGCTCCCCCGCCGCGGGAAAGCTACCGGCCGAATTCGCGGCGCAGGCTCTCCCAGCGGCGACCGGTCTCGCGTCCGCCCTCCAGGTGGCCCTCGGGCGCGAAGATGTATGGCGGGCGCGGCGGACCGGATCGGACCAGCCCCGAGCCGGCCAGCCGGGCATGGGCGATCGGGATGTTGTAGTCGACGAAGTTCTCGAGCTTGCCGCCCGGGAACATCGGCGCCTGCGCCCAGGCCATGCGCGCGGAGATGGCGTCGGCGCGGCCCCAGTCCCTGGCCGCGACCGCCCTTGCCAGCGCGGCGAGGGGCTCGGGGCCGTCGGCGGCGTTTCCGGACCAGCAGGCGAGGGCCGCATCGGGAAACGCCCGCGCCAGCGCGCCCCATTGCGTGTCGATCGGCAGGATGCGCATGCGGCCCTCGACCGCGCGCAGGTCGTCGGCGATCGAGGGGCCGCCGATATGCTTGGCGCCGATCACCGACGGGATGCGGCTCAGCGCCGCATAGGTCGACGTGTCGATCTTGGCCTTGAAGGCGAACTGGTTGTCGTAGACGACCAGCGGCACGCCGGGCAGCGCCTCGGCGATGTCGGCGTAGTAGCGGACGATCGCCTGCGCATCGAGCGACATCCACATCGGCCGGCCCAGGAAGAGCCCGTCGGCGCCGGCTGCGAGCACGGCGCGCGCGCGGCGGATCGTCTCGCGCGTGTTGAGGGTCGTGACGCCGGCGAAGACCAGGCCGTTCCCGCGGAGCACCTCGGCGATGCAGCGCGTGAAGTCGCACAATTCGTGCTCGAGCAAGGTCGCGCCCTCGCCGAGGCTGCCATTGGTGAGCAGGATGCGCACGCCGCCGTCGAGCACCATGCGCGCCATGCGCGCGGTCTGGTCTAGGTCGACCGAGTCCTCGCACGACCAGTGATCGGCTCCGGCGACGGACGGCGTCGGCACCATGCCGAGGACGCCGACCAGGTCGCGCGCGGTGACGGACGGATGCGTGGCCATGATCGACGGACCTCCGTTGCTGCAGACCCTGACACGCTGGTCGTTGCCGGACAACCATCGCCGGTCTCCCGTCTCCATCGTGACCAGGGTCGGGAAGGGGATCGCGTGGCCCTTCGCGGCGCAGGAACCGAGTGCCGCGGGCGTCGTCCTGATCCCCGGCCCATGGCCGGGCCTGTTGCTGCCTGGAGCCCTCGCCCCGGCGCCGGTGGCGAGCGCCGCCCTTCGCGCCTCCCCTGCCTCAGCGCTTCGCGCCGCTGTCGAAGACGGCGCCGCCGCGCGTGGACAGGTCCCTGGGCGCCGTCGCGCGCTTCAGGAAGGCGTCGGCGTGGGCCGCGTCGGAGAAGCGCAGCCCCGCCGCGCGCAGCGCGTCGTCCACGACCTTGTCGAGCTTCGTGTAGCGGGGGTGGTGGTGCTCGCGATACGGGTCGTTGCGCGCCGCGTTGTAGCAGCAGATCAGCGTCCAGCGCCGGTCGGGCGAGCGGTTCTGGTCCGAGCGGTGCAGCGTGTTGCAGTGGAAGAAGAGCCCGTCGCCGGGCTCCATCTCGGCATGCACGATCTCCAGCTGCTTCTTCGCCTCCTCGACGCGCGCGAGTTCGGCGCCGACCTGCTGGCCCTCGAGCAGTCCGTGGTCGATGCGGCCCATCAGGTGCGAGCCGCGCATGACCTGGAGGCACCCATTGGCGCGCGTCGTGCGGTCGAGCGCGACCATGCACGACGCCATCAGCGGGAAGAGGCAGCCATTGTTGTACCAGTAGCCATAGTCCTGGTGCCATTCCCAGGCGCCGCCCTCGTGGGGCTCCTTCGCCGTCAGCTTCGAATGGTAATGGTAGACCTCGCCGCCCAGCAGGTCCTCCATCGTGTCGACCATCCGCGCGCAGCGCGCGGCCATGCCGTAGATGCTGTCGCCAGGATGGTTCCACGTCACCATCTTCGTCGCCGCGCCGGTCGCGTCGTGGCGGTCGTAGAAATGCGCGGCGATCGCCGGGTCCTTCTCCATCGCCTCGCGCAGCAGGCGCGTCTCCTCCGCGTCGAAGAGGCCGCGCGCGAGGACGTAGCCGTCGCGCTCGAAGTCGGCGCGCTGCTCGGCCGTCAGGATGCTGGGCATCGTCCTGCGTCCCTCGCCGTCAGCCCGGCCGCTTCGTGCCGGCGGCCTGCGCCTCGAGCCGCGCGTAGTCGTTCTCGGTATGGCCGCGCGAGACCGCCGCCTTGTGCTCGACGCCCTTGAGCAGCGCGACCAGCGCCGCGTTGTAGGGCGTGGGAATCCCGTGGCGCGCGCCCTCCTCGACGATCTTGCCGTTGAGCGAGTCGATCTCCGTGCGCTTGCCGGCATGGATGTGCTGGAGCATCGAGGGACGGCTGAACTTCTTCCAGCAATGCGCCTTGAGCGTCGCGCGGAAATCGGGGTCCGCGAGGGTGATGCGGTTCGCCGCCACCACCGCGAGCAGCTCGTCGATGATGCGGTCCTGGAAGGCGTCCATCGCCGGCAGGCGCGCGATCTCGCCATGGCGCAGCCCGGTCGTGGCGGAGAGCGCATTGACCGAGCAGTTGATCCCGAACTTGGTCCAGATGAGCGAGCGGATGTCCGCGTGGACGCGCGCGTCGAAGCCGGCCTTGGCGAGCTCGGCGGCCACCGCCTCGGTGCGCGGGCTGCCGCCGCCGTCGAGCTCGCCGACCGAGCTCATGGCCATGTGGGTGAGCGTCGTGTGCGCCGGGCCCTGCATCGCGGCCGAGCACATGCTCGAGCCCGCGATGACGCGCGGCTTGCCCAGCACGTCGACCAGGATCTCCACGTTGCCGAGCCCGTTCTGCATCGTGATCGCGAAGCCGCCGGGGGAGAGGACCCGCTTCGCCGTCTCGGCCGCCGCGCGCGTGTTGTTGGTGTCGGTCCAGATCATGGCGAGGTCCGCGCCGAGCCCGTCGGGCGGGGTCGCGCTCGCGGGGATCCTGGTGACATGCGCGCCGCGCACGCCGTCGAGCCTCATCCCGTGCGCGTTGATCGCGTCGACGTTCTCGCGCCAGGTGTCGACGAAGGTGACGTCGTTCCCCGCGCGCGACAGCAGGCTCCCGTAGGCGCCGCCCATGGCGCCGGCGCCGATGACGCAGATCTTCATGCCGTTTCCTCCAGGCCCTCTACCCGGCCCCGGCCGGGGCCGCCGTCGGCATCGTCATGCCTCCGGCCCGTCCTGTCCAATGCCGCGTCGCGCGGCGCACCCGGGGAGGCAGCGCGCCCGTCGCCGCCGGAGATTGACGCTGCTTGGCGCGTCCCGTATTCCGGCCGATGCCATGACAGCCCCGATGATGTCGCCGGACGGCCCCGGCATCCGCATTCCCGCAGGGCGCGGTCGCGCCTGGCCCTTCGAGGAGGCGCGCAAGCTCGTCGCGCGCTTCGCCAAGGCGCCGCCGGCGAAGGGCCACGTGCTGCTCGAGACGGGCTACGGCCCCTCGGGCCTGCCGCATATCGGCACCTTCGGCGAGGTCGTGCGCACGACCATGGTGCGCAACGCCTTCCGCGCGATGTCGGACCTGCCGACGCGGCTCGTCGCGTTCTCGGACGACATGGACGGGCTGCGCAAGGTGCCCGACAACCTGCCGAACCAGGAGATGCTGGCGCAGCATATCGGGCGGCCGCTGACCTCGATCCCCGATCCCTTCGGCACGCATCCCAGCTTCGGCGAGCACAACAACGCGCGGCTGCGGTCCTTCCTCGATTCCTTCGGCTTCGACTACGAGTTCGTGTCGTCGACCGAGATGTACCGCTCGGGCCGCTTCGACGAGACGCTGGTGGCGATGCTGCATCGCCACGAGGCGGTCAGGAACGTGATCCTGCCGACGCTCGGGCCGGAGCGTCGCGCGACCTACTCGCCCTTCCTGCCGGTCTCGCCGCGCACCAACCGCGTGCTGCAGGTGCCGATCCTCGAGGCGAAGCTGGACTCGAACAGCGTCGTATTCCGCGACGAGGACGGCGTGCTCACCGAGGTGCCGGTCACCGGCGGCCATTGCAAGCTGCAATGGAAGGCTGACTGGGCGATGCGCTGGCTGGCGCTTGGCGTCGACTACGAGATGGCCGGCAAGGACCTGATCGATTCGGTGAAGCTCTCCGGGCAGATCTGCCGCGTCATGGGCGGCCAGCCGCCCGAGGGCTTCAACTACGAGCTCTTCCTCGACGCGCATGGCGAGAAGATCTCGAAGTCGCGCGGCAACGGGCTGTCGGTCGAGGAATGGCTGCGCTACGGCCCGCCCGAGAGCCTCGGGCTCTTCATGTTCAACCAGCCGAAGGCGGCCAAGCGCCTGCATTTCGACGTCATCCCGCGCCAGGTCGACGACTATCTCGGCCATGTCGCCAAGTATCCCGAGCAGGCCGGGCCCGACGGCGACCCCGCGGCGAAGGCCGGCCAGCGCCTCGACAACCCGGCCTGGCACGTCCATGCCGGGCATCCGCCGGCGCCGGAGCGCGACGGGCTGCCCTTCAGCGTGCTCTTGAACCTCGTCGGCGTCGCGAACACCGAGGACCCGGCGATGCTCTGGGGCTTCATCACCCGCTACGCGCCCAACGCGAGCCCGGCCACCTGCCCGATGCTCGACCGGCTGGTGCGCTACGCGATTGCGTATTTCCGCGACTTCGTGAAGCCGGCGCGGCGCTTCCGCGCCGCCACCGCGGCCGAGCGCGAGGCGCTCGAGGACCTGGCGGCGACGCTGGCGCGCATGCCCGCGGGATCGGATTCCGAGGCGATCCAGTTCCAGGTCTACGAGGTCGGCAAGCGCCACGGCCATGCCGCCGACCTGCGCGGCTGGTTCCGCGTGCTCTACGAGCTGCTGTTCGGCACCGAGCAGGGTCCGCGCATGGGCAGCTTCGTCGCGCTGTACGGCGTCGCGGAGACGATCGCGCTGGTCCGCCGCGTCGCCGCGGGCGAAGAGCCGGGCTGAACGACCGGCGTCCTCCGCCTCGGCCCGCGGCGGGCGCCGGACCTTCGCGGGGCGGACCGGCGCGGCGGATGGAGCTCTTCACCGGACGGTAACTATCGCCGTTCTAAGCATGTCCATCGCGAGAGAGGGGCCTCACCATGGATACGCATGTTCTGCCGCGGGCGCAGTCTGGCCTGATCACCCCTTCGTACCGGGCGATGCAAGCGGAGTTGCACGCGTCGCGTCCGGATTATGGCGTGGCCTCCACGGCATTCGCTCCCTTGGTCTCCCGGGTCGTGAAGCAGCTGGGCGTGCGCGAGCTGCTCGACTACGGGGCGGGCAAGGGGCGGCTCGGCCAGTCGCTGGCGGGCGAGCATGGGGAAGCCCTGGTCGTGCACCACTACGACCCCGCCATCGAGGCCTGGTCCGCCGATCCGGAGCCGCGCGAGATGGTGGCGTGCATCGACGTGCTCGAGCATATCGAGCCGGAGTGCCTCGACCCGGTGCTCGACGACCTGCGTCGCGTCACGCGTCGCGTCGGCTTCTTCACCATCCACACGGGGCCGGCCGCGAAGGTGCTCTCGGACGGGCGCAACGCCCACCTCATCCAGCAGCCGAGCAAGTGGTGGCTGGAGCGCATCGCCAAGCGGTTTTCCGTCGTCCATCTCTCGGAGTACGAGCAGGGCTTCTGCGTGATCGTGGCGCCGCTGCCGGCGGCCTGATCGCCTGCCCGATCGCTTGGCTGGCCGTTCGCGCGGGCAGTTGGCGCGCGGGCAGCTGGCGCGTGCGGCGGGAGCCCGCGGCCGGCGCATCGCCGCGCCGGCGACCGCCCCCGCTTGCGTCCGGCTAGTGCGCGAGCCGCAGGTCGAAGAAGAGTATGTCCCGGCGCGCGTCCACGCCCTCGACGTGCTCCACGCCGTGGAAGCACCTGTCGGTCTTCGGGAACGCGAAGAGCGTGTTGGGCACGTAAGGCATCGACACGATGCGCTCGAACTTCGCGAACGGGTGATGCGGGCCGCCCGGGCAGGTGAAGGAGCGGTCGAGCGGCGCATAGATCGACGTGCCGAGATCCGCGCGCTCCGAGCTCGAGGGCAGGTAGATCAGCACCGAGACCACCTTCGAGGGGCTGTCGGTATGCGGCCCGAGCGAATAGGAATCCAGGTCGCGCATCAGGAAGCTCTCGGAGCTCAGCTGGATCCCGGGCGAGTCGGTCCCGATGCCGAGCCGCGGCGCGATGACGTCGTAGAACTTGGCCATGATCCAGTGGCCGAACTCCGGTTCCTTCATCAGGTCGAACACGGAGCGCCAGAACTCGGCGCGCGCGGGCTCGATCGAGCCCTCGGCCATGCGGTCGGGGAACAGGGCGAGGCGCCTCGGGCTGTAGCCCGATCCGACCCGGCCCGTGTCGCGCAGCGGGATGTACTCGCCAGACTCCGGCAGCATCTCCTGGATGCGCGCGTAGAACGACGGCGGGAAGACCTCGTGCACCAGCACGTGGGGGAACGGATAGTTTAAGACCGGCGCGTTCGCGACCCGGTAGACCAGGTGCCGCCTAGCGTCGGAAAACATGCTCGGCCACTCCCTTGAAAGGACCCTCGGTGCGGGTGGCGCGGGCGACCTGCTCCGCATCGATCGCGAAGCCGGCCTCGAGCAGGTCGCGGACGACGATCCGATGTGCCTCAATCGACGGGTTTATCTCGATGCAGAAGCTGCGCAGCCCCGGGTCGCCGAGCAGCTTGCGCGCGCCCTCGAGCACGAGGTGCTCGAAGCCATCTACGTCGATCTTGATGTGGTTCGGCCGATCGATGGCGCGCGCCTCGACCATGTCGTCCAGCGTCGCGGAGACGCAGCCCTGGCTGACCGGGAACCTGCTACGCGCGAGGTTGAAGTCGACCTCCGCGCCGAAGCTGTTGCACGAGTTCCCGGCTCCGGGCTCGCGGATGTAGAGGCGGTCGTACCGGCGCGCGTTCGAGAGCGCGAGCGGCCAGCACGTCACCCAGTCGCTCACCTTGTTGACGAGCGCGTTCCTGCACAGGATGGAGAAGTTGTCCGCCTCGGGCTCGAAGGCGTGGACGCGGACGCCCTGCTTCACCGCCGCGTAGATCGAGTACATCCCGACATTGGCGCCGACGTCGAACAGGACGTCCCCGGCCTCCATCGAATCGAGCCACTCGATCGTCGATGGCTCCTTCTTGAAGAGCGTTTGCGCCCGCCACACGGTCCGCGAGTTGGGGGTCACGTAGTTGATCCGCGAGCCGCCGACATCCACCGTCGTGACCGGCGTGATGCGCTCGTATTCCTGGATGGTCATGCCTGCCATGGGGATCCTCGGCTTCCGCTGGTAGCCGTATAGACCGATAACTCTAACGAAGGGTTAGCCATGACGGCCCGGCGGCCGTTGCCCCTTCCCCGGGGCGCCCCGCGCGCCTCAGGCCACGCGCGGCCTGAGGCTGCGCGCCGCGAAGTCCTGGTAGAGGCTCCAGGTGCGCTGTGCCATGGGGCCGTGCGGCAGCGGGCGATCCTCGAGCCTCGTGCAGTACCGGATCTTCGCGTAGTTGCCGGTGGAGAAGAGCTCGTCGGCCTCCATCAACTCGTCGAAGGAGATCGTGCGCTCGCGCACCTCGACGCCGTCGGCGCGCAGCAGCTGGATCGCGCGCTGGCGCGTGAGGCCGTTGAGGAAGCAGCGGTTGTGGACCGGCGTCGAGACGACGCCGTCCTTCGCCATGAAGAGGTTCGCGGCCATGAACTCCGCGACGTTGCCGTTCGGGTCGAGCACGACGGCGCCGTCGAAGCCGCGGCGCTTCGCCTCGAGGTGGATGAGGCCGACCTGCGCGTAGAGGCCCGACGCCTTGGCGTCGGTGGGCATCGTCTCCGGGCTCGGGCGTCGGCGGCGCGCGAGGCAGGCGGTGAAGCCCGTCCCGGCCGGAAGCTTCGCCTCCTCGAGGTAGAGCGCGAAGCGCGTCGTCGTCGCGTCGGGCCCGAGCGGGCCGTCCTCGGCCCAGAACATCGGCCGCACGTAGAGCTCCGCGTCGTCCGCGAACTGGTCGGCGCCCTGCCAGGCGAGGCGCTCGATGGCCGGCCCGTCGATGGCCGGGGCGAGGCCGATGGTGCGCGCGGATTCCACGGCGCGCGCGCAATGCAGGTCGAGGTCGGGGCCGAGCCGGCGGTAGATGCGCCCGCCGTCGAAGACCATCGACCCGAGCCAGGCGCCATGGGTGTTGGCGGTCATGATCGGCGTCCTGCCGTCCATCCACGACCCGTTGAAGAAGGTGACCGACCTGCCGCCCGACTGCATGCGCCGCTCCTCGCGTCCGAAGGGGCGGGGAAGCTACTGCGCGGCGCGGAGATCCGGAAGGGGCAGGCGCTGCGCGCGCGTCACTGGCTGGCCCAGAGGATGCGATGGAGGAAGCCGACCTCGCCGCGCCGCCCGAACGCCACGCGGTCGCCGGCGCGCGCGGCGCCGCGCGGGCCGAGCACGATCATGTCGCCGGCGCGATAGACCGGCGCGCGCGCATCGTCGTCGACGCGCATCGCGTAGGCGTGCGGGTCGGCGATGCCCGGGAAGTCGATCTCCGCCCAGCCGTCGCCCGCGGGCAGCCCCTGCGCGTCGAAGCATCCGCCGGCGGCGACGCACCCGCCCGGGATCAGGGGCAGCCGCCTGCCGCCCGACCCGGGGCTGGCGAACTCCGCGAGGCTGCGGCCGGTCGCCGCGAGGATCTTCGAGATCGATTCGGTGGAGGGCCAGCGTGCTCGCCCGCCCGCGGCGAGGCGCTTCGAGCGGTTGAACGTGGTCGGGTCGAGGCCGGCGCGCCGCGCGAGCCCCGAGGGCGAGGTGCCGCTATCGGCCGCAAGCCTGTCGATCGCGCGCCAGATGTCGGCGTGGCTCAGCATGGCGACGAGGCCACCACGCGGCGGCGCGCCTGGACATGCGCCGGATCACGGCGCGCTGCGGCGCGTCAGCGCTGCTGGTCGCGGAACGGATGGGCCGGGTAGACGCCGAGGATGCGCAGGTCGCTGGCGTAGAAGCGCAGCTCCTCCAGCGCCAGCTGCAGCGGGCGCCGCGAGGGATGGCCCTCGACGTCGACATAGAAGCGCGTCGCCGTGAACGACCCGCCGACCATGTAGCTCTCGAGCTTGGTCATGTTGACGCCGCTGGTCGCGAAGCCGCCCAGCGCCTTGTAGAGCGCGGCCGGCACGTTGCGGACCTGGAACACGAAGGTCGTGATGACCCGGCCCTTGCCCGGCCTCGCCACGCGCGGGGTGCGCGACAGCACGAGCATGCGCGTGGTGTTGGAATGGTCGTCCTCGATGTTGGCCTTCAGCGTGGCGAGCCCGTAGAGCTTGCCCGCGAGGGACGAGGCGATGGCCGCGCGCTTGACGTCGCCGCTCGCCGCGATCTCGGCCGCCGAGCCCGCGGTATCCGACCCGACGACGCGGCGCAGGCCGAGCCTGCGCGTCGTGCCGCGGCACTGGTCGAGCGCCTGGACGTGGCTCTGCACCGTGCGGATCGTGCGCAGCGTGGCGCCCTTCGGCGCCAGGAGCTGGTGGCGCACCGGCTGGAACCACTCGCCGACGATGTGCAGGCCGGCGTCGGGCATGAGGTGGTGGGCGTCGGCGACGCGGCCCGCGGTCGAGTTCTCGATCGGGATCATCGCCAGGCGGGCGTGCCCCTTCTGCACGGCCGCGAAGGCCTCGTCGAAGCTCGCGCAGGGCAGGGTGCGCAGGCGCGGGTAGGCGCTGCGGCAGGCGAGGTCGGAATAGGCCCCGGCCTCGCCCTGGAAGGCGATGAGGGCGGGCAGCGTCCTGGGCATGGGTCAGCTTCCGGGGTTGAGCATCTGGCGCGCGCGCTCGAGGTCCTCGGGCGTGTCGACGCCGAGCGGCACCGCGTCGACGACGATGGCGTCGATGCGCATGTCGGCCTCGAGCGCGCGCAACTGCTCGAGGCGCTCGCGCCGCTCCAGTGGCGCGGGAGGCAGCGCCACGAAGCGCGTCAGCGCGGCGCGGCGATAGGCATAGAGGCCGATGTGGTGGAAGAGCGGGCCCGGGCCGGTGGGCGCGGTGGCGCGCGTGAAGTAGAGCGCCCGGCCGATGCGGCGCGCCTCGTCGCGCATCGACAGCACGGCCTTCACGACGTTCGGGTTGGCGCGCTCCTCGTCGCGCACGATCTCCGCGACCAGGGTCGCGATGTCGACCTCGGCGACCTCGAGCGGCGCGAGCGAGGCGCGGATGGTCTCCGGCGCGATGGTCGGCAGGTCGCCCTGGACGTTGACGACCGCGTCGTGCCGCCCCTCGGCATCGACCTTGAGCAGCGCCTCGTGGATGCGGTCCGAGCCGGAGGGATGCGAGGGGTCGGTCAGCACCGCCCGGCCGCCCGCGGCGGCGATCGCGTCGGCGATCGCGGGCTCCGCCGCGGCGACCACGACCGGTCCGATGTCGGCTTCCATGGCCCGGCGCCAGACATGCACGATCATCGGCTCGCCATTGATGTCGGCGAGGGGCTTGTCCGGCAGGCGGATCGAGGCGAGCCGGGCAGGCACGAGGATCAGGGGGTTCCTTGGGCGGCTGGACATGGGCCTCGTCGGGACGGCGTCGGGGCTGCGGCGGATTGTCGCGCCGACGCGGCCCCGGGCGCGACGCGCGCGCGGACCTTAAACCCTTCCGCCGCCAAGGCAAGTCGCGCGGCGGCGCGGGCGCGGTTCGTGTTGAAGCCACGGCGGCGCTTGGGCATATTGCGCGCAATTTCCGCGTCCCCGCGAAGGTTCTTCGTGCAGGGCCCAATCCAGAGGCTGAAATGGATTCGTTCGAGTTCAACAAGATCGCCGGCGCGTTCCTGCTCGCGCTGCTGACGACGACCGTGATCGGCTACGCCGGCAACGCTCTGGTCCATCCGGTGAAGCTGGAGAAGAACGCCTTCGTGATCGACACGACCGCGGTGGCCGCCGCGCCCGCGGTGGCCGCCGCGCCCGCCGCCGCGCCGAAGCCCGACCCGATCTCCCCGCTCCTCGCCGCGGCCTCGGCCGACGCCGGCAAGACCGTGGCCCAGCGCCAGTGCGCCTCCTGCCACAACTTCGAAAAGGGCGGCCGCAACGCTGTCGGCCCGAACCTCTGGAACGTCATCGCCGCGCAGAAGGGCCGCGTCGAGGGCTTCAAGTACTCGTCGGCCATCCAGGCCTCGGCCAGGCAGGCCGGCGACGACGGCAAGTGGACCTACGAGAACGTCAACGCGTTCCTGGTCAACCCGAAGGCCTACATGAACGGCACGCTGATGGCCTTCGCCGGGCTGCGCTCGGCGCAGGACCGCGCGAACATCATCGCCTACCTGCGCGACCAGGCCGACTCGCCGGCGGCGCTGCCCTGAGCGGCGCGCAGGCCGCGTCGTCCCGTCGAAGGGCGGCCCCCGGAGGCCGCCCTTCTTCGTTCCGGGCTGCCCGCTTCCGACCGGCAAGCCTTGCTTAACGGCTTGCGCCGAGATTGCCTCCCGACAGGCGCGAATCGACCGCGCCGCAGCAGCGACGGGAAGGGACATGACGCAAGCGATCACGGCCGGACTGAACCTCGACCTCTCGGTTCCCCTCACGTCGCTGCCGCGCGTGGACGGGACGGAGCGCAGGACCTGCGCGCTCGCGCTCCTCTGGTGGCAAGACCTCGCGGGCGATCGCCGCGCGCCGACGCGCCAAGACATCGCCAACGCGCCGGCGCCGGAATTCTGGAAGCACCTCTTCCTGCTGGGCTGCTCGGCGCAGGATGCGACGTCCAACCGCTTCGAGTGGGCGGCGCCGGTCGCCTGCCAGGCGCTGGGCCTCGACCCCAGGGGCCGCAGCCTCGCGCAGGCCTGGCCCGGTGACATGCTCGAGCGCGCCGCCTTCGTGCAGCGCTCGGTGGCCGAGCTGCTGGTCCCGATTGAGGAGACGGGCCGCTGGCGGTCCGCCGAGGGCACCGACGTCGTCTTCCGCTGCCTGCTGCTGCCGGTCGCGGATGGCGAGGCGACGGCAAGCCACCTGCTGGGCGTGATGTCCTTCCACCGCCAGCGCGCCCTTGGCGCTTGAGATCCACGGTGCGGCGTGGCCTTATCCGCACGCCGATGACCGTCGAACTCCAGCGCATCAAGTCGCTCGCCATCCGCCTCGCCGACGCGGCGCGGCCGATAGCCCTTCGCTACTTCCGCAACGATCCCTACACCGAGACCAAGTCGGACGCGTCGCCGGTGACGATCGCCGACCGCGAGTCGGAACGGGTCATGCGCGAGATCATCCGCGCCGAGTTCCCGGAGCACGGGATAATCGGCGAGGAATGGGGATCCGACCGCGCCGACGCCAGCCATGTCTGGGTCCTCGATCCGATCGACGGCACGAAGTCCTTCGTCACCGGCCGGCCGCTCTTCGGTTCGCTCGTCGCGCTGTGTCGAGACGGGAAGCCGGTGGTGGGCGTGATCGACTGCCCGGCCGCGGCGGACCGGTGGGTCGGCGTCGCGGGCGACGCCAGCACGCACAACGGCAAGCCCTGCCGAACGCGCGCCTGCGCGCGGCTCGCCGACGCGGTGCTCTACGCGACCTCCCCCTACATGTTCGCGGGCCGCGACTGGGACGGCTTCGACCGCCTGCACGAGCAGGTGAAGTTCCCGATCTTCGGCAACGACTGCCACGGCTACGGGCTGGTCGCGAGCGGCTGGGCGGACCTCGTGGTCGAGGCCCAGCTCAAGGTCTATGACTGGGCGGCGCTGGTACCGGTGGTGGGGGGTGCCGGCGGCGTCATCACCGACTGGGCCGGGGCTCCGCTCGGCCTGCACAACGACGGCCGCGTCGTCCTTGCCGGCGACGCGCGCATGCATCGCGCGGCGCTTGCCGTCCTGAACGGCGGCTGAGGCCGCGCCCCGCCGGCGGCATCGCCGGAGCGGCCCCCTTGCCGGGAGGGGGTCCGCTCTCCACACTTTCCCGCGCCTCGAACCCCGTGGAGCGGACATGCGTCTTCTGGCCTTCCTCGCAGCGACGGGCCTCGCCGCCGCGGCCGGCCTCGGCCTCGCTGCCCCGGGCGCGCAGGCCCAGGCGACCCGCTCCCATGGCATCGCCATGCATGGCGACCTGAAATACGGGCCGGACTTCCGCCATTTCGACTACGCGAACCCGGACGCGCCCAAGGGCGGCGAGGTCCGCTTCCACGCTGTCGGGACGTTCGACAGCTTCAATGGCTGGATCCTCGGCGGCGTCCCCGCCGGCGCGGCGAGCGCCACCATCGACACCCTGATGGCCAGCTCCGCCGACGAGCCCTTCTCGAAATACTGCCTCGTCTGCGAGACGGTGGAGGTGCCCGACGATCGCAGCTGGATCGTCTTCCACCTCAGGCCCGAGGCGCGCTTCCACGACGGTTCGCCGATCACGGCCGAGGACGTCGCCTGGACCTTCGAGACCATCCGCACCAAGGGCCATCCCTTCTTCCGCTCCTACTACGGCGGCGTGCGCGCCGCCGAGGTGCTTGGCCCGCGCGCCGTGCGCTTCACCTTCTCCGACGCGACCAACCGCGAGCTGCCGCTGATCGTGGGCGAGCTGCCGGTGTTCTCGAAGGCGTGGTGGGCGACGCGCGACTTCTCGCGCCCCTCGCTCGAGCCGCAGCTGGGCTCCGGGCCCCTGCGCGTCGATGCCTTCGAGGCGGGGCGCTTCGTTACGCTGCGCCGCGTGCCGGGCTACTGGGGCCGCGACCTGCCGGTGCGGCGCGGGCACAACAACTTCGACGCCATGCGCTACGACTGGTACCGCGACCCGACCGTCGCGCTCGAGGCGTTCAAGGCCGGCGAGTACGACATCCGGCAGGAGAACCAGGCTCTCGCCTGGGCGACGCGCTACGAGGGCCCGGGCCTCGAGCGCGGCCTCTACCGCAAGGAGGAGATCGCGGAGGAACGCACCAACGGCATGCAGGGCTTCGTCATGAACCTGCGCCGCGAGCAGTTCCGCGACGCGCGCGTGCGCGAGGCGCTGGCCCATGCCTTCGACTTCGAGTGGTCGAACCGCCAGCTCTTCTTCGGCGCCTATGCCCGCACGCGCAGCTACTTCGACAATTCCGAGCTCTCGGCGCGCGGGCTGCCCGACGCGGGCGAGCTCGCGCTGCTCGAGCCGCTGCGCGCGCAGTTGCCGCCGCGCGTCTTCGCCGAGGAGTACCAGCCGCCGCGCACCGACGGCAGCGGCAACCTGCGCGACAACCTGCGCGTGGCGACGCGGCTGCTGCGCGAGGCCGGCTGGCAGGTGAAGGACGGCGTGCTGGTCGACGCGGGCGGCAAGCCCTTCCGCTTCGACATCCTGCTCAACCAGGGCGGTCTCTTCGAGCGCATCGCGCTGCCCTACCTCGAGAACCTCAAGCGCCTCGGCATCCAGGCCCAGACGCGCCTCGTCGATACCGCGCAGTACCAGCGCCGCCTCGAGGAGTTCGACTTCGACATGACGGTCACCGTCTTCGGCGCGTCGGATTCGCCGGGCAACGAGCAGCGTAACTACTGGAACTCCGCCAAGGCCGACGTCGTCGGCTCGGGCAACCTCGCGGGGCTGAAGAACGAGGCGATCGACCGGCTGGTGGAGGCGGTGATCTCGGCGCCCGACCGCGCCGCGCTCGTGACCCGCACGCGCGCCCTCGACCGCGCGCTGCAATGGTCCTTCCTGGTCGTGCCGCACTGGCACACGCGCGTCGACCGCGTCGCCTATTGGGACCGCTTCGCGCGCCCGGCAGTCACGCCGCGCGTCGGCTACCTGCCCTCTGTCTGGTGGGTCGACCCGCAGCGCGACGCCGCGCTGCGCGAGAAGCGGGCGCAGGGGCGGTGAGCGCCGCCCCGCATCGCCGCCGGGGGCGTTGAGCCTTGGGCGCCTACATCGTCCGCCGCCTGCTGCTCGTGGTCCCGACGCTGCTCGCGATCATGGTCATCAACTTCGCGATCGTGCAGGCCGCGCCGGGCGGGCCGATCGACGTCGTGGTCGCGCAGATCAGGGGCCTCAACACGGACGCCACCGCGCGCTTCACCGGCGCCGGGGCGGGCGACATCCAGGGGCAGGGCGGGGCGCCGGGGCAGGGCGGCGACGAGCGCAGCCGCGCCGGGCGCGGCATCGACCCGGAGATCATCCGCGACCTCGAGCGCCAGTTCGGCTTCGACCGGCCGATCGGCGAGCGCTTCGCCATGATGATGGCGCGCTACGCGACATTCGACCTCGGCCGCTCCTACTTCAAGGGGCGCGACGTCGTCGACCTGGTCGTCGACAAGCTGCCGGTGTCGATCTCGCTCGGGCTGTGGACGACGCTGATCGTCTACCTGATCTCGATCCCGCTCGGCGTGCGCAAGGCCATCCGCGACGGCTCGGCCTTCGACGTCTGGACCTCGGGCATCGTGATCGCGGGCAACGCGATCCCGGGCTTCCTCTTCGGCGTCATGCTGATCGTGCTCTTCGCGGGAGGCGGCTTCCTCAAGCTCTTCCCGCTGCGCGGCCTCGTCTCGGAGGGCTTCGCCTCGATGACGCCGATGCAGCAGGCGCTGGACTACCTCTGGCACATGGTGCTGCCGGTGACGGCGATGGTCGTCGGCGGCTTCGCTGGCCTCACCATCCTCACCAAGAACTCCTTCCTCGACGAGATCGGCAAGCAGTACGTCGTCACCGCCCGCGCCAAGGGGCTGCCCGAGCGGCGCGTGCTCTACGGCCATGTCTTCCGCAACGCGATGCTGATCGTGATCGCGGGCTTCCCGGCGGCGTTCATCGGCGTGTTCTTCACCTCCTCGCTGCTCATCGAGGTGATCTTCTCGCTCGACGGGCTCGGCCAGCTCGGCTGGGAGGCGGCGATCAACCGCGACTACCCGGTGATGTTCGCGACGCTCTACGTCTTC
>Ga0194134_10003395_pt1 | contig 17219 bp, 10 predicted proteins | sample TA2KigOff0mmetaG_FD_148602 | JGI IMG/M metagenome (GOLD analysis project Ga0194134, IMG submission 148602) | Freshwater microbial communities from Lake Tanganyika, Tanzania - TA2015056 Kigoma Offshore 0m | ecosystem: Environmental > Aquatic > Freshwater > Lake | place: Tanzania: Lake Tanganyika... | reverse complement strand
TTGAAGAAGGCTGCAGCGTGGAGGGGCTGGTGCGCAGCGCCAACGGTGCGCTGCAGGCCGTGGAACTGCTCGATGCCGCCGGCGAGCGGCGCCAGCTGGCCTGCGAGCAGGCCGTGCTCAGCTGCGGGGCCTGGAGTGCCCAGCTGCTGCCCCAGCTGCCGGTGTTTCCGGTCAAGGGCCAGATGTTGTCGCTGCAGGGTCCGCAGGCGGCCCTGGGGCGGGTGCTGTTCGGCCCGGGCACCTACCTGGTGCCACGGGACGACGGCCTGATCGTGGTGGGGGCCACCAGCGAGGCTGGCGCCGGCTTCAGCGAAGGGCTGACCCCGGCCGGCCAGCGCCAGCTGCAGCAGGGCATCGCCAGCCTGCTGCCGGCGGCCGCCCAGTGGCCACCGATGGAGCGTTGGTGGGGCTTTCGCCCCTGCACCCCCGACGAAGGACCGCTGCTGGGCGCCGGCCCGATCGCCGGCCTGTGGCTGGCCACGGGTCACCACCGCAACGGCGTGCTGCTGGCGGCGATCACGGCCGAACTGGTCACCGCAGCCCTGCTCGCAGCCCAGGGAACAGACGAGCTGGACCCAGGCGCTAATGCTTTGTTGCAGGCGTTTGACTGGCGGCGCTTCAGCGCCTGAACACCTCCCGCTCGCCGATCCCCTTGATGGCATGCACCCCGGCCGAGGTCATGGGGATCTCGCTGGCCACCAGCGCCGCGGTGGTCGCATCGACCAGCAGTGGCGTCTCGACCACCCGCGTCAGCGACTCGAGCCGGGCCGCCAGATTGACGGTGTCACCGATCACGGTGAAATCGAGGCGCTGAGGGCTGCCGATCTGCCCCACCGCCACCTCGCCTGTGGCCAGGCCGATGCCACTGGCCAGGGGCTCGAGGCCCTGACGGGCCCAGCTTTGGTTGAGCTGGGCCAGGCGCTCGGCCATGGCAATGGCACAGCGCACCGCTGCGATGGCCTCGGCCTGCTGGCCGCGGCTCAGCGGCGAACCAAAGACGGCCATCACGCAGTCGCCGATGAACTTGTCGACGGTGCCTCCGTTGGCGCTGATCACCTCGACCATGGCGCCCAGATAGCTGTTGAGCTGGCGGAGGTGCAGGGGAATCTGTCCCTCACGGGTGCGGCGCTGGGTCAGCTGGGTGAAGCCCTTGAGGTCCGAGAACAGCACCGTCACCGGCAACACCTTGCCCTGCAGCAGGCCATCGGCCGAGCGCGGGTCGGCCAGGATCGCCTGCACCACATCGGGCGCCACATAGCGCTCAAAAGTGCGGCGCAGGCGCCGCCGTTCGGCCAGCTCACCGGCATAGGCCTCGGCGCCGAACACCAGCGAAAGCGCCAGCAGGGCCAGGGCGGCTCCCAGGACCGGCAGCAGGACGCCCGCCGACTGGAAGGTCCAGACGGCAACCACCACCGTCAGCACCAAACCGGATCCGGTGACCAGCAGACGGATCGCAAGGCCGCGTCGGCGCGAGGCGACCACCAGCACCACAAGGGCTGGCAAGGCGGCCAGCAGCCCCCGCGCCCAGGCCGCTGCCGGCCAAGGGTAGAGACCGCTGCCATCCAGTGAGTTGGCAACCCCGGTGGCCAGCAGTTCCAGGCCGCTGAGCCGACCGAACGGAGTCTCGAAGCCACCGCTGCCATCGCCGACCACAGAGCCAAGCAACACCAAGCTTCTGTGCCAATCCACCCGTTTTTGCAGCAAGGCCCAGCGCCCTGGATCGAGCACTTCCCAGGCCGATACATGACGAAAATGCCCACTGGGCCCGTAAAAATTGAGCCACCGATCGGCGTCAGGTTGGCGACTGGAGCGACCCGCCTGCTGCAGCAGCTGCCCGCCCAGCGACGGCCATGGCTTGATCCCATGGGCCGGTAACAGCCGCCGGCCGTAGTGCTCGGGATGACGGGCAGGCTGACCCGGTCCAGGTGGCACGATGTTGCTCAGACCACTGGGCTGGTGGTGATACGGCTGCACCAGGGTCAGGGCGCTGCCGGCATAGATGTCCTGGGGTTCGAGCATTTCGGCCGCCAGCACCAGACGGCCGGGCCATTGGCGTAGGACTGCTGCCAGGGCCTGGTCGTCGCTACGGCCCTTGCTGCTGGGGCCCGCAAAGACGACATTGATCGCGATGGCAGGGGCACCCGCCTGCAGCAGGCGATCGATCAGATCGCCATAGCGGGCCCGCGGCCAGGGAAGGGTGCCAATCCCGTCGGCCCAGGCGGGTCGATCCACTTGCTCGGCGAACCAACTGCCCTGTTGCACGGTGGCGTCGTCGATCTCAACGAGCACGAGCTGCTGCGGAGGCTGGCGCGGGCCGCGCCAGCGCTGCAGCTGCGTGTCGAGGCCGCGCTCGGCCTGCTGCCACAGAGGCACCTGAAGCGCCGTGAGACAGGACACCGCAAGCACGACCAACCAGGGCCAGGGGCGCAGACGGGCCAGCCCAGCCCGCGATTGCGGCACAGCTTCAGCAGCGTGGTTCCAGGGCATAGACGCGATGCTGCGTTTCAATCCAATGGGAGGCCACAGGCCGGAAGTGTTTGCGACACAGGGCAGCCATGGCGTGATTGTCCTGCGCAAAGCCAAAACAACCCCTGGCGATCGGAAACCCGCTGGAAGCCTGGGCGCCTGCCGCGAGATGGGCGCTGGTCATCACATCGGCCAGCAGAGCAAACATCCCGCCGCGCCGGTCCCAGGGTGGATCCACCCAGGCCACGGTGTAACGCAGCAAGTCAGGCGCAGGGCGATGGCACAGGAGCCATCCCACCAGATCCAGGCCATGCCGCAAGACTCGGCAGTGCTGCAGATCAAGGTCGACAACGGCGACAGAATCCTCCAGCAGAGGCGGACGCGCCCAACCGGGCAGATCGGGATCGACAGCCCGTTGGCGTAGCAGCTGCCAATGGTCGGCCGTGATCGGCTCGACACCCCAAGCGCAGCGGTGCTGCTGCCTGCGGGCCATGGCGGCAAGACGTTGGGCCAGCGGCTCGAAGGCCTGGGGACTGGCCACGGTCACCAGCAGTTGTCCGGGTGCATCCCGCCAGCCCGCCGTCGGTGATGTCAACGCCTGCAACGCCTCCGTCGATGGCTGCCCCAAGGGAACATCAATGGCCATGGCAGCGCAGTTCTGCAGGGTGGCCCAGCGGCGCACATGGGCCAGCAGCTGCGTGGCCACACCCTGACGCCTCCAGGCTCGCCGCACAGCCAAACTGGCAATGGTCAAGATCGGTGTTAACGCCCCAGCGGCATCAACCGGTCCAGATTCAATGCGCCCGACCAGTAGCGCAATCGGCCGCTGATCCCGGCGCACACCCCAGGCCAGCCAGGCACCACAAGCGGGGGCCTGGCTCTGGTGCAGCGATGGCGCCTCAACACGGGCGAGCGCAGCGGCCAGCGCAGCAGCCGTCAAGCCACGAAAGGATTGCAGCGCCTCAAGCGAACCAATCTGACGGATGTCGAGATCCGCTCCGGAGCCAACCGGACCCGAACATCCCTCAGCAACACGGTCAGCCACGTGTCAACGATGCCTGCAGTACGGCAAGGAAAACCAAAACCGATACAACAACTCGTTGACAGTATCAACAGATACAGCAAGAGACGAACCGCTTTCGGCATTTTACCGAAATTTCACTAACAAATTTTTAGCGAAATTTTAAACAGAGCAGAACAAGCCTGGAGCCAAGACTGGCAAATCCTGAGCAACATCTACGTCAACCTATCGACAGAGGCAAAAGTCGAACTGGCTGATCGTTTTCGTGAACACCATAAAGGAGCTGTCAATGCCGTTCTGGACATCGCCAACAACACTGGAACAGAGGTTCACCCCGACACGGTGATCACCTTCTTCAATCAATTCATGGTTGACAGACCCGACGACGACAACGACGATGAGGAATTAAGCCGCGAGATGCTTTCGGCCGTCAGCGGCGGAAAGGGTGGACCACCTTCGCCACCGCCGCCGCCGACCAGCTGGATGATGGGCCCGCCGGGCGGAAACCTGACCACTGTTGCTCCACTGACCACCGTTGTGCCGTTCCGCTGAGCGCCGAAGAACGCCTGAGCCTGGTTGCCCCCTCAAAATGTTTCGCTTAGATTGGGCGCAATCAGCTCAGTTGCGATCCATCCAGCAGCCACGAAACCGATTTGCAGGATTTTGACGTCTTCAACAATGTCGATCCCCAGCTGGTTGAGTGGATCGTTCGCAACGGTCGATCCGTTCAAGCGGAGCAAGATCTCTGCCTGATCGCAGAAGGTGACGCGTTCGCCGGGTTATTCGTGCTCGAGCAGGGCACGCTGATCATTTCCACGTCTCAATCGCAGGCTGATGATGTGGTCCTCGCTCGCCTGGGCGTCGGCAGCATGGTCGGCGAAATGAGCTGGCTGGAGTCAAGGCCTGCCGTAGCGCGTGTCGTGGCGAGTGCAGGCAGCCGCATCCGACTGATTGAGCCGACCAGCCTGACACTGCTCCAGCGCCCGGGAGACCCCATTGCTCCTCTGCTCTACCGCGCCATCTGCACCAAGCTGAGCCTGCAGATCCAGAGCCAGAACGCCTGGATCCATCGCTTCACAGCGTCAGTGCAGGAACCCCTGCGCAAGGTGCTGCTGCTGTTTGCCGAGCTGGAGGAGCAGGACGTTGCCTGGCTGGGCCAGCTGGGTCAACTGCAACGCCTGCCCCCTGGGGGGGTGCTGCTTGAACAAGGGCAACCAGTGGCGGCGTTGTATCTGGTGCTGGCGGGCGATGCCCGCATCCAGATCAACAGCGACGGGCAGCTCAAGGAGGTCGGCAGTTCGCGCCGCGGCGAACTTCTGGGCGAAATGAGCCTGCTGAATGCAGCAATGGAAGGGGCCAGTGCACGGGTCGACACCCTGGCCGGCATGGAGCTGCTGCGCATCGACAAACAGGCCCTGCTGGCCGCACTGGCTGCCGACAACGCCCGCGCCACCCGCTTCTGGCGCGCCCTGGCCCGCATGCTCTCCCAACGCAGCCGCGATCAGTTGCTGGATCGCGGCCTGGCGCAGGTCAGCCGCCAGGCCGAACAAACGGTCGATGCCGACGAAATGGACCTGGAGCAACTGTCAGCCGCGACCACCGCTGGGCTGCGATTCGACTGGCTGTGTCGCCGCTTTCAGGACCAGGGAGGCTGAGAACCATGCAGCTTCAGGCCGGCGACGAGCAGCTCTGGCCTCAACAGGCCATGCACCTGCATTGCGGCGAACTGCTGCTGCTGCTTCAGCACAGTGCCAACGGCGTCGTGACCGAGCGGCTGCCGCTGCTGAGCCTGGAGGCCGGGGCTGTGCTGCCGCCACACCCCAGCGGCCTTGAGGCCCACCTGAGCTGCCGCATCCGCGCCCTGCAACCCTGCGCGCTGGAGCCCATGGCAGCGGCCAGCGACGAGACGATCGCGCAGGCCGAGCAGGCCCTGGTGACGGCGCTGCAACCCAGCAGCAGCGCGGGCGATGGCCAGCTGCCAGCCCTGCTACAGGCGCTGTGGCAGCAGCACCGCGACCAGCAGCAGCAGCGGCAGCAGCGCTACGCCCCCCTCGACGGACAAAGTGCTCAGCGGCTGTTTCTGCATCTGGAAGACGCCATGCCTGGCCTGCAAGGCACAGGCCAGCCCCAGGCCGATGCCGACGGCGGTTGCGCGATAGAGGCCTGCGTGGCCGCACTGCTGCGGGAGCGCCCTGGTTCCGGGCACACCCCCGCGCCCCGTGGACCGATGCAGCTCGCGGCAGAACCTCGCCAACAGCTGTACCAATGGCTCGACGTCAACGGCTTGATCGGCCGCGATGTGCTGATCAGCGGCGATCTACGCCACCAGGACTGCGGCGATCTGATTGGATTTCTGGAGCAGGACCCCGCCCAGTGCGTGTTGCTGCAATCAAGCGGCGCGGGCTATCGAATCTGGATTCCGGGAGCCATGGCCCAGCCGGTGGCCCTGCAGCAGGCACCCCAGCTGATGGAGCGGATCAATCCACGGATGATCGCGGTGTCGCCGGCATTTGCGACGCAGGATCTGACCAGTCTCGGTCTGCTGCGCTTCGCCTATGGCGACCCCAAACACCGCGCGGCGTTTGTCGTTGGCGGCCTGCTGCTGGGGCTGGCCCTTGGCTTGCTGTTGGCCATTGGCCGAGAGGTCGGTGCTGCCCGCTGGATCTTCGGCATGGGCTTCAGCGGCCTGGCGATCGGCACCTCGCTCGGCTTTCTGAGCGGTGGCTTCCGTGTGGGCGTGGCGGTGATGCTGCTGGCGACCCTGCTGGGTCTGCTGACGCCGACCTTCAACACGATCATCACCAACCAGGCCCTACCGGATCGGGACCTGGGGCTGTTGCTGCAGATCGCCGGGATTCTGGTCGCCGCGGGCATCACAAGGGTGGCTCTCGAATGGACCCAGAGCCGCGCCCTGTTGTTCCCACAGCAACAGGGTGCCACCAGGTCCCAGTTGGCCACGATCCAGCGCATGTTGTCGCTACCGATCGACTTTTTTCGCCATTATTCGATGGGCGATCTGCAATTGCGCTTCGGCGCCATTGACGAACTGCGCAGTGAAATTCAGACCCTGCTGGATGGTGGTCTGCTCAAGCTCGTATTGAGCAGCGTCTACATGCTGTTCCTGCTGAAGATCAGCGTCAAATTGACCGTGCTGGCTTTCGTGATCGCCCTGATGCTGTTGATCCCGACCGCGCTTGTGGGCCTGCAGAGCAGACCGTTGCAACGGCGTCAGGAGGAGATCGACGGCCAGGCCCAGAGCCGCAATCTCGAATTGATCAGCTCCGTGGCCAAGCTGCGGCTGGCCGGTGCCGAAACCCGTGCTGCGCGCTGGTGGGCCGAACAATACCGCCGTTCAATCACGATTGAGCAGGCTCTCGATGCCAAGGAAGCGGTCGGTCAGTTGCTGAGCACGGTGATCCCGAATCTCGGTAATCTTCTGCTCTACATCGTCATCACCAAACTGCTGGCCGAAGCGGCCGCAACACCGTCACTGTCGGCCCCCAATGCCGGCCAGTTGCTGGGCTTCTTCTCGGCCTTCGGCACGTTCATCGGCGCCATGAGCAGCTTCGCAGGGCTGCTGATCGGGGCTTTTGATCTTCCGACCATTTATGAACGAGCCCAACCGATTCTGAAAGCCCAGAGCGAACAGTCCGAGCAGTTGCTCGAGGCCGGTCGGCTCGAGGGTGGACTGAGCTTTGATCGTGTCAGCTATCGCTATCAACCCGATCTGCCGCTGGTGCTGGATGGGGTCAGCTTTGTGGCCAGGCCCGGTGATTTCGTGGCCCTGGTCGGTCCGTCGGGCTCGGGCAAATCAACGCTCGTGCGCCTGATGCTGGGCTTTGCCAAACCCGAGAACGGCGAAATCCGTGTGGACGGCCAGCCCCTCAACGGTTTGCGGCCCGACAGCCTGCGCCGCCAGATCGGCACCGTGTTGCAGAACAGTGCCCTGTTCAGCGGCAGCCTGTTTGAGGCGATTGCCGGCGGTTGCCTGATCAGCCTCGATGAAGCCTGGGCGGCAGCCGAGATGGCCGGTCTGGCCGACGACATTCGGCAGATGCCGATGGGCATGCAGACCGTGATTCCCGATGGAGGCGGCACCCTCTCCGGCGGGCAACGGCAGCGGGTGGCCATTGCCAGAGCACTGGTACGCCAACCGCGGTTGCTGATCTTCGATGAAGCCACCAGTGCACTCGACAACCGCACCCAGGCCGTGGTGAGCCAGAGCCTCGAGCAGCTGGCGATCACCCGGATCGTGATCGCGCATCGACTCAGCACCGTGCGCCATGCCGATCAGATCCTGGTGCTCGAGCGCGGCCAGGTGCGCCAACGGGGAAGCTTCGAGACACTGATGGCCGAGCCAGGCCTGTTTGCCCAGATGATGGAGCGTCAGATCGCATGAGCCTCTTCCGCAAGAAAGCGCTCGATGCGCTCAACAGTCCTGAACAGCTGGATCAGCCGATGCAGCTGCTCAGGCCCGGTTACTGGGCTCTGCTCCTCAGCCTGCTCGGTTTCAGTGTGAGCCTGGTGCTGTGGTCGATCTTTGGCCGGCTGCCCGTGCGCATCAGTGGCCAGGGCGTGCTGATCCGCACCGACAGCCTGCAACGCCTGCAGAGCGAAACCCCGGGGCGGGTGGTGGCCCTGATGGGCAACGTGGGCGACTGCGTAGCCCAAGGCACCCCACTGGCACGCATCGACTCGGTGCAACAGGACCTCGACCGCAGCCGAGCCATCAACCAACTGCAACTGCTGCAAAACCAGGACCGCAGCGAAGATGGCCTGGCAGGCATCCGCGAGCGCGAACTCCAACAACAGATTGAGCGGGTTCAGGGACTGGTTCGCAGTGGTGCCATTTCCAAAGACGACCTGTCGCAGCGCCAGCAGCAGCTCAGCAGCACCCGCATCGAATTGCGCGCCCGGGACAACCAACGCCAGCAGCAGATCCAGGAACAGCGCAACCTGATCCGCAACCTGCAGGAGTCGATCCGGCGCACGGCCGTGGTGGTGGCTCCGCGCAGCGGCTGCATCGTCGACCGCAGCGTCAAGGTCGGCGAAGTGATTCAGCCGGGCACCAGCCTGTTCGAACTGGAAAGCAGCAACACCAGCAACGCTCTACAAAGCCTGGCCTTTTTCGCACCTGGTGATGGCAAACGGCTCAAACCAGGGCAACGGGTGCAAATCACGCCAGCCAGCACCAAGGCGCAGCGCCACGGCGGCATTGAAGGCACGATCCTGCGGGTGCAACCTTTGCCGGTCACCGAAGAAGCGGTGATCAGCCGCCTCGGCAACCCGGCCTGGATGAAAGCCCTGGGTGGCAAAAGCGACGGGCCTCTGATCGAGGTGATCACCTCCCTGCGCCGCAATCCGCGCACCATCAGCGGCTACGACTGGGGCGGCGGCGCCGGTCCTGCCCTGAGGCTGAGTGCGGGCACCCCCACCAGCGTGCGCGTGGTGGTTGAAGAGCGCAGGCCGATCAGCTACGTGATTCCGATCCTCAGAGACCTGAGTGGCATCTACTGAGGCGATGGCAACTCCCGCAATCCTGCAGGCAGGCCAGCAGTTCTGGCAGGGATGCAAGGCCCGCTGGACCGGTCGCCGCGTCCGCACCCCAACGGTGCTTCAACTGGAGAACACCGAATGCGGAGCCGCTTCACTCAGCATCATTCTTCAGTACTACGGCCGCTATGTGCCGCTGACCCAGTTGCGCGAGCTCTGCGGCGTCTCGCGCGATGGCAGCGATGCGGCCAACCTGCTGGAAGCAGCCAAGCGCCTGGGGCTGCAGGCCAAAGGGTTCAAGAAGGGCCTGGCAGCGCTCGAAAAACTCAAACCGCCGGCCATTCTGTTCTGGGAGTTCAACCACTTTCTGATTTTTGAAGGCTTCGTTGGTGATCGCGTCGCCCTCAACGACCCCGCCCTGGGACCCCGCAGCGTGAGCCGCGACGACTTTGACACCGCCTACACCGGCATCGTGCTCACCCTGGAACCGGGACCTGACTTCGAGGCGGGCGGCAAAACCCCTTCGGTCTGGCCGATTGTGCTGCGGCGACTGGGTACAGAGCCGCTCGGGGCGGCGTTCGTGCTGCTCGCCGGCTTGCTGCTGATCCTGCCGCAGCTGGTGATGCCGATCTTCGCGCAGATCTACATGGACGAAATCATCGGGAACGGCATCGACAGCTGGTTGAAACCGATGCTCTGGGCGATGGCGCTCACCATCACCCTGCAGGCCGTGCTGCAGCAACTCGAATTGGTGGGACGCCGCAGCCTCGAAAAACGGCTCACCCGCCGCTTTGCCGCCGAATTCGAGCACCAGGTGCTGGCCCTGCCAGAACGGTATTACGCCCAGCGTTATGCCGCCGATGTGGCAAACAGGGTCAACAGCAACGCCACAATCGCCGGCTTCATCGGCGAACGGTTGCTACCGATGGTCAGCGGCGTGGTGCTGCTGGTCTTCTATCTGATTCTGACCCTGCTGTACAGCCCGCTGCTGGGCCTCACGATCGGACTCACCACCGGCATCAACGCATTGGTGGTCCTGCTCAACCTGCGCGTTCAGAAGGACGCCAATCTGCAGTTGCAGAAAGACGGAGGCAAGGCACAGGCCGTGGTCGTCAGCGCCATCCGTGACATCGAGACCGTTAAGGCCGCTGCTGTCGAAAAGGACGTGTTCATGCGGTTTGCCGGTTACCAGACGCGGCTGCTGAACACGGTTCAGAGCCTCGCGTTGCGCAATGCACGCATCCGCATCATTCCCAGTGCGCTGACCACATTCAACGAGGTGGCGATCCTGCTGCTGGGCTTCTGGCTCGTGATCGAAGGCAAGCTGACACTGGGGATGCTGCTGGCGGCCCAGACCATTGCCTTGAGCCTGAAGGGCGAGATTGAACAGGTGATCGGTTTCGTGCAAAGCCTGCCGGCCTTTGAAGCCGAGGTACTGCGACTCGAAGACGTGCTCGAGCAGCCCCGTGATCCCGTGCTGCAGCCAGCAGCCCCGGCAACGACAGCCTGGCCCGCAGCGCGCACCAGGCTCTCGGGTGCCATCGAACTCCGCGATCTGCACTTTGGTTATGTCCCGATCAAACCTCCCTTGATCACAGGACTAAACCTGATGATTGCCCCGGGCCAGCGCATTGCCTTTGTGGGCGGCAGCGGCTCAGGCAAAAGCACCATCTCCAAACTGATCGCCGGCCTGTACCTGCCCAGCAGCGGCGCCATTTTGTATGACGGGCTGCCGATCACCGCCATTCCGCGCAGTGTCTTTGTCGGCTCGTTGGCGATGGTGCAGCAGGACATTCAGCTCTACGGCTGCAGTGTGCGCGACAACTTGACACTGTGGAACCCACAGATTGGCGACAACGAACTACGCCAGGCCTGCGCCGACGCCCAGATCCTGGACGCGGTGCTGGCTCTGCCCGATGGCCTCGACACGGTGCTGAGCGAGGGGGGGCGCAGCCTCTCGGGAGGCCAGCGCCAACGCCTGGAAATCGCCCGGGCGCTGGCGCAGAACCCGACGATCCTGGTGCTCGATGAAGCCACCGCGGCCCTCGATGCCAACAGCGAGGTACTGGTCGATCGCGCCCTGCGGCGCCGTGGCTGCACCCAGATCATCGTGGCCCACCGGTTGAGCACAATCCGCGACGCCGACCTGATCGTGGTACTCGATCAAGGACGGGTGGTCCAGCAGGGACGCCATGACCAGCTGGCCAGCGAGGAGGCCTCGCCTTATCAACGGTTGCTCAGCGAAACCGCCTGATGAGACAACACTCCACGATGAAGTTTTACTAAATCTGGCTTTGAACCTGACAAGCGTCAGATGACGAACTGGACAATTTGTCCATAATCGAGAGGTCCCTCGGCCGCTCTATTCAGATGCAGGGAAAGCCCGACCGCAGCACGGAGCGATCCCTTATGCCCATCACAAGCAGTTTACCGCTGCCCTCTTAAATCCCCACCTCGATCTCCTCTTTCACCATCGCCAGGAGCCAGCACATGGATGACATACAGGCCAGACTTCGCGATCTACATGAAGCCCTGCAAGGGGACGAACTACAGACGATCTGGGACCAACTCAGAACTGATCACGATGCCGGCGTCTCAGCCGCATTCGACGCAGCCAGCCGCCATGGACTGGAACTCAACATCGAAGACATCAAGTCTTACATTGACAACTACAGCGCCATCGAAGAAGACGACGACGTCGAACTCGACGCCACGACACTCACTGCGGTTTCCGGGGGCTGGGGCAAGGCACGTCAGTCGCCGCCGCCAGCTCCATCACCAGCCAACTTTGCCCCCATTGGCATGTCTTTTACCATGCCAATGGGCAACAACCTGAACAAAACCTCAGCCTTGAATAACACATCAGCGCTTAATAATACCTCAGCCTTGAATAACACATCAGCGCTTAATAATACCTCGGCCTAAATAGACCAGGCAAATAATCACAGCTCATAGTCGCAACTACCAGCCCAGGGACACGCGTTCATCAAGCGAAAACCTTCAAAGCCAAGCCAGGGACCGTCGAATCCCTGGTTTGGTTATTTTAATTTCTCGACTCGAACCTTCAGGAGGCCAAAACAAGAGCGTTCAGCCTCAACTGAATGCAAAGCTGCCCAATCAACCCTCGACGCGCCAGACCTGATCGGCAGGAGTCCAGTCGTTCAGCTCTTCGGGCTGGAACCAAAGACCGATCTCGAAGCTGGCGGTCTCAGCGGCGTCGGATCCGTGGATCACGTTGCAGCCGATGTTGACGGCTAGGTCGCCGCGGATGGTAACGGGCTCGGCCTCGAGCGGCTTGGTGGCGCCGATCAGCTTGCAGGCGCTGGCGATCACGCTGTCTCCTTCCCAGACGATGGCCACAACCGGACCGCTAATGATGAACTCCACCAGACCGGCAAAGAAGGGACGCTCACGGTGTACGCCGTAGTGGCTCATGGCCAGCTCACGGCTGGGCGTGAGCGGCTTGAGGCCCACCAGCTTGAAACCACTGCGCTCGAAGCGACCCAGGCGCAGCAATCAGAGCGAAACAGAGAAAGACAGCGCGAAAGAAGAGGAGAGCATGAATACTGACGCGACGACGCCGCTTGAAGGACTGATCGAAACACCGACATCAGCAAAGCAGCTTTCAATACGTCGAAGCATGGATCCAATTTCATCCAGGAAGAGCGGCAGCCGTACTGCCTGAAAACCATTCACGGCTCGTCTCAAATGCAAGAATTGAAGGCAATACAGAAGGCTTGGAAAGTCGCAGCAATTGATAGGCGATACCGGCTGTACCCTGAAAAAAACCAGGCATCGATAGATCAGGTCGCAGCCCTTGCAGCAAACGGAATTGACGCCGCTTTCCACTTCGATCAAGCACGCGAATCGCAAGCTCGCGTGCTTGATCCACAAGCTCCTGGCGACCCGACCAAAGCCCCGCGGTCAACAACAGCTCACCCTGACCCATTAAGCCACAACAGAGCTGGTCGACAGAATCATCAACGTCCTGTTGCACTAAACTAATAGCGCGATCGAGGTCACTCAGTAACGGCTCAACCGCAAACGCACGGTACATCGCTAACCTAGCCAATCCGATCCCAGGAGCACCATTGCACCATGAATTCATGATAGCAGGCTGTGCGCCCCTGAGGTCCAGCCAATGGCCAGAGGCAGGATCGAGACAATGATTTTCAAACGCGATAGCAGACATCGCCATTTGGCAATAAGCGGGATCAGTAATCACCTGGCTCAGCTCGGCTAGCGCCATGGCGATCCCTGCCACACCGTGTGACATGCCACACAGGACTTTTCCAGATGGACTGGGCCAGGCCACCATGCCAGGCTCGACCGGCCGAGCGTTCGCCAGCAAACGGTCACCACACAAACGACAAAGCTCAAGCACCCACCCGTCGCCGGCCTGGCGATACAGGGCCAGCAAAGCCAGCAGAAGGCCGGCCAGACCCCCCATCACATCAGAGCAATCTGACGCGGTGATCATCTCGATCGGGAGAGCAGCCGCAAGTGACTGAGCCTGGCGCAGCAGATCCTCTGACTGGAGGATGCCTGCACTGCAGGTCAAGCTATAGATGAGTGAACCAATGCCACTGACCCCTCCCAGACCGGCAAATTCAATGAATCGAACCACGCAAGCAGGCTGATCGAGCAAATCGGTAATCGGTTGCACCGTCATCTGCACCATGTCGCAAACCGACGGACCCACGCCAAGATTCAGCTTCAGGGCGGCACAGGCTGCGTAGAGGAGCAACAGGCCAGCGTTGCCGCTGTATAGGCTCAGTCCCGCATGGGCAAGCTGCAGACAACCTGACTGCTCCAGCACATGAATCCCCACCCAACTAGCGCCACAACGCCGAGAGCGATGGGAGCGCAACGTTAACTGCTCAGCTAACGCTGTGGCTGCCTCGATCAACTGCTCATTGACTGAATCCTCAGGCATGGAAACCGGTGACTGACGAGTCAAAGGACGCCTTGCAAAACCCGAAGGGCGCCCATTGTGCGAAAAAAAGCAGCAGGCTCGAATCTGCTCAAGATGCTGGTCAATTTTGGAGCGAGTCAGATCTCTAATGCGACGCCGGGCGATCGACAGTCCAGATCGAAGAGGCAAGGCAGCGCCCTGCGGCAAACGCAACACAGAGTCAGCACAACCAACAAAGAAGGCAGGAATGTCGTCGTTGTGCAGCTGCCGTATTTCCTCTTCCACAATTTGCCAGGCCAACGGACATACGGGCTCTCGAAGATGATTCGCCTTCAAACGCTCAAGCGCGATGGAACGAGCGATGCCGTCAGCCATCCGCGAGGGCTTGAGCAATTGATTTCTCAATATCTCGTAAGTACGCGTCGAGCGATACAACGGTCGCGTTATGCACGACTCAAAAACCTCCAGCAGACCGAGCAACTGCTGACGGTGCGGACCAAGAAAAAACAGGCTTAAACGTCGATAACCCCTGCAAACCTCACGAATATAGGCACGAATAGGAATCGACTGATGATCACGACGCGGATAATTCAGGCTGGCCTCATAAAAATCAGAAAAACCACCCGCATCCCTTAAACCCTGAATCTCATCCCACATCGGCAAGAGCCCAGAACTGACAACCGACTCTTCAATAGCGAGCTCGCAATACTGCAGCCCCACATCGGCAGCGCTGACCTCCGACCGGATTGCCGCCAAGTTATAGAATCCTGGATACAATACAGTGTCAGCATCAATCAATAAAGGCTCCCTGGCCGTAGCGATGACGTTTTCATAATGCGCATCATTAGTACGCAGCAAATAGAGCAAAGCAAGCAGCTCGCCAGCACGTTCGTAGTAAATCCGAATCTCAGCCTCAGAAGCACAGTCGGAACGATTGACAAAAGCAACCCAGCCATAGCCTTCGCGGCTCAGACAGGGGGGAACGGCACGAAGCGAGCAGTCACTGTGCTCCCTCACATAAGCCAGCAGATGCTGCAAGCTCGTGAGAGTCCCACAGTCTCGAGGCTTATAAATCAAGCCCCTCCCATTCTTGAGCCAAAGCTTTTTGACAGAACGACCACCGCAGTGAGGGTCTGACAAGCCATCCTCAATCTGGGACACAGTGTCCAGGGAGTGACCATCGAGCAGAGCATCCTGAATCAGATGACGATCTGATCCCAGGCGCACAATAAACTCAGTACAATCATCAACCCATGCCTGAACAGCACTGGCCACGAGACGTGCCAGTGAAGCATGCGACAGCAACAGCTGCTGATAACCATCAGCCAACAGCAGCCAATCCAGAAATGTCCTCTCAGCGCCTGATTCGTTCGGAGATTTCTCCATACAAATCGCAGTGATAGGAACACCCTCCGACAAACAATGCAACCGCCAAGCTCTCTGCAACACGGGCTCGACCAAGCGATTCAATAGACGCCAAAGATGCTCCTGCAGTCCTTGCAGCGCCAAGGGCTCAAGAATCTCCATGGCGACTCCACAACGCTCGCGCAGACGGCGTGTCGCCAACGCAACACTGAGGGCATGCAGCTGCACGGCAGCCTGCGGGCGAGATCGATCGATCCGCAAAAACAACCCACCTGTCTCAGGATCAAGGCGCTCCAGAAGAGCATCGTCCACCTGGCATTGGTCCAGACGAGCCACTGTTGCAGAGCTGAAATCGCGATGCGCTTCGAGAATGTCAAGCAACCATCTCGACCAAGCAGAGCGAACCATTGGCCGCGCGCCTGGACGGGGCTCTCCCAAGGGCAAGTCGCGAAGCGAACCGTATCCCGACCATTGCAAGTAATTGTCTAGCTGCCCATCGGCATCAATATCAAGACTTCTGACGAGATCGGCATATCTTTGCTTGGCAACATCACAATTATCGTCAAGACAATAATAATCCGCAGGCCGGACAAGGCGCTCCTCTAATGTTGCAGATCTAAGGATAATTAGATCGACTGAAACATCCAAAGACGAGACGCCTTGCTGCATAAACAAAGACTTGCTGCAAACTCAAAGACAGCCGGCCGAGGCAAACTGCAGAATCCGATCAGATCTGATTCTTGCCGCAAAACAAAATTCAAGCCCGATTCGAGCGTGACTCCTCGGAAGCCTGCATACCACTCCGAACCGGGCAGGGCGCGGACTAGATCGCTTTAGCGGCTCTGACCTTCAAACTGCTGCAACCTGACTCGCCACTAGAGAGCGAACGGATAGTGTTGCAGACAAAGCCATCGCTGACTGCGTTGAGCCCTATGGCACCACCGGCAACCAACTCAAGATCGCCCTTGGCAAGCTCTTGATCATCAAGCTCTCCACCCAAGATGGTACGCAGATCTTCCAGGGTAAATACAAATCCGAGAGCGTTGGCCTCCTTGACGATTTGCTCGTCAGGGAGAGTTTTAAGCTTATGCTTCAGCTCATCACGCTCATTACAAGCGGCCAAGAAGGCCTCAAAGGCAGCTTTTGCATTTGCAGACATTGCAAAACGCGCAGAATCTTTCTCAATTTAAAAGCTCCAGGGCGCCCGGCAAAAAATTGCATCATTCCTTTACATGGCTGACGAGAAAACCGGAACATCCAGAAGTTGACTTTGGCCATAGTGCAGGTCCAATCGCAGGACAGGCCCCCTGTTGCTCCCAGTCTTTGACACCATGGTTCTAAAGACCGGGATGTCCGTGTCGTGTGCATCTGGGCGTCGTCGTTTTGCAGCAGACCCAACCCACATCACCCGCATCGCCTCAGGCGAAGGCCGCGGCCTGGAAGGGCTTCAGCCCTCGACGCGCCAGACTTGATCGGCGGGAGTCCAGTCGCTCAGCTCTTCGGGCTGGAACCACAGGCCGATCTCGAAGCTGGCGGTCTCGGCAGCATCGGACCCGTGGATCACGTTGCGGCCGATGTTGACAGCCAGGTCGCCGCGGATGGTGCCGGGCTCGGCCTCAAGCGGCTTGGTGGCGCCGATCAGCTTGCGGGCACTGGCGATCACGCCGTCGCCTTCCCAGACCATCGCCACCACGGGGCCGCTGGTGATGAAGTCGACCAGACCGGCAAAGAAGGGACGCTCGCGGTGCACGCCATAGTGGCTCTCGGCCAGCTCACGGCTGGGGGTGAGCTGCTTGAGGCCCACCAGCTTGAAGCCCTTGCGCTCGAAGCGACCCAGGATCTCGCCCACCAGGCCGCGCTGCACCCCGTCGGGCTTGATGGCGATGAAGGTGCGTTCGGCGGCCATGGAGAGTTGACGAATCAATCTGGCCATGTTTCCTGCCAGCCGGCTCCCCTGAC
>Ga0194134_10003394_pt1 | contig 17220 bp, 26 predicted proteins | sample TA2KigOff0mmetaG_FD_148602 | JGI IMG/M metagenome (GOLD analysis project Ga0194134, IMG submission 148602) | Freshwater microbial communities from Lake Tanganyika, Tanzania - TA2015056 Kigoma Offshore 0m | ecosystem: Environmental > Aquatic > Freshwater > Lake | place: Tanzania: Lake Tanganyika... | reverse complement strand
GTGCCAGCGCTGGTGCCGGCGACCGTGCAACGAAAGACAAGACCGCTGGCCTGTACAGACGTTGCCCGTACAACATCACCAACGGCGTAAGCAGTGGCTGCGACCCAGGCGGAGTAGGCCATCAGGGCTCGAAGACTTGTATGAACTTAGTTCGGATCACAGCGCGGAATGGTTGATCCAGGGATTTTGTCCACTCGGCGCAAATCCATTTGTAGGACGTGTTTGTGTCGGGCGGGGTCCAGTCGAAGGCTTCAGCGCCAGCGCGAGCTTCGAGGAATGTCTCAACCTCGATGGCCTCAGCTTCGCTGAGATTAAACTCCAGGGTCCATTCTTTGGGGTCTTGGTTGAGGCCGAAAACAAGGCGTTGTTGGTAGCCATCTCCGAACTGCACGCGGCGTACAGCGGGCTGGCTTGTTTTGCTGGTGCCGAAAAGTGGTTTGTAGGCGGGGAAGGTGGTCATTAGCGAGTACCAGCGAGAAGCCCACCGGGGCGTTGTTGTTTGACAATTTCAGCTTGGACTGCAGCGCTGATGGCACCACCCAAGGCTTTGGCTTGGCTTTCGTTGCCTTGGACGTTGCTGCCACTTGCATCCACATTAACGACGACACTGACGTCGCCGCCCATGCCGCCGAGTTGGTTGTTTGGAACGATCGTGCCACTGGAGTTTGGAACGAACAGTTCGGGACCTCGCTCGCCGATGATGTACGGCGTGCGACTCGCAACCGGGCCGCCAGTTGCACGCCCCATGATGCCAAAACCACCGCCAAAATCTAAGCCTGCAGTGCTGAATGGTACGGCGCTGAAACCGCCGGAAATCATCGAAGTGCCCAAAGCACTGCCTTGAACTCCTGCATAGCTAAATGCTCCTCCCGATCCTCCGCCGAATAGACCGCTGATAGCGCTGATAGCTTTTTGAATAACAAAAACTTGAAGTAATTGATTTGCTATATCCATCAAAACACCTGAAGCTATCTGACGTAAACTGGTTCCCCAATCATTGCTTCCTTGTATAAGAGCATCAAAAGCAGATGTCAACCCCTGCCCAAAGGTATTAGCAATTCCATCTGCTAATTCTTTTTGCTGTTTTTGTTGTTCGTTTAAGTCATACTGTTTACCGATTAGTTCCTGCAAAGCGGAAATACGTTCTTTTGCGCTGCGGTTATACTCTTCGTTTAGTAGACGTTCTGTTTCGCGTATATTAGCAACTAACTCAACTTGGCCGGCGTATATAATGGCTTGCTGAGCACGTGTATTCGTTTCTTTAGCCAATTCTTGGGCGTATTTAGCTTGTAATTCAACCTCGCGCTGTTGGCCCTGCAAACTAGTTACGAGCAGTTTATCATCAGCACTTTGAGCGGCTGCTATTTTATCCTGAAGATTAGATTTTAATTTAATAATTTCCGCCTCTGCTAATCTATTTCGTACTACTTCGGCTACGCGCTCGGCCTCACGGGCAGCGTCACGGGAAGCTTTATCGTTATCCTTATTTCTACCTCCGCCAGAAGCTTCTAGTTGCGCTAGAGCGTTGATATTTGTGATACGTTCGGCCGCTTTAGGCGCGCCAAGGGCTTTGAATCTAGCCTGGATACTTTTTTCAATTTTGGTAAGTTCGACTCTGGCTGTTTTTACAGCATACTCTCCTGTTTGGCCGCCGAATTTTTTCAGTTCTGCGTCATATCTTGCAGCTACAGCACTGATTTTATTTAACTGATCTCTACTTGTAGCTAACTCTGGATTTAAAGTTTTTAGACCGGCTGTTAAATCATCTACAACTGCTTTGCTCTGGGCAAAACCGCCAAATACTCCGCGCGTAAAACCGGATCTAAATAATGCTGCAGATGCTTCTCCTACTTGAACGTCGGCAATAAGATTTAGTGCATTTGTTGCACGGGTAATAATATCTGCGAGTTTACTTAAAACAGTATCTAGGGCAGGAACTAAATTTTTAAGTATTGCCCCAGCGGCTCCGGCTATGGCCGAAGCTACGTTATATACTGCTTCTGTAAAACGATCGAACCCGTTTTTAGCTTTATCTGCAGTTTGCTCGGCGTTTTGCCCTAGTTTTACTAAAACATCGGTAAGTTGTTGTACGCTAATTTTTCCGTCTTTTGCCATCTCAAGAAGTTTTGTACGGCTTACGCCAATCTTTGTTGCAAGTACGTCCTGAATAGGAATACCTTGCGCTGTAAATTTATTTATCGTAGCTATACTAACTTTACCTGATTCTAGTGTATCAGCAAATGCTTGGGCTATTTTTTCTACACTTCCTCCGTATTCTTTAGATAATTCCACAGCAATTTTTATTGCGGAAGCTGTTTCTGCTGTAGATAGACCTAAACCTTGTATATTTGTAATCGCTGCTTCTAGTTGTTGACTATTTTGGCCTGCTAGTTTGAACGCTGTGCCCAGTACCTGCGCTTGTTGTGCGCTTAAACCTAACTCCGCTGATAATTCTTTTACTCTAGCTTTGGTAGCTTCGATTTCTCCGAGGGCTGTACCGATGAGAGAACCCGCGAAACCCCCGGCTTGTCCACCCAAGAGACCACCGATGGCTCCTCCGACAGCAGCTTGGGGGCTCTGCCCGAATAGTAGCGGAAACGCACCACCGATCGCAGCCGAACTTAAACTTCCCCGTATGGTCTTACTTAAATTTTGAATACGTGCAGTCTGTTTAGCGGCTGCTTCCGCTCTACGTTTATCAATTTCCGCTATTTGGATTTTTTCATCTCTAAAAAGTTGTTGGTTTAATACTCGTTGTTCTTTTAATTCACGCGCTCGTAATGCCGCTTCAGCTCGTTCAGGAGATACATCATTTTCAAAACGAACTCGTCGTGAGCGGGGGCTAGGTCCCACAGGAAAACGATATTGTTGCTGTGCGCCGGCAAGAAAACTTGCTTTTTCTTTTTTACGCTCTAAATTTAATTGAACTTGAGCAGCTTTTTCATCTAAAATAGCATTTGTCTCAAGTCTTCGACGTTCTTCTAGTTCAGCTAAAGCAGCTTCAAGTTCAGTAACGCCCCGGCGTTCTGCAAGGATTTGTTCAGTGCGACCTCGCAACTGACTAGAAAGTGCCACGGCACTGGCCGCACCAGGACCAATAGGACCGCCGTATTGAGTAGTTTCACGGATTCCGGCGGCAGCCAAACGTTGTTTGCGTTCTTGCTGCTCGATTGTTTGTAGGAGTTGTATTCTTTCCTGTAAGCCTGCATTTAACTGGCGTGTAGCTTGCGTATATGCCTGTGCCGCACCCGTGGCTTCGTCTGTATCTAGTGCTGCTTTATTAAATGCGGCTGCCGCTTCGCTTACAGCTTGTTTTAGCGTATTTATACTGCGAACGGTATTAGCACCACTAAAAGTTTCAATATAATTGTTAAGACTGTCTACAGCTTTTGAAGCTGTATTTATTTGATCGGTAAGCCGCTTGAGTTCTTGTGCGCCTTTTACGGCGATTTCAATATCGGCTCTGTAGGCCACGGCGCCAAGCCACAGTCTGGTACTTCAGTTTACACAGCAAAAAGCCGCCGGGGTCAGCGGCGGCGGTGTTTGGTTTTTTCGATCTCCTTTTGCTGGTCCTCGTTGAGGATTTGGAAGTAGGCGCTCCAGGCGAGCAGTTCTTCGGCGGTCATGCTGGTGCGGAGCTGGCTAAGGGTTAGTCCGAGTTCCTTGGCGACGCCGAATTGGAGCATTAGCCAGTTGTCTTTGCGGAGTTCGACGCTCAGGGCTTTGGGTCGAGAGCCTCGGTGTCGTCGGTCAAGATCGCCAGCATCAAGGCTTGGAGATCCTTGTCCTTGACTTCGTTTTTGAGGACGTCGATTTCGCCAGCGGTGAAGAGCTTGCTGCCAGTTTCGTCGAGAGCTTTGTTGACGAGTAGTTGGAGGGCAAAGGCACTGGCGTCTTCGGATTTGGCCTGTTTTTGAGCGCGTTCGCGCTCGGCCATGGTCAGCGGGCTGACCCACATCTCGAAGAGGCTGCCGTCAGACAGCTCGACTTTCTTCTTGGTGGGCTCCAGGTTCGCGGCCTTGCGGAGGCGGTCCAGGGCTGATACGGGGGCGGGGCCGGGCATAAAACCAAGGGTTGGTATGTTCTACTGTAGCGGATTAGTACAAAAAAGCCCCGCTTGTGGCGGGGCGTGGATTTGAGCAGATGCAATATCAGCTCTTGCTGAGGTCGAAGGTCGGGGCGGCGCTGGGGCGGAAGTTGATCGAGACGCTCTGGCCGTCGTCGGGGTTCACGCTCAGGCTGGCTGAGGTGAGGATCACCGGGACGGTGATTGAGCGGCTGGTGGTGTCGTTGACGGTGCCGCTGACGATGACGCGGTCGATGTAGAGCTTCATCGTGGCGCCAGCTTGGCTGGCTTGGATGACGTCTTCGATCATCCGGCTGGCCAGGTTGGTGTCGTCGTCGGTCGTGTACACCGTGGCCGAACCAGAGCCCTCGGCAAAGCCGGTGATGAAGGTACGGAAGGGGGCGTACTGGCCGGAGGTTTGACCGATGGTGGTGACGTCGATTTCCGAGCGGGTGATCTCGAAGGTCCAGTCGCGGACACTGCCGACAGCAGCCGGGGCGGCGTACGCAACCTGGAAAGCGTTGGGGGCAACAGCGGTGCCGTCATCGGTCAAGTTAACTGCTGCACCACCTGCGGTCGCAGAAACTTCAAGAACGCCGGTAGCCGCTGCATACGCAATGACGTAGTAGGTGGTGCCAGCGGCGAGGCCAGCAGGCAGTGTGCCAGAGCCGCTGCCGCCAGTTTCGGTGTTGACCACACTGAATTTGACAGGGTCGCCTACCTTGAAGTTCAGGTAGGAAGCAACAGTGATTTCGTCGTCGGCGATGTCGACGGCGGCTTCAGCAAAAGTGGCTGTAGTGCCAGCAGGGCTGTAGTACAGGGCGCCGGAGGTGCCCGAAAGGACGGTGGCCATGGGAAGTACCTAATGGGTAGCTAATCTGCGGGCACTGCCCGGCTTCTTACAGATTAGCGTTAAATCACGAAAGGACAGTCGCAGTATAGGAAGTCTCAATTCGACCCACAAAATGTGGCGAATCGTCTGTCGTAGAAAAAGTAGGACCTTCGATTTGACCTGTTCTGAAATACACGCCGGTGTTTGGTTTGCCGGCAGCATTGAGGGTTTGTAAAACTGTGGTCACTGTGTCGATAAGAGTTTGATTGCGTGCCGGACCCCGACCTTTCTCTGTAAACACTCGAACAACGAGGGCACCACGGGCGTGATCCAGTGCAGTCGTCAACGTAGGTTCGGTGGTTAGGCCGAAAGTGATGTTGACGCGGACATACTCAGTTGTGGTGTTGGGTGGGACGGCCGTAATGTTGTCGAAGTGGACCGGGACTGCTGGTACCAGGGCGTTGAACGCGGCCAGCAGCGGATTCTCGACCGTGGCGCGGATGGCTTGGTAGTTCATCCGAATCTCCGGCGTAGAGCAGAATCCATTTCAATCTTGACATCTCGATTTAATTTTGCACTTGCATAGTCGGCAAACCAGTCAAGAGGTGCTGTTCGGCTAGAATTAAAACCGTCGGTCCCCCCGCCAGTAGCACCACGGGCGCTTACATTCCTGCGAGGACCTTCAACTAGCCATTTACTACGGCCCAGAGCAGTCTTGGGTTCTGCTGTTTTTCGGCGGGCGTAATACTGCCGATCATGCTCTACAGCATCAATAGCTTCTAGTGCATGTGGCGCAAAATTTGTGATTTTAAGTAGTTCATCTTTTAGTATCTTACCTTTAGTTACTTCAAGACCAGTGACGGTTGGTGCGTTTATTAGTTTGGGTTCTCCGGGGGCACCCGTACCTCGGGATGTGGTGGATTCGGTGCTAATTTGCCAAGAATTAGAAAACTCGCCGCTCCAGCTTGGGCCTGCTTGTTGTAATTGACGGACGACTCTTTCGGCACTTCTACGTGCGCCATTAGCAATAGTCGTGCCAATAATTCTGTCAAGATCTCGCGCATCACGGCCGGCGCGATCTTTGAATCCTTTGAACGCTCGTGCAAAAACCATTACTGGGGCCTCGCTATGAGGGTGTGCATGACGGGGGAGTCGCCGCGATAGCTGGTGATGGCGATGATTTTGGCCTCGCGGGTGACGCTGTCTTGGGTGTATTGGATGCGGTCGGCCTCGGTGGGGTAGTACGAGTCAAGTTCGGCGGCGCCAATGATGACTTTGATGTCGGTGGACTGGTATAGACCCTCGGATTCGCGGGGGTTGAGGCGGGTGATGACGGCTTTGACGGTTACGTTGGTGTCCGCTCCAGTGACGGCGCCAGTCGTGGGGTTGTAGGTGCGGGGTGTAGTGGTTTTGATGTACGTGATGTTCTGGCCCCAGTCGCCGAGGATGGAGGCCGGGATGGAGGCGAAGGTGGTGTCGATTAAGCCCATGTCAGCCTCGGAAGGCGCGGAGTTGGAAGCCGCCTGCACCGCCGATGGTGTAGGCGCCTAGGTATGCCTGGAGCCAGGGGTAGACGTCGAAGATGTTGTTGATGGGGCCGTTGGATTGACCTTCTTTGTACTGGACGCGGAGTTCGCCGAGTTCGACCTCGCGGTAGAGCTGGTCAGGATCGTTCTGGGTGTTGGTGATCGCGTCGGTGTCGTTGGCTAGTTCGCGCGCCAGCTCGTAGGTGGCGAACTTGATTTCTTTGGGGATGACAGAACAGACCAGTTCGACGCGGTCGATCAACCAGTTGTTGCGCGGCCATTTGAGGGCTTGGCCGTTGTCGCAGCGGTCGCCGTAAAAGTTGAGGCTGTCGATCCAGCGGGTGGCGGAGATCAGGGCGCGGTTCTTTTGGTCGTCGGTCTTGGTGGTCCAGGTCGACGAGTCGGGGATAGTCTCGAAATACAAGTTGGCCTCGGCCAGCGTGACGTAGCTGTTGGCCGATGCAGAACTCAAAGTGGCGTTAATTGTTGCGGGCACAGTACGTCATAGCCTCCGTCTTATCAGTGTAGCGGCAATAAAAAAGCCCCACCCGAAGGTGAGGCCTTTGAAGAGTTGATCGAAGATCAGATCGTGCTGGTGTCCAGCGGGCTGTTGACGGTGACCTGCACCAGGGGGATCAGGTCGATGTCGTAGGTGGCGGTCCAGTTGCCAGCGGTGGAGAGGCCGCCGTTGGTCGGGTTGTCGCCGGCATCGCCCCACTTGGTGCCCATCACGTGGTAGGCGCTGTGGTAGTCGACCGAAAGCACATCCTGCTTGGAGAGAACGTTACGGTCGGCTTCGATGCGGAGGTCTTGCTGCACACCCTCCATGATGGTGCCCGACTTGGTCAGGTAGCAGTAGAACTCGCGCTGGTGGCCAGCGGTGCCAGGGGCAACGGTGTTCACCAGGGGATCGATGATTACGCGGCAACCGGCAAACTCGCCGATTTCGCGGGCACCAACGCCTACGCCACCACCGCCCCAGACAACGCTGCCGGCTGCTGCCAGAGCGGAAGTCGAGAAGGTCAGCAGGCCCACCTGATACAGGTAGAAGCCGACCGAGGGATGGACAACGAGGAGATCAAGTTCGCTGCCACGCTCACCCAGGAGGGCGCGGGCGCGGGACACGGCAGCGCCAGTCAGGAAGTTGGCTTCGGCACCGCCGGAAGCGGCGGCGACGGCCAGATCCAGTGCGTTGGCGGACAGGGCAGTGCCAAACAGACCGGCAAGCTGGCTGAACAGACGCTGGCTGTTCAGTTTGTTGATGGCGTCGGCAAGCTGGTTGCGGATGTGAAGCATGGGGTCTTCACCGGCGGCCAGCATGGCCACGTCGTCCACTGCATACGCAAAACCACGATGGCAGATGGTGGCGATCTGGGTGGCGGTGCCGATCTTCTGAGGGGTCAGATAGCCGGCGTTGCTGGTGCCCCAGGTGGCCGTGCCGTTCATGATCTCCTCGGTGGGAGATACGGGGTTGAACTCGGGCACTTGGATGCGGGTGCCGCCTTCGCGGGCATCCAGCAGAGGAGTACGCACCACGGCGCCGCTCTTCAGGAAGAGGGAACGCTCTTTGATGGCCTCAGACACATAGGTGCTGAGGTTATTGCGCTTGACGATGTCCGCAAGAAGAACACCGCCGGAATAGTTCTGGAAAGGAGCAGCCATTGGGCCTCCGAAAGGTCAGGGGGTTTGCGTCCCAGTCACAGACTTGGGTGGTGGTGCCTCACTGAGGCTTAAAGACCGGCTTCCCTCTTCAGCACTGCTGCGAGTTCAGGGTCTTGTGCGGACAGCATCATCTGCTGCGTTAAGTTAATACTACCTTCTTTCCAGGGATTATTCATACCTGGAGCGACAGTAGAAGTTGGGTTGGGCTTGGCGCCCATGCCAGCGGCAGAACTTGGCTTGAAGTGATGTTCAAAGCCGGAGCCGGGATTCTTCAGGTTGTTTAGATATGCCTGAAGGTCTTGTTCCACGCCGCCGTTGAGGACGACGACGCTGCCGGTTTCGTTTTTGCGGAGGTTGTCTTGGAGCAACATCAGCATTTGCTCGGCGTTGATTGCGCCAGCTTGGCTAATAGCGGACATGGCCGCTGTTCGCATGGTGGCGGCTTCGTTAGAAGAACGGAGGTCCTCAAGTTGGCGGTTCAGATCGGCGATTTGCTGATCTTTTTCTTGCGCCGTCTTGTTGGCCTCTTCCCACAGATCTTTCCACTGGCCTTGGTCTTGTAGGACTTTTTTGCGTTGGTCGTCCTGCTTTTTGTAGACCTCGTCCAATTTTGCCTTGATGCCTTGGAAACGTTCCTCGGCTTCGGCGGATTGGGCTTTTAAGGCGTTGATCTGGGACTCGTACTCAGCCTTGATGTTGGTGACATCAGGGGTGGGTTGAGCGGTGTCGGCTCCAGCCACAGGCTGGGGTGGAGTCGCCACGGGCGTCTCCTGGATGACTTGCTCTTCCATGCGTTAGAACTCGGGGATTTCAGGGGTTTCGGTGACAAACGCAGGCTCGCTGGTGGCCTTTTTGCCAGCCTTGCGGGCGGGTTTTTCGGGGGCGGGTTCTGCTTTTGCAGCCCGCGCAGCTTCGTCCATTTCGACCATTTCCCAGCGGAAACTGCCGTCAGGCTGCTGCACGTAATCCAGGCTTTTCACCAGCGGACTGTAGAAAGTGCGCTTCTAGTCTAGAACAAAAGAGATCAGGACTCTTCCTCTTCTTCGCGGGCTTCTTCCTCGGCGGATTCGATGGGTTCCAGTGATTCGTTGTCGCTGTGCATAGGCGTGCCAGTGGAAAGAATTTCGCCTTGGCGGAGGATGTCGCGGAACTCTTCGCGGTCGATGACCTGTTGTGCGAACAGGCTTGTCAACGCGGTGATGTCTTGGCCGATGAGGCGGTCGATGTCGAAGTCGCGGCTGACGTAGACCTTGGGAGGTTCCAGTTGGAGATAGTTGGCGGCGAGGTCGAAGGCGCCTTGGAGGGTTTGCTGGAGGTCCATGGAGACCATTGACAGCATGGAGTTGGTGTCGACGCGGTCGAGGCGGCGGGCGTCGGCAGATTCGGCGACAAACTTTTGTTGGCTCAGCGTGCTGATGCCCAACGTCGCCATTTGCATCTGGAGTTCTTTGATTTCGTTTGACTGGGCCTCAAAAGCGCTCGATGCAGGCTCCACGTAATAAGCCTTGTTGCCGGGCTGCATCGCCAACGCATAATTAACACTGATAGCAAGGTCCTTGGTCTGGTCGTCCCAGCCTTCGAGGACGAGCATGGGTTGGCTGGCGACATGCAGGCTGTGGATGAGGTCGGCTTGGCGCTGGAAGTGGGCCAGGTTTAGGTAAGCGATGTCGAGTAGCGGAGGCTTGCTGACGAGGGTGTCGACCTTGTTGGAGTACATCGTGACGAGGGGAATTTCGCCGAGGCTGTACGCGCCAGATTCGATCAGTTCGTAGTCGCCGCCGGTGGGGCCGGTGATGTTGAAGGAATTGGGGTACGGCATTTGTCCGTACATGTCCTTGCGGCTTTCCTGCTGGCGGTAGATCTCGTAGCGGCCGGGCTCGATGACGCGGACTTGGTCGTACACTTTTTCGCCGAAGCGGCCGTCGGGGACGATCGCTTTTTCGGCGATGCGGATTTGGATCAGCTTGCCGTAGTTGACCTCACGATCGAGGCGCCAGCCGTAGACGTTTTGGGGTTCGACCTCGATCCAGTAGGGGCGGCGGTTGAGGGCGCGTTCTTCGGCGAGGCTGCGGGCGCCAGTTGGGGCGGGGAAGTCGACCAGGGTGTGGCAGTGGCCGTAGGTCAGGGCGCAGATCAATAGGCGCCGGGCGTATTCGTCAAGGTCGGAGCCACAGCCGTCGACGTCCTTGGCGAAAATTTCGCTCCAGTAGGGGTCGCCTTCGAGGACGATGGGTTTGCGGAGAACTAGGCCGGCGGCGGCACGCACCAGGCGTTGGGTGAAGGGGGAGAAGACGGCACGGTTGACGCGGGCCAGGTAGGCCGTGTAGTCCTCGCGGGGCTCCAGGGGGAGGAAAGTTTCGCTGTTTTCGCGCAGGTATTCGGTGCCGAGGGTGACGGCTTTCATGATTTCCCAGCCGCGCATCATGTCCAGCACGGCGCGGGTCCGCGAGAACGGTGAGTCAGTCGGACCCTCGAAGGTCGAGCTGACGAGATGGGTGCGGATTTGGCCTGGGACTGCGTAGGTCATTGGGTTACCATTTCACCTTGTCGGCCCAGTAGGCGGCAGACATCTTGCCTTTCTTTATGTTAGAGGCATGTCTGGCTTTGAAGGATGCGCGTCGTGCTCGCTCTGCTTCTGATTCTCCTTTTTGTGCTGGCGAGCCAGATACACCCTGCTGACCGAATCGAATAAGTTTCACTGTGTCGCCCTCTTTTGCGAGGACGGCGTGTGATTTTTCGGGGTGTTTTGGGGTGCGCTTCGGTTTGTTGTAGCCCGCAAATTTTTCGCCACGATACTCAATCATCGTCGTCTTCCTCCTCGTCGACTTCGTCTACATCGACTAGAACTTCTACACCAGTGAAAAGATTACGCATGAAGCCGGCAAATAAATCGGCGTCACTAGGCGTTTTGAAGTCAAAAGTAACTTGGGTGCGACCGGTTTCGGCATCAACTTCGATGTAAGTTGGATAGCCCGAGAGGGTGTGGATTGCCATTACATTGTGCCCAGTTTTACAGAAACTGTAGCTGTTCCAGTGCTTACGAGGGTAAGCAGGTGGATGCGAATGTAGCGGTTGGGCTGATTTTGCACATAGTACATGTAAGTGCCGTCGGCAGTGATGCTGTTGACGCCAGGGTGTTTGGTTACGATGGTTAGATGGCCGTAGTTGGTGCCGTCGAGGCTACCATCAAAATCAAAAGTAGCCTCCTTTCCACCGCCAGCGAGGCCAGAAACGGTTACTTGGATCGCCCAGTGCAATGCGACGGATTCATTTGCAGTGAAAAAACCGGCGGATGTGCGGGATCCGAGGTCGTAGATGGTTAGTTCGCCATCGTGGATGGTGCCGGTTCCAATGGCCATTGGGATTTAGCCTCGCGCTTTTTTATAGATGTCGCTGTCGGCTTTGCGGGCGCCGCCTTTGCCGGAGACATAGCTGTTGACGCGACCCATGGCCCAGGCAGCCATTGAGACGTTGCGCGAACCACTGGATAAGTAGGCGCCCTGGCCGCGACGATAAACTGCGGCGAGTTCGCCGTAGCTGAAGCGGGTGCCTTCAGCCTTTGCCTTAAGCGCCTTTTTTGTTGCTTCGCTTAACGGTTTTGCGCTTGCCACCTTGTTCAGTCCTCGATTTAGAAACAGCTTTGATATCAATAAACTCGCCGCGCTTGTAAGCCTCGGCGGTGCTTTTGATCTCACGAGCCTTGGCACTTCTGTTTTTTGCACCGCTAAGGTACTTTTTCGGCAATCCGGTTGCCTTGTCTTTGGGTACGCGGCGTTGCTTGTGGGACATTACTTCTTTTTGGCTCCCTTCTTGGTGGTTTTCTTGGTCATTCCGGGCTTGGACTTGCCGCCTTTGGGCATTTTCATGTCGCCGTAATGGCCGGGCATAGCTTTTGGGGGTAGCTACCACACACGATAATTCGTTGTGCCGAGTTTGGCGTAGTTGACGAGGTTGAATTGCTGGAGGCAGAGGTAGCCGAAGGCGTCGAAGGCGTGATCCACGCCGAGGTTTTTATTGGGGAGGCCAGTGTTGGGGGTGTAGGTCAGGGTGCGGAGGGATTTTATGAGTTCCTTGCAGCGGGGGTGGATGATGGTGCGGCGCGTTCCAGTGGCATCCAAGAGTGCGGTGTTGACGCAGGTGATTTTGTCGCGGATTTTCCAGGGGGATTTGGGGCTGGAGACTGTGAAGCCGCTGCGGCGGAGGATGTTGTGGTCGGTTAGTCCCACGCCAGAGGTTTTGCGGGCGCCGCCGGTGGGGTCCGGGCAGGCGATGATGCGGCGATCCACGCCGAAACGGCGGGTGACTTCTTCGGCGAAGTCCCAGGTGGTGGCTCCACCCGTCATCATGATTTCGTCGAAAACGTAGAGGGTGTCGTCCTTTTTGACCGCGCAAATGCCGGACATTGGGTCGACGTTGAAGTCCACCCCCAAAAGGAGTGGAAGGATTGAAATATCGGTTGATTCGGGGCTGATGTTGGCGTCGCTGAAGGAGACGGCGACTAGGCCGCTTAGATTCTCGAAGCTGGCCTCGAACTCTTGGCGGAAGGTGCGGGCGTCGAGTTGGGCGCGGGCGGCTTCGATTTCTTCCGCTGGGACGTTGTCGCCTTCGATCGTGGTGAATTGCCAGCGGTTCCAGTCCGTGTCGCCGCTGTCGGCGTATTGCCAAAGTTCGTAGAACCAGCTGGCGGTGCCGTCGGGGGTGGAGATGAACAAGGCCCAGCCCTGTTTGTCGGCGAGGGCGGGGCGGATCACCTCGAACCAGACCTCGGCATCCATGAAGGCGGCTTCGTCCAGCACCACGCCAGCCAAACTGCGGCCGCGCAAGGCCATTGCGTTTTCGGTGCCCTTAAGTTCGATGGTGCTGCCGTTGACCAGCTCGATCTTCAGGTCAGTCTCGTTTTTGCTCTTGATCCACGCCCTCGGGACCAGCTTCTTCATTACCTTCCAGGCGATGTCCTTCGCCATCCGGTATGTAGGGGCCGCGTAGAAGAATGTTTCGCCCGGCCGCTCGATCGCCCCACGCAGCAATTCGATACACGACAAGTAACTCTTGCCGAATCGACGGCCCGCTACCAGCACCCTAAAGCGTTTGCGGCTGGAGAAAACTTCGCCTTGAGCCCATCGCAGCGTTAAGCCGGGCGTTCCAGTCATTCGGGGCTGCTATTTCAGACGGGTACCTTGCAGTGTAGTAGAGGAAATCGAACCCCTCCCCCTTGGGGGTGTGTAACAGTAGAAAGAATTGCGAATGTATCAGTAGGTTCCCTAAGCGGCTTGGTACCGCCACAGACTCCCGAACCCTCCCCCTGGCGTGGGGGAGAGGTGAGAATGATTATCAGTCTCGCTCCGGCTCAGTCAGCCGGAAGCGTGGCACCAAGGGCCAGGCCGCCTACCGCACAGGCGACGGCGAGCGGCAGGCTAGGCGTACAGGTAGCAGCGGCCAGGAGTAGCAGCGCGCCAGTCAATCGAAGGGCTGTCATTGTGCAACGGTAGCGACGGGGACGGGTGGCAGCTGCTGCGCTACGTGGGCGATGGCCGCGAACGGGACCACGGCCACAACGGCCAGGGTCGCAAGGAATAGTCGCATGAGTCAGTGCGAGGCGGCATGGGTGAGCCGTTCCCTCTTGCTCTGTATTCTTGCACAGCTGGCAGCTGGGGCAAGGTTTGTTACACATTAGCATTTTTTATGGCTGCCGGCGGTCCTCGACCGTGATCTCCAGGCGCGGCGCTGCTGCTGATGCAGCTTCCGGTGAGACTTCACCGACCACCGCGCCAAGGTCGCGCATCAGCAGCTGAGCCGATCCGATCTGGCCTTTGCGGATTGCCGCATCGATCGCGCGCATCCGCATGGCTTGCAATCGTGAAACTATGCTCTCGCGATCTTTGCTCCAATCCTGTTCGTTCCACCGCTTGACCTCATCCCAGTCGCGCCAGGCTGTAACTTCGCCGATACTTTCGCGATCAGCATGATCTAGAACCAGTTGACGCACAGGCAGGCCCGTCAACTGCCGCTTGTACAGCCGCTTCCGGCGCTCTTCAATCACCGCGTCAGGATTGCGCCTGCCATAGGGACGCTGCTGCTTTACAGTTTCCGGCTGATCTTCCGGTGCGTCGTTGATAGCTTCCGGCTGCTCGATCACTGCTAAGCTCTCCTGCTTTGGTTCAATCTTAGGCTGTCAGGTTGCAAGCGAGCGAAGCGAGCGCCGCAACGCGCAGCAAAAAGCCCGACACAATGGCCGGGCCTGTGATCTGTGGCGGTGGGATCAGTAGCGCGGCAGCACGAACGCAACGGTCAGCGAGCCAGTCGGCCTGAGCTCGAACCATTCGCCGTAGTCGAAGGTACGGCAACGGCAACCCGTCAGACCCAAAGCGGCCTTGGCGGCCGTTACGATCTGCCGAGCCGTAGCGCCGGCCGGTAGCTCGAAGGTCTCGCGGGTGACCCAGCTGTAATTCGCCTCGCCGCCGAACGTATCGGTAAGCTCGGCCTGCCAGAGTGTCAGCATGATCAGAACCCCACAGCGTAGGTGTTAGCGTCGATGCTGTGGCAGCTAACGGGTGCCCAATCAACGCCGGCCTTGGCGCAAGCCGTCAAAGCGGCAGAGATGGGACCATCTTCAAACGGGACCGATCCACGCCAGACGGTCTCGCGGTCTCGTTTGATGCTGGCAATCCAGCGAGAACCGCGGCTATTAGTTGGGCCGTAGTACTTGACAACAGCGCAAGCGGTGGAACCGCTGACGTAGGCGCCTGTCCAATGGAAACCTTGATTCATGAGAGTTTGACCTGTAGATGGGGTCTTGTGTGCAATAGTAAGGCCGGAACCGGCCAGCCGTCAAGAGTTCGCGGTTGGGTACTCGTTGCAGCACTCCAGGATAGAGTCCCACAACGGCTGCAGCTCCCATGGCGCCGAATCCCTGCGAGCTGCAAACACCGACAGACCCAACTCCTGCAGTGTGCGGACCCGTTCGCGGATGCTGTCACCGTTCCACACTGACAAGACGGCCTCGGTTTCGAGTTCGGAGTGGTCGTCTTCACTGAGCAACGGGTAAGCCTCCAGGGCTTCGACCGCTTCGATTACGTCAGCCGGAACCCGTAGCAAGTCCAAGACCACGCCGCGACCGTTCCAGCCGTAGCCGACTTCAAGGATTCCATCGAACGGGTCCGGCGTGCTGGCCGGATCAGTCAGGACCCGATAGTTCGACAGGCCCACTAGGCCGGTGTTGCTGTAGTCGCTGAAGCCGCAATAGGACGGCACGAATCCCAGCGAGACGCCGCGCCACCGTTCGGTCAGGCAGGTTTGCAGGTGATCGGCGGGGTCCTGATGCCATTGGTGGCTGCAGTCTGTCTCCGGTTCGCCGTCGCGTATCAGGACCCAGTGGCCCTGACAACCGGCGAGGCGGTCGATTCGTTCCAGCAGGGCCGGGGATGCTGTGGGGGTGTGCATGGCTTGGTTTGCCGTGGTGCTCTCACACTTTACAGACCACGCAAACCAGCCAAACCCCAGCCGTTGACAATCCGTAACAGTCCCAGCGGCAGGGCTTGCGCGTGCTGCTACTGTGCAAGAGTTCAACCTATCAGCCCGACCCACGGGCAGGATCCGAACCTATGAACCGTGTCCCTTTTTCGGCCGTGCCAGTTGGCGCCGTGTTTTGGTGGGGTGGTTTCACTCCCGAACGCTGCAACTGGGGCCGCAAGCGCTCCGGCCGTACGGCAGACTACCGGCCCCGCTTGTCAGGTGTTCTGACCGATTGGCAAGCGTGGGCATACTGGCGAGCCGCGGAGACTGTTTACTTCGAGTCGGAGGTCTGACCGATGGCCGAATGGCAGACCCAACGCGACGCACGCGACAAGCGCCAGCAAGCACGCGACGAACTGCGACGGCTTCGGATTGAATGGGCCGACAAGTTCTGGTTGTGCATGAACCACCCAGTCGCCGATTCGGTTCTGGCATGGCTGGCAGAGAATCGCGCGGAAGCGTCAAAGATCGGCGCCAGTCGCTGGAACCTTGAAACGCTTCCGGCACTGATCAACCGCCAGCACCAACTCCGAACGGCTGAGGAGTTCCAGCGGATTCTTGACCGCTGCGCGGTTTCCACAGATTCCGCAGATTCCACAGAATCGCTGAAATTGCGCGCACCATCCAAGCGACAACGACGCCGGGATGCTGGCAAGGCCCGCAAACGTCCCACGCAATCCATCACGCCATGAAAACCGCAACTTATCGGCTCCAGTTCAAAGCGCCCGGCCAACCCTGGCGCAACTTTGACACCGAACCACTGGCCACTGAATCCGAAGCGTGGGCAAAGCTCGCAGCGTGGGAGCGCTACGCCCCACGCGATCGGTGGCGATGGGTTCGACGCTGAACCGCTCCAGGCTCCAGGCTCCAGGCTCACCGCTTGAGGCCTTTCTACTGTCTGTGGTTGCGTCTCATGCGTCTCACACTGAGACCCTCGCGGTGCGTCCCATCCGGTTCTGCATCACCCGCCAATCCGTATAACACCCACAGCCCCAGGGCCACGGCAGCCAGTATCAACAACGTACCAGCGGCAGCCATGGCGGCCATGAATGGCGTTCCAGCGCAGTATGAATGGCCTTCGGTAAGGCTGCATGAATGGGTTCTATGCGAGGGCTTCAGTCCGAGCAAAGTACCGCTGAACACGTTCCAGGTATGCGTCTTCTGCATACACCAGTTCATCCTGCGTTAATGAATGGGTTTGGGGTGGGCCGCAACGGCGTGCCAGTACAACAATGCCGCCGGCTGGGCGGATGCCGGTGAGGTGCTGGAGTCCCAGGCTGTACGCTCCAAGCTGGTGGATGTATGAATGGCCGGGATCCAGTTCTTTGCGGTTGACCGTGGTCTTCCAGTCGGCAACGATGATGCCTGAATGGCCCTTGAGGCATACCAGGCCGTCACACGTTCCAGCAAAGCCGGCGGGGTGGTGAATGGAAAATTCCGAGGCGAAGATTTCCGTGACGTTTTCGGCGATCCAGTCGCTGAGGCCGCGTGCGTAGCCTGAGGCGCTCCAGCCAACACGGGGAACATTGGGGCGGACCTTGGTTAGAGCCCACTGCGTGATCTTCGGGGGGATACGAGCCAGGGCTTGATCGTCCCAGTGAATGGCGTTGCGTTTGTTGGCG
>Ga0194134_10003392_pt1 | contig 17244 bp, 2 predicted proteins | sample TA2KigOff0mmetaG_FD_148602 | JGI IMG/M metagenome (GOLD analysis project Ga0194134, IMG submission 148602) | Freshwater microbial communities from Lake Tanganyika, Tanzania - TA2015056 Kigoma Offshore 0m | ecosystem: Environmental > Aquatic > Freshwater > Lake | place: Tanzania: Lake Tanganyika... | reverse complement strand
GCTCTTGATCGTGGTGTAAAAGTTCACTACTACACTGGATCTGCATCTAAGTTTGGATTTTTTGGTTATGATCGCACTGGAGGCGCTGATGGTCTTGGAGCCTGGACATTTATTGAAGATGCTACAGACACCAACGGTATATTTGGCGTAACTGGTAACCGTGGTACTGTTGTACTCGGAGATCTTGAACTTGATACCGATCTTCAAGTTCAATTTGGTGGAACTGGTCGTAGCACATTTACCACAAATGGAATTGTTTATGGTAACAGTGCGAATGGTCTTCTTGTAACAGAAGCTGCCAACATGGTATCTCCTGGCACTGGTAATGATGCCACAACTTCATATCAAATTCTCACCGTTACTTCAGCTGGAGTTCCAGTTTGGACTTCAACTATCGATGGTGGAACATTCTGAAAATTAACACTATGAACGTACAAATTGTTATTGCAACATTACAGAAAAAAATTTCTGATTTGACTCTGACAAATGTAATGCTGGAAGCTCAAATTTCCGATCTACAAAGTCAGTTAAATAGTATCAAAGAACAACAATCTACTGAGAATGCTATAAATGGCAGCGGAATCAACGAGAATCAAACTCAAAAGATCGACGACGGCGGCAGTAGTACCGACGACTTCTAACCTCATAGATGGTGAAGTAGCGGTTAATATTGCTGATCGAAAGATCTATGTGAGAAATGGAGGCAACATAGTCGAGGTTGCAAACCAAAAACCCAATACGGGTGAGGTAACCACTGCGATGCTTGCTACGGACATTACAAATGGTCCTGGGCAAACATACTATGTTGCAAAAAATGGATCAGATTCAACGACGCTTGGTAGCGGTGGAGTTAACGGAAAACATCAAGATACCCCATTCTTAACGCTTGCTAAAGCTCTCAGTACGGCAACTTCTGGTGATACTATTCATATTTCTGCTGGTACATATACAGAGACTTTTCCCCTAACAGTTCCAGATGGAGTTACAGTTAAGGGTGCTGGTCTTAGATCTGTTTTAATTCAACCATCTCCCGCAACAAAAACTCAAAATGGTTTTGTTTTGAGTGGAGATACTATTGTTTCAGATTTAACAATTGGTGGCATTCAATATGATTCTGGTAATGATCGTGGATATGCATTTATCTGTGCATCAAACTGGGATTCTACTCGTAGCTCATATGTAGAGAGAGTCACTGTACTTAATAGGGGTAGTGTAACTTCTTTAAGTGATCCATATGGTTATGCTCAAGGAGACGCTGGTCGTGGAGCAAAACTTGATGGTGCAGTATCATCATCAAACTCCTATGAAGCTGCAGTTCTTTTTAATGAGTGTACTTTCTTCACACCAAATCAAATTGGTTTATATTTAACTAATGGTATTAGAATTGAGGCACTGAATTGCTTCTTCTATTTTGCATCAGAAGCGATTACGGGTGTTTCTGGAGCGACTGGTGTTGCAGGCGCTGGTAGGACACGTCTGAAGTTGGGAGGAGTATCTGGTACATTCTCTGCTTCTGAAGTAATTTATGAATTAAATAACAACTTTGTAACTGGAACATATTCTCAGTCTGGCACTACTGTTACAGTTACAAGTAATTCACATGGTCTTTCTAACGGAGATATAGTAGCTGCAGATTATCTCACTGGAACTGCAGTTGGTGGATTCTTTACTGTTTCTAGCGCAGCAACTAATACATTTGTGTTAACTGCTGCTGCTTCTGCAACTACATCTGGCAATATCCAATATAAAAAAGCATTAGCTTATGGAACCATCGATGAGAATGATGGAACATATGTTTATCTCACCAATAAAGGAACTGGAGAGTTTAGTTCCACTGTAAGTAACGCTAAGACTGCAGTCACAACTGGTGACGCAAAGTTGTCTACTGCTCAATATCAATTCGGAACATCATCACTTGTCTTTGATGGAACTGGCGACTTTATCTCATACGTTACCGATCCAAATTTCGGATTCGGACTTGGTGATTTTACTATTGAGTGTTTTGCTAGATTTAATGTAGTCAACGCAAATCAAGGTCTTTTTGAATTTAGAGCAGCTGCGGGTACTGAAGTTGCACCATATCTCTACCTTGGATCCGATGGAAAACTAAGATTCTCTTATGGAGCGACTACTGCGATTACAGCAGGAAATGCACTTGTAGCAGATACTTGGTATCATATTGCTGCTTCAAGAACTGGTAACCAAACCAAATTGTTTGTAAATGGTGTCCAAGAAGGAGCTACTTTTACTGACAACAATAACTACGGAAGTACAAAAACTTTAAGAATTGGCAGCCTGCAGAATGCAGGATATGTCATGAATGGATATATTGATGAAGTCAGAATATCAAAAGGAACTGGCAGATATACGTCCAATTTCACAGCGCCTGCTGCAGCGTTTGTAGAGGATCTTTATACTGTCCTCCTTCTTCATCTTGACGGAGCTAATAGCTCAACAACTATCTTAGATTCCTCTGGATCCACAAAAGATATCCGTTCATCTGGTGGTGATTCTGCAACTGTAATCAATCTTGCAGACTACACTGATTTTGGTGCAGAACTTCGCTCTATTGGTTGTGCAGCACTTTATGGCAACAAAGGTGTAGTTGCGGATGGTCTTGGCGTTAGTTTGAGGCTCACTGCAGTTAATTTTGAATATATTGGAACTGGATCAGATATTACCAATAATACTGCTGGTGTTGTACAAGCTAATGAAGTTAATGAGTTAAACGGTGGTAGGGTTTACTATACTTCTCAGGACCAATCTGGTAACTTTAGAGTAGGTGATCTATTCCTTGTAGATCAAGAACTTGGTAATGTCACCTTCTCGGCGGTTACGCAGAATGCTCAGAGTGCTGCAAATATTACTCTGTCAGATGGTACTGGAACAACTAATTTATATCCAGCTTACATCGAAACTGGCAACCTTAGACTTTCTGGCAATACCTTAAGTTCTAACAGCGGTCAGATTATTCTTGACCCGTCAGCAAACGAAGATATTGTTCTGAACGCAGAAGTTATAAGCCCAGAGTCAATATTCTTTGAAACCAGTAAAGTAACAGCATTAAAATCAGGAACTAATGGAGGTCTTGTAACTAGTATTTCTGGAATTGCCCAGTCTGGAGTTTCTAGTTATGGATTATTCAGTAATAAAAATATTACTGTATTTTCATCACAACTTACTACAGTATCAATCGATAATGAAGGAAGTGGATATGCTGCTGGTACAACTACACTAGATGTAGTTACAAATCCAACTCAAGTAGCTACTGCAACTGCCACTTTAACATCTTTAGGTGCAGTAAAAACCGTAAACGTATTAAATGCTGGTAATGATTATACAATAGTTCCAACAGTATCTTTTGGGTCTGGTACAGCAACAGCTATTGCACTGAGAAAACTGTATGGGAGAATATCTAGAGTTAACATAGTAAGTCCTGGAACAAATTACACCTCTTTACCAGCATTAGTTGCCCCTTTACCTGCATCACTATCATTTAGTACTTTTTCTGATGTCAATTCAACTTCAGATACAATTACTTTAACTGGACATCCATTCAATAATGGTGATAGAGTAACATATTCAAAAAATAGTGGTACTGGTGATATTGGATTGACTGATGGCACTGTTTATTTTGTAAAGAATGCAACGATTAATGCAATTCAATTATCAACTACATCTGGTGGAGCAACGATAAATTTAACATCAATTCCAGCTGGAACAGAAGCTCATTTAATTTCTGGCATTCAAGCAGTTGCAACTGCTACCATAAGTGGCGGAGGGATCAATTCCGTAACTATAACTGAAAAAGGTAGCGGATATAGTTCATTTTCTCCAGCAGTATTTACTGTAACTGGAGGTGGTGGATCAGGAGCAGATATACAAGGTGTTATTGGAACTCCAATAGATAGTATTACAGTATCAAATAATGGATCTGGATATGCAACTGCACCATCGGTCACAATTACAGCAGATCCTGGTGATACAACTGGAGCAGGAGCTACAGTTGATTCTACCCTTGGATATCAAATTCAAACATTAACTTTAAATACATCTGGATCTGGATATTCCGTTGCACCACAGGTCAATTTTTCTGGTGGCAATCCTTCTAGTCCAGCTACAGCGACAGCAATACTAGATAAAGAATCTGGAGTAATTGATTCTTTAAATTTAGATTTTGCTGGAAACTTATATACCTCAGCTCCAACTGTCAGTATTGCAGGTGGTGGAGGTAGTGAGGCTACAATAACTTTAAATATTCTCCCCGTTTCTGGAAATATTTTGTCTTCTGGAACTGGATATAAACCTGGGTTATATCCATTAGTTCCCTTTACTGGTGGGTCTGCTACTGTAGCTGCAACTGCGACACTATATGTTCCTGGGTTTGTTGGAACTATTTCTGGAGGAACTAATTATACATCTGGATCATACACAAATATAACCTTATCCAACAATCCAACAACAACCTACACTGTAACTGTTGCAAATAGGCAAGTTGTATTTTTTGATTACACTCAAAATGATAATTATGAGTGGAATGTTACAAATAATGGAGTTTCTGCATTCTCATTTGTTCGAGTTTCTCCAACTGGAACTGCATCTGGCGATGATATCAATATTTCATGCGAAGTTGGGGATGTTTTAAAATTTAATGTAAACGCTATTGGTCATCCATTTTATATTCAAAAAGTCGCTCCTCCTTATAATTCATCTCAGCTTGTAACATCTGGAATTCTTGGAAGTAATGGTACAGATAATGGAACTATAATTTGGGATACTCAAGAGATTGATCCTGGAACATATTACTATGTTTGCGGCAATCATGAAAGTATGAGTGGGACAATTACAGTTTCTTCTTATACTGGTGGAGCTTTTCAAGTTGGAAATACTATAATTGGATCCACCAGTGGAGCTTCCGCCACTATTACCTACGTTGGACCTGGATTTTTTAGATCTTCTTCAGTTTCTGGAGGTCCTTTTGTTACTTCAGAAATTATAACTGCAAATACGTCCGTAACTGCAACTACAAATGCAAATTTAGCTCAGCAACAACAAAATGTTTTTGTGGTTGATGGTAGCGAAAGTCCAACTCTGACGTTAAACAGCTATAATACTTATACTTTTGATATATCAAACCCAACAAATCAAAATGCATCATTCAATCTTTCTGGTTTTGCTGTTGGTGATATTGTACAAACAGTTAGTGGTGGATATGGAACAGCATCTTCATATCTTGAAGTAATAGTAAAAGATACTTCACCAGCATCCACAAAAACTGTAAGGTATGGGTCATCGACTACTGGAAATTATATCACGATCGCAAATGGATCAACCTCTCAGGGGGTTTATGGTAGTGGGATGATTGCAAATATTACTATTGGATCTGGAGCAATAACAGACATTCAGTTGGTCAATCAAGGAACTGGGTACAAAGTTGGAGATATTCTTACAGTAAATACTTCAGTTTTAAATAGTCCATCTGGATCTGGATTTTCATTTACCATTAATGGAAATAATACTGGAATAGCATTAGTATCTAATATATCAACGCTTGGGGGAACCTATCAGGTATCAGATACGCTTTCAGTTGATCCTAATTTTGATACAGTTGGTGGTGGCGGTGGATTCCAATATACAGTAACAAAAGCTGGATTTGTTAATTCCGTTACTGTCCCAAATGGAGGATATGCATATTTCGAAAATCAAACTTTAGTTCCATTAGAAGTACCAATTAATCCATCTTCTTTTGCTCCACCAACTACTTCTGGAACTCCATTTTCCCTCAGTGTTGCAACTGCAACTAATTCTGAAATTTTATCAATTCTTTATGACGGATCGATATCAAATACTTCTTCTTGGAGTATAGATCGAAATGGAAATACTAATTTATTTGGTGGAACACTATCCGCTGGAGCAACTACGGTAACATCTTTATCAGCTTCCAACTCTATAACAACCACCGTAGGAATAACATCACCACAACTAACAATATCCAGTTCTGCTTCGGTTAGCAATCTAACAACAAATGGAAATTCTACCATATCTAATGCAGTAGTAAATCTAAGTAATGGAACGCAAGCATCTCCAGCATTAAAATTCACAAACTCATCTGCAACTGGAATTTATAGAGATGCATCAGATGTATTGGGAATTAGTGCTAATGGAACTGCAAGGGTTAAGATTGGAACAGTAGCAATTGAAACTACAAATGATATCAAAGCCGATAGTGTATTTGGAGCAACAACACCATTTTTCTTCGTTAACACTATCGGAGAAAGTGTAGATATCGGTGCTCCTGCAACAGGACTTAGAATTAATAATGATGCTTCTATTGAAGCTATTGGATCCGACTTGGATGTTGATATCACTTTTATTCCAAGGGGAGAAGGAAATTTAATTCTTACTGGTGGAACAAATAAGGACTTCTCTATTACTGATGGATCTATAGAAACATTTAGAGTAGATACTGAGAGTGGCAATACTACTATTGGTGGAAGACTTGATATTAATGGAAATATTAGAGTAGATGATAACATTATTTCTAATATTGGATCAAATGCAACGACATCTTTTGGTCAAATCATTACGGTATCCGCAACTGGAACTGGAACTGGATTTACTGATGGAACATTTGTTGCTGTTACATCTACAACAAATGGTAGTGGAACTGGAGCTACATTTAATGTAACTATTTCTGGTGGTGATATTACAGCAATCAGTGTAAATGCTGGCGGATCTGGATATGCAGAAGGAAATACAATTACACTGAATTCAGCAACTATTGGAACTGGTTCAGGTAAGACAATTACAGTAACTGATATTGAGGGAGCTGGTATTGTCATCAAACCACAAACAGGTAAGAATGTTAGAATTGATTCGACGGCGATGTTCGTTGTTCCTTCTGGAAATACTAACCAAAGACCTGCATCTGGTGACCGCCAAATAGGTGGTATTAGATTTAACACGCAACAACAACAATTTGAAGGATATAACGGAACAGATTTTGTTTCCCTTGGTGGTGTCCGTGACGTAAACCAGGATACTTACATCCTCACAGAACTTTCTCCTGGCAGCAACGAAGATACATTCTTCTTCTATAACCAGGGTATCAATAGTCTTGATATTGTACAAGATAAATTTAAGCTCTATACAGCAAGAACTTTTGAGACTAGTGGAACTTTAGTTCTTGATGGGATTTCTTTTGGATCTAATCCTTTAGATGTCCGTACACTTGGATCTTCGGTTCTTAGAGTTAGATCTCAGAAAGATGTAGAGGTTACAAATGGACTTAGATTTAAGTCTGTTCCAGTTTTGGGAGAAATTGCTACTATTGGAACAGTAACCTCTGGAGCTGGTGCTTATACTCCATCTCAAACATTTACTGCAGTGACAAGCACTGCACAGTTTGAAGGTTCTGGAGCTACCTTCACAGTTGTTACTGATGGTGCTGGATCTATTCAAAGTGTAACTCTTGTTGCAGCAGGATCTGATTATGAAGTTACTGAAGTTATTACAATCCCTGGCGCTCTCCTCGGTGGTGCCACTCCAGCAAACAACGTAACTTTCCCAGTTGCAACTCTTACAAATACAACTGCTGCATTTGCCAGACTTGATATTCTTCAGCAGGATTATGTAACTCAACTTGATTCCAAACCATTCCTCACGCTTGACGCAAATGGAGCAGAAGCTGCATGGAAGATCAACCGTGGTTGGAATGCTGGCACTGAGTCATATCTGACCGTATTTGATAGCACTGCTACATTCATGGAACTGAATGATTGTAGAGTAGAGGGTGGTCAACTCTCTTCCTTCGGAGCAAACGCAACCATCGTTCAGTTCAATAAGACAGCGTATAAGGGTGCTAAGACACTTGTAACAATTGAGAGTAATGATGGTAAAGTACACATGCTCGAAGTAACCACGGTTTGTGCTGCAGCTGGTACTACTGCATATGCAACTATTACCAACTCAGTAACTTCTAGTAATGATCTTGTGGATGCAAGTGTGACAGTTGTTGGAAATAATGTCAATATTTCCATCGCAAAATCAAGTGCGGCAACATCGTCAACATCTTTCACTGGTAGATATACAACCACAAAGGTCAAGGTATAAATAACCTAAGGTAATCTAAAGTCATGGCAATTAAGAATTTTTCGTCAATTGGTGGCTTTGCAGTAGGTTCTACAGAAGTACTCAGCACAGAGTATGCACTGAAGAATATTTCTGCTATGCATATGACTAGCGATCAGTTTGCTGATGCTAACAAAGATACTTACATCACAAAAGCTCAAACTAATTCGGTACTTAATACCAATCAGTTGACTTTGGATGGTTCTCAAGCAGTTGCAACTAATTCACCAGCGTTGGCAAATGATACTGTTTCCTTTATTACTGCAAGAATTTTTGGACAGGAAACGACAACAAATACATATGTATATGCAACTCAATTTGAAATTATTGTTACTACAGATGGATCTGGTGTTCCAACTGTAGCATCATCTTATGAGAATGTAATTCGTCAAAATTTACCTGGACAGGAACAGTGGAGTGTAACTCCAGATCCTTTTCAAATTGGTGGAGCACCATTTTTCACATTTGAAGTTGAATCAGTTACATCATCATCCACTGTTAAGTGGATTGGAATATTAGAAATCACAGTCGTATCTTAAGGATTCGGAGCACATAAATGAGTCTGAGAATTAATTCTGAACAACAGAGAATTGAAGGTTCAGGTAAAGTTTCCACTGGTAGTTGGGTAAATGCCACTTATTTTAGAGTTGGCACTACTGTAACTGTAACTTCAGTTGGGCACGGATTCATCGATACCGAAGAACTTGAGATTGATATAAACTCTGGTGGAGCTACAAGTGGCAACTATACAATCACTGTAGTCAACTCAGATTCATTTACTTTTACAGATACTGCAAGTGGTACAATTACTGCTGGAAATACACTTGCATATAGAATTAGACGTTCCTTAGTCATTAATGCTAGTGATAAGCTTGGCATCACTGTTGGAAGTGGAGTATCAGAATCCAGTGCTCTTGTTGTAACTAAGGATAATCTTGGTGATGTTCGTATTGGTATTAATAATACAAATCCACAATTCGAACTGGACGTTGAAGGTCAAATCAGAACGACTCGTTCGATCATTTCAGATACTGCAACGATTATCAATCTGGATATTGGTACAATCGTTAACCCAGCACTGAATCTTCGTGCTCCCAATTTACTTAACTTCCAGGACACTGATATAACGAGTCCAACATACCTGCAAACTTTCCATCCAACTGCAGATACTCCTCCTCTGAGTGACCAATCGAGACGTATTGCTACTACAGACTTCGTGTATCGAGTTGCTACTAACGATACTGGTGGACGTGTTTACGTTTCATCGACTATTGGTGATGATGATAATGATGGTAGATCGGCAGCTAGACCTCTTAGAACCATTAAGAAGGCAGCTCAAGTTGCTTATGGATTGCAGAAGGCAACTCCAGATCCAAGTGATGAATATGTTTCGATTATCGTTTCTGGTGGAGAATACTTAGAAGATAACCCAATCTCACTGCCAAGAAACTGTTCTCTTATTGGTGATAACCTACGTCGTGTAGTCGTTAGACCATCTAACCGTGATCGTCACATGGTTAAGGCATCTAACGAAACTTATATTAATGGAGTTACGTTTAGAGACGCACTACAGAATCCAAACGATCCCAATAGTGCAACGCTTTATACTTGGAAATATGCTTTCGTATTTGACGATAAGCAGCGACTCTACTACGAGCCAGAAGTAAAGCAAATTCCAGCAGTTCCTGGACAGAAGTTCCAGGGAGAAAACATTCAACTGTTAACGTTTAGAGATAATACTGGCAATAACACAAGTCTTCTCCCTGGTTTTGCACTTACAAATGAGGGAGGATCTCTCACTGCTATAGTTAAGGCAGTAACATTTACTGGACCAGTAGCTTCTCCGTATTCAACTGGTAGCGTAACCGTTTTAGTTACATCTGGAAATAATGATGTATTTTCTAGTGTAGATACAATTTACTATGCTCCAACTTTAGGTCAAGTTGTAAATGATCCAAATAACCCACCAACTTCTCCTAATGCTGCTCTTGTTGACGTAGAGTCTCTGAGACCAGAGCTTGAAACTATTTCTAACCAAATTTATCAGCACACATTTGATTCTGAGAGAGAAACTCTCCTCTTAAATGCATCAAATGTAAATGCTACAACTGATGTATTGACCGTTAATGGTCACGGATTATTCACTGGTGCTGCTGTACATTATGATAATGATGGTAATACTAGCGTTCCAGGATTAGTCCACAACTCTGTATATTATGTTCGTGTCTTAACTGCAAATACTTTCGAACTTTACGATAGCTTTGCAAATGCAAACTTTGACGCATCTTCAACTACAAAGCAGGGTTTAGTTGATATTACTGCTGTAGGATCAAATACAATTCACTATCTGACCTTTGGCAAGGTAATGCCAGAGTCAAACAATATCTATATTCTCAATCACCAATTTGAAACTGGAGATCAGGTCATCTATCGTGCCAGTAAGATGGGCGCTATTGGTGGTCTTTCTGACGGTACAACATATGCTGTTTATGTAGAAAATTCTAATTGGGTTAAAATTGCAACAAGTCAGGCAAACGCAACTAGAAAAAATGCATCTGGTCAAGATGATCCAATCACTGTAGATATTACATCTGCTGGAAAGGGATTCCAAAGATTTGATCTGAATACCAGAGTTCTTGCTATTGCCAATATCAATACTTCTCTGACAACTCAGCAGACATATTCTGGTCCAATTGTTAATCTTGGATCAACAACTTATCATGATTATGAAGTTGGTCAGGAAGTTTATCTCTATGGATTCCAAAGTTCAACAATTAACTTTGGTGCATCAGCAGCATATTCATATACTCAAAATGGAACAACAATCCAGTGTACAATTACTGGAGTCGATACAACATTAGTTAATGCATTCTGGGGCAACTTAACTACTCTGGGAGAAGCTGGTCTCAAATTTACATTCACTACTGGTGGAGCAACAACTAAAGTTTATCACTGTGATACATTCACATCTGGCACTACTTTCCCAACTCTTCCTGCAGGAACTGTCCTGGGTATCGCTAGAGGTTCTTATAGCTCTGGAACACAAACAGTCAGATTTACACTGAATGCACCAGACTCGGCAACTAGAACTGGAACATTTAGTGTTCAAGATAACATCGAAGATCTGAACGGAAGAAAGTATATTACTCATAGAATTGAAAGACCAGATGGTTTCTCAATTGCTTTTGTTGTAAGGGGTTCATATTCTCGTTTTGGAACTGCTATTGATGTTGCTGGTGATCAGCAAGTTGTAGCGGCAAACAACTATGTTCTTGCATCTCTTAGAAACTCTCCATATGGATTTACTGCAGTAAATCAAACTGATCGTTATAGAGATGGTGCAGAGGCTATTAAGGTAAACCAAGAGTTTATCGCAGAAGAGGCATATGCAGCAATTAAGTCCCATCATACTTCCTCAAGCACAAGAGGAACTCAGATTTCTATTGATGGAACTTCTTACTCAAGCATCTCTGCAAATACAAGATCTGGATCATATAGCATCAGTGGTCAAACTCTCACTTTAACCACCCCCCTGGGTCATGCAGGATACGCTCTGCAAACATATAGTTTTAATTGGAGTGGAGCTCTCGCAGACGGTAATTATCAGGTAGCAGATACCCCAGACTATAGAACTCTTACAATTAATCTTGCAAGCCTAGCAAATAGCGGAGAAAGTGGAACTGTAACGTTCACCACTCCACTTCCACATGTAACTCCTGGCAGCAAACCAAGAGCAGATCGTTATGCAGATTCTTCATCTCTGATTCTTGCTAACGCTGTAATGATTGCAGAAATGGCAGTTGAAAGAATGGTTGCTGAGCAATCATTTACAATTCCAACTGGTAAGCAATCTTGCAAAGATGATACAGTTGACTTCTTAAAAGCACTCTCATATAACTTAACTTTTGGTGGTAATGATCAAGTTTATGATGCTGCCAAATACTATATTGATGGAGCTCATGTAGTTGGAGAAGAGAACCAGTCAGTAATTGTCTTCAACTATGCTAGAGATCTTGCTATTGCAGCGATGCGTAATGAGACCTTCAGTTCTGCATTTACAACTTATAACCTCGGTGCATACACTCAGGTTAAAGATACAAGCATTACACTTGATATTCAAAATCCATCTTGTCAGGATGTAGCATCAACAATCACTACTCTGACCGCTATTGTCACTCAAGCAATTGGTAGCACTGGATCACCAGGAAATCTCACTGGCATAACAAGAACCTATGCAGATGGAGATCAGCAGTGTATCGATGATATCGTCAAAGTTTTGAGAGCATGGCAGTATGACCTTCGCTATACTGGTAACTCAGCAACTGCAGAAGCGGCTAATAAGTACGTTGGTGCTGGAGTTCAAAACTTTATTGCTAATGAGGTTGCTTTCTCAAGACAAGTTTATGCATATGCAAAACTTCTTGCTAAGAAGTCAATCAATTCACATCTTGATGATGGAAGATTCTCCCAGATTGTACCAGTTGCAAATAGTGCAGTAACGGTAGATTCTAATGCTCCAGAGTGTGCTAACGTAACTTCTGCACTTACAACTCTTTGGACTGCTTTAGACAGTGCAATCTTAAACAATTCTGCTATTACTAGCATTACATATCCAGATCCAATTCTTACTGAACTTGGATCTAGTGCATATAACTTCGCTCTTGTCAATACTTTCTTAGATCTTCCAATTATTGAAGCATCTCCATATATTCAAAACTCTTCTCTGATTTCATTTGAAGGTGGATCTGGTTGTGAGATCGACGGAGCTAAGGTATCAACTCCAAACGTTCCTCGTCCAGGATTGAAAATAGATGGTCAAGGCAATACTGTAGCTCTCTATGATCCACAAGGTAAGTCGATGGTTGCGTCGGCATTTACCATTATCTCTTTCGGTGGTACTGCATACAACATTCTAAATGATGGTTATACACAACTTGTTTCTGTGTTTGCCATCTTCTGTCAGGACGGTATCGTTTGCCAGTCTGGTGGTTATGCATCTGTAACAAACTCTGCGTCTAACTTTGGTACATATGCTCTGCGTGCTACTGGTTATCGCTCAGAACCATACTCATTTGATATTGCTCAAATTCTTTCCATCACCAACCAGGTAGATGGAAATGGTACAGAAACTGGAAGGCAACAGATTAGAATCAGTGGACCAGCGTTAACGAATATCCCAGTTGAAGATTATATTATTAAAATTGATGGATATGAAAATACTAATCCAGCTCTTGAATTTATTATCTTACAAACGAAAGATGTTTCTGGAACTCCAGGATCTCAGATCACTGCTACAATTGTAAGCAATCAGGGTCTTGATGTTACAAATACCTCAACTGGAACCAGGTATGCATATTCACTCGGAAATATTGCTGGCGGAACCAGCACACCACTGGTAAATGCGACGATTAAATTACATAGACCATCGGTAGTTAACTCATCTTCTCATACTTGGGAATTTGCTGGATCTGGAAACAGTTATGCTGCTCTACCACAGAACGGTGGATTTGGTAGAGGATCTGCATTTGAGGCAAGAGAAGAAGAGTATGGTCAGGTATATACATCGGGTACTAACGAATTTGGTGACTTTAAGGTAGGTAATTTTGTTACTATCTTCAATAGAACTGGTGCTATCAGCTTTGTTGGTACTGTTGCAATTTCAGAACTGACATCAATTAAGATTACTGGTGGGGATATTACCATTAATGGATTCTCTGCAGATGATAATCTTGGTGGTGCATTTGCATCAGATGCTCTGCTACCTACTCAGGCTGCAGTTAGGGATTATATCTCCAACAACCTTGGACCATATCTCAATCAACCATATTCAACAAACGCAGTTCCTTCTGCACTTGTTCAGTTAACTGCAACTGGTAAGATCAATATTGATCAGATCCCAGCACTGCGCCCATTCAATATCACATCAGTTAACTCAACTCAAGAACGTCTTGCTCTTGAAGACGTTGTTGCTGGAGATATTGCGATTGAGACAACCACACAGGTATTTAACGTTGCTCCAGCTGATGTAAATACTTCAACTGAAGCAATTACAATTGCCGCTCATGGACTTACAACTGGCGATGGATTAATCTATACTCAGGGTACAGCTTCTATCGGTGGTATTACAAATGGATCCACTTACTATGCCATAGTCGTTAATGCAAGTACAATAAAACTTGCTGCAAATGAAACAGATGCTGGCACTGGAACTGCAATTAATTTGACTTCACAAGGAACTGGAACTCAGGTATTCACAACTCAAGGTATTGCAGTTTCCTACATCTTAGAAAATGATTTAGATTCTCAGTACATCTCATTCACCCCAAATAATACATATACGTTTACGAATGCAGCAATCGTAAATGGTAGTTCGACAGGAGCTACTGGAGTTATCACTGAGTATAATGATGGTGCTGTTTACGAGTATGATATCGATGTTGCTGGCGCATCTTATGCCAACAACTTTGCACTGACTATCAGCGCACCAAATGATACTGTAAATGGTATTCAAGCAGCTGCAACTGCTAATGTAGTAAATGGAAGCGTTGTATCTGTAACCATCACGAATATTGGTAAAGGTTATTACAATAACCCAGTTATTACTGTTCCAACCTCACCAGGAGGAGCGCAATTTAATGCGTCTATCTCTGCCGCTGTTGAAGGTAGAGTATACTTAGATATTGCAAACAATATCAAGTTTGATACTGGTGACTTTGTACTTGATGGATCTGGAACCAATCTTGGAACTGGTACATACTCACAAACAGCTAGCACAACTATTGTTGTAACTGAGTCTGGTCATGGATTGGCAAATGGTAATCTTGTCTATCTCAATTTTACATCAGGTACTGCTCCAGATGGATTCTATGTAGTTGCTGTCAATAATGCCAACGAGTATACAGTAACCACAAACGCATCTTCGAGTACTAGTGGTAACGTAGAAAGAGAAAGAATCGTAGACATTCTTAGAGTAGTTAATACTTCAGCGGCAGATGCTGCCAACTGGACTCAACTTACTTCTACAAATATTGACGCCACAAATATTGTATCTGGTACAATTGATCCACAACGTCTTGCATCTAGAGGAGTTGCTAACGCATTTACTTTCCTCCGTGGAGATTCTTCTTACGAATATGCATTACAATCAATCAAACCAGAAACTGCTGATGCAATCGTAATTAGTGCTTCAATTACTGATAGTACATACATCGAGAGCATCACTATTGTAAGTGGCGGTACTGGATATACTCCTCAAAGTGGTACTCAAGTTTATCAGAATCTTCCTCTTGCTGGTGGTAACGTATCAGTAAGTTCCGATGATGTAGCTAGAGCAAGTTTCACGGTTACTAATGGTGTCATTACCGCAGCACAAGTAACTGACCCTGGAACTGGTTATAACGGTAACTTTACAGTTACTATTCCAACTGAGCTCGGATCCCCATCTGCTGCAGCAACTCTTACTGCTGTTAAGGGAACAGTCAATCGTGGTTACGGCAACATCAGTATTGATGTTAGAAAAGCAAATGCAAATACCACAAGTACATCTCTGTATGGTAACTATGGTATTTCTAAATTCCGCAAGAGAAAGAGTGATCAATCTCTTGCCAACCAAACAGAAGCTGGTTTTATTGTAACCAATAGTGGAGAAGTTCGTCTCGATCAAGGAACTGGATCTGGTCTGATTGCCGAATTTATTCAGGGTGCTTTTGGTACTTTAAGTGTTGCAGATCTTGTTGACGCAAGTTTGTTTACTCAAGGAAGTATTGATCCTGCTCGTATTGCACAGGGAACTTACAACATCAGCATTAACGGAGAATCAGCTAGCACTGCTCTGTTGAAGCATGACGAAGTTCCAGTAACTTCAAACCCAGCTCCAAGTGCTTCATCTCTTGGTATCGAACTACATTTGAGAAACAACAGTACAGTTTCTCTGAGTGATGGTGGAACCCAAGCAGGTATCCTTACATATAGAAGAAAATCTGCATCCAGCACAAGAGCAGTAACTCAACTTGGATTCACAGATAATAACAATCTTTGGATCCGTGGTGATAGTGGTGGAACTTCCACAACATATTCTTCTTGGTATCAAATTTGGTCATCTAATAATGATGGTGCTTCTTCTGGATTAGATGCAGACCTTCTTGACGGTCAACAGGGTCTGTGGTATCAGTCTGGTCACAATATTGGAGATAGAAGAGGTCACGGAACCCTTGGAGATCCATTCATTCCAGAAGTTCTCGGTAGAGACAAGTATGTTCTGGAAAACTTCTATGTTGCTGGAACGGGCAATAAGTTTAAATTCTATATTCCAAACTTCCATGTAGTCACTGGACCAAGTGGCAACATCGCAAATAGTGGAACTTATACATTATATGAAGATGCTAATGCAACTCAGAATATTGGAACAATAATTGTTGATTCAAATGGTGCAGTACAAGGTACTGGAAATGACGGTAGAATTTATTCAACTATTACTGGATCCTGCACCTTCACTGCTGGAAAATCTGGTAAAGATGTCTACCTGATTGGTCCTGGTGCATCTGGAAGCACAAGATGGACTGTTACTTCTTCTAATGAATTAGTCGCTGGTTCTGCACAGATCTTTGCAGTTAACGATAACGCAACTGGAGCTGGTATTGAATTTGGTCAAATTGGAACTACTTCGGTTCCTACATTTGATTTTAGATCTAGCGGTCAGGCATCTAACTATGACGTTCAATTCAGAGTCTCTGGTGGTACTGCTACTGATGGTGCTGGTACGCTCAGAATTAATGCTGGTGATGTAACTATTAACGGTAATACTGTATGGCACTCTGGTAACGATGGTTCAGCTTCTCAGTTGGACGCACGCTATCTGCAGGGTGCGGAGCCATCAGAAACTGCAACCAATAGTTCTATTGTTAAGAGAACATCAGCTGGTGATATTGCTGCTAATGATTTTAGTGGTGATCAAATTACTCTGACAAATACAGGCACTTCGATCCTCAACCTTGCAGATGCTAATGGTATTACCGTAGGTAAGGCTGCAACAAACTCCCTCTCAGTTAAAGGTAAGCAAGATTCAAATTCTGGTTATCTTCGTTTTGGTAATGACACAAATGATTTTGGATATAA
>Ga0194134_10003381_pt1 | contig 17282 bp, 21 predicted proteins | sample TA2KigOff0mmetaG_FD_148602 | JGI IMG/M metagenome (GOLD analysis project Ga0194134, IMG submission 148602) | Freshwater microbial communities from Lake Tanganyika, Tanzania - TA2015056 Kigoma Offshore 0m | ecosystem: Environmental > Aquatic > Freshwater > Lake | place: Tanzania: Lake Tanganyika... | reverse complement strand
ATAACTGATTAGTTTTTAATCCTTATTATTATATAAGCATAAATGTTTTTATAACGTAATACCTATATTAAGGGAGTAAATCATTATAGAACTTATAACTATTCATTACTAATAACTTAGATTATTATTTCTTTAAATGGTTTTATTTTTGTCTCATTTTAAATCTTCAAGGGTGTAAATCTATAAAATATATGACAACGATATAAAAATATATATGAAAAATATCAGGAGCTATATTAAAAGTTTAAATATTAACAAAAATATATTAAACTATGATGAATTAATAAAAAAAGGTATTAATAGTAATATTATTTTTATAAAAAAAATAGTAGAAACTACGCCAAATATATTTGATATGATAAATAATATATATACAATAAATGCAACCTATAAAATAATTTTTTTTTCAATATATTGTTTTTTTTGAAAAAAAAATTATTTTATAGGTTGCATTTATTGAATATATATATATAAAAACAAATTTTACTAAATCAAAAGACACAAATATTGTTAATTTTATTTTAAATTATTACACCTTTCGACATTTAAAATGCCGATTTTTTAATATTTCAATATCAAAAAAATCTATAATTTTATTAAAAAAAACCTAAAGGAATACTGCTACTATTTATTAGTAATGAATAGTAAGAAATCTATAATGATTTACTCGAGGTATGAATTATTAATGGTTTAAATCCATAATTGTGATAATAATTCAGTTATAGACCTTTTAAAATTTCATTCCCATTATACGATAGGATATAACCAAATTTTTATACCTTTGCTGATGTCGTCAGTTTTAATAACTTATAAAATCGGCATTTTAAATGTCAAAAGGCGTAAAATTTATAGTAATGTATATTTGCTTTATAAAAAATGTAATTTTTTAAATATTTTTATTTAGATAATATATAGACTTAATATATATTATGAATAATTCTGATTATCTCGACATATCTAATAATAATCAAGTAATTGAAGAATTTAAAGGTGGTGTTGGAGCAGTAGGAGGAGGTAGTCATGCCGGTTCTGGTAGTTTTGGTAGTCAACGTGGCTCATCTTCTTTATCTGCTAGAACTAATTCTGTCGGCGGTGGTAAACAATATGGCTCTTTTGGACATGCTTCAGTATCCCCTGTTACTGGTGCTATGTCTGGTTTGGCAAATGTTCAACCTGGTAGTAATTCAAGTTTAGGAGTTGTAAAAGGCGGTGCTAAAACTGGAACTTTTACTGGTGGTTCTTTTGGAGGTCGAGGCAAATATGTAGTTGGATTTCCTGGTATACGCCCTGGTTCTACTCTTCCAGCAAGTTCAATGCCTTCTATGTATGTAAAACCTAAACCAAAAGAAGTAAAATCAACAATTACAACTGGGCCTGTTATTAAACCAAGTGTAACTAAACCATATGGACATATTAATAAACATATTACTCATGGTATACCTGGACCTAGACTAGGAAATTACAGAGATAATGTAAATCATAATCATGCCACAAAAATTAGAGGTCCTAAATATCCTTATGGTTTTGATTTGAGAGATAAAAATTTAACTGGATATTATGGATATCAAGGTTTTGGTTATGGATTTGATCCTTGGTATTGGGGTTATGGTCCTTTTTGGCCTGTAAATAACATTTATGTTGATTATCCCGATATTCCATACAATTACGAAGATTTAATGCAAAAAGAAATAGATGCCGACAATTTAGTTAATACTATTCAGGATCAAATAGCTACACAACTCATGGAACAAGAAGCTGTTCCTGAAGAACAAGAAGCAGAACAAGAAGTTAAAGGAGAAAAAGTAGAAAAAAAGGAAGATAAAAAGAAAGAAAGCTTCCAAAATAGCGAACAAGAAAATAAACAATGTAATAAAAATAATATTTTAGTAATTTTAGTTGTTGTTTTGATAATTTATTTATTAGTAAATCTTCCCTTAAGTGATGCTGAAAAAGGATTTTCATTATAAAAAAATTACAATTCTAAATAATCCTTCAGTAAAACACCATCTACAACAGGAGTATTATAATCTCTATAAAACCAAAAAATAACTGGAAAATCATTTGGTATATTTTCTTTAATTCTAATTTCTTCAACAGATTTTTGTTTAAAATCTAATAAAGAAGATTTGTTAAACATTTTTCCTAAAAATATATTTTCTAAATTATATTTTTTTGCAATTTCTAGTATTTTCAATATATTTTCTCTATTGGCATAACAACAAAAACTTCCTATATTAGAATCAAATGCATAAAATTTCTTATTATAATCATAATTTTTGTTTTCATTGTCAAATAATTTATATCTTGGAAAACAAAAATCTGTATTGTAAAGTTCTTCTTGCATTTGTATTTCTTGTTGCATTATGTACTTTTTTAAATAATATTTAAATCTAAATTCATATATTTATTTAAAATCAATTTTTTTGTTTAAAGTTAAGAATTTATATAATAATAAAAAATGCGTTACGGCTGTGTATGTGGAAAGTATAAAGGTTTAACAATTAAAACTTATGAAACTGAAAATGAACAAAATATTGATAAAGAAAGTATAAAAGATGACGATTATAACACTAAAAATTTTCAAAATTTAAATGAAGAAAGTATCAAAAATATTGATGGTGAAACAGCAAATAAAGTTTGTTCAATACTAAATTTACCTTATGAACATTTAGTTGATGATACTAAAATAGAATTGTATACACGTTTTCAAAATACAAGTCAAATAGTTGCAATAACTAATGAAAAATTAAAAGTTGACAACGAAGGTTTTTTACTTGAACCAGAAAAAATTTCAAATAAATTTGCCTTATTCCAAAATTTAGAAGAATTTGCTATTTTTGATAAGGATAATTTAGTTTTTGGACTTAATTATACTTATACTTATCAAGAATGCGCACTTTTTTTTGATGGTGATTGTAAAATAAAAAAATATGTAGATATACCACAAAATATTTTTAAGATAAATATAATACCAATGAATAACAACATGCGCAAAAGTTGCGTCGATGATATTTGTGATTATGATTTCTTACCTTCACATATTGAATATATTCATTTTACAGGAAATTTTATGCGAAATAATTATACCCAAACTAATTTACCAATTAGTTTAAAAACCATAAAATTTTCTTTAGGATACGATAATCGCAATTGTGGTGATATATTTGTAAATATATTTAACAATAAATCTAAAATACCATTTAGTTGTAAAATTGAGTATAATCGTTACTATTAAATTGATTTAATTATAAAAAAGTCCGTCAAGGTTTGGGGTGATTTAATACTAAATGCAGAAGCACTTTTATGACCACCTCCACCAAATGTACTAGCTACTTGCGATAAATCTGGTGAATCTTTATGACCTCTTAACGAAATCCACCATTCATTTGCTTTTGGTTCATAAATCCAAGTTGCAGAAAAATCTGGTAAATCTCCCGAACTTAGTGGTTTATTAGCTAACAAATTACCCAATTCTGATCTATCGCCATAAGTTGTTCCTAGCCAAATATTATATGTAGATTCGTTAACTTTAATTGTTGCTTCAAAAGATCTATAAATTGCAGTATCCATTTGTTTTTTTTGAACTTTTAATAATATTATTCCTTCTTTAACAATATCATTAATTTGCTCTTCAGTATAATCTAATAATTTTGTAATATTATCTAAATAATAAGCATCGAACATATTATTGTCAAAAAAAACTTGATTTATTTCTTTAGAATTTGGTAGTTTCCAAAGCCATAAATCTCTATCTCCTACATAATCAATAAACCATGGTCTTTTACAACCTGGAAAAAAATAATCCCATGTTATTTGACAGCCTGATTTTGTCATATCTAAAACCAAATATAAATTTTCGGGTCTTTTTTCTTGATTTATTTGAAATGCATCAATTGTTGTTTTATGGTGATCTAAAATTACTACATTATTTGCTGTTTTACATATTTCAAATAAATAATCTAATTTAGGACATAAATCAACAAAAATTATATTTTTATTTAATACATCTATTTGAGGATTTATTCCTGCTTTACAAGGGACTTTTTCTGGTATGTCTTTATTATGATTAGCAGCCCATAGAGATGCTACTCCATCGTTACAAGGATAATGATATACTATTGTATCAAAAAACATATATTATTATTTTATTATTATTATACTTACATATATATACTTTTTTTCAACTTTTCTAGTATTAAAAAAATTGATAAATATTTTTAATTTAAAAAAAAATATATATAACTTAATATATTACTATGGAGGAAAATAATAATGAAGAAAAAATATTAACATATGATGAAATTCATTTGTATAAACAAGCAAGAGGGAGAAATACTGATACTGTTATTGTTGGACTAAAATTTAATACAAAAGAGAATTCTAAAACTTTTTTATCCTCAATAAAACGTAAATTTGGAATTAATGGTTGTCAAAAAATAATGGAAGAAATGGATAAGGAAAATCCAGTATATGTTTTTACAGGTGATTTAAGAGATAAAATTATTAAAGTTCTTGTAGATGTTTATAAGTGTAATGCTGGAGCTTTTAAAAAGTTTGGTTAAATGTTACAAAAATTAATTTTTATATTATAATTATTTAAAATATAAAAAAGTATATATTGTAGTAATGCATTCTATATTTAGAACCATAAATAACAAACAAATTATTAAACATCAAAATCCCAAAATAAAAATATATGAAATGTTTATGAGAGATGGTTTACAATCACTAAACAAAATATATAATTTGGATACAAAAATAGAATTTATGAATTTATTAAATCAATGTAATTTTGATTGTATTGAATTTGGTTCTACTACATCTCCTAAACTTTTACCTCAAATGGCAAATTCTTTTGAACTATTTGAAACAATAAAAAAAAAGAAAAAAACAAAATATACGATGTTAGTTCCTGGAATAAATCAATTACAAAAAGTTATTGATAAAAAAATAGACTCATTTGGTCTTGTCTGTTCTGTCTCAAATATATTTGCACAAAAAAATCTTAAAAAAACATCAATAGAAACATTTGATGAGGTTATAAAACAATTAGATATTGTTACCGAAATAAATAATGTTCATACAAGAATTTATCTATTTTGTTCATTTGGTTCTCCTTGGGAAGATTTTGATAGAAATTATCTTTCTATTTTAGAAAATTACATCAATAAACTAATAGATTATTCCAAAAATAAAAGATTAACAAGTGATAATTTAGATATAGTTATTTCTGATACTGTAGGGTTGAGTTCAGAAAATAGAACTAGAGAAATTATAACTATGTTAAACAAAAATCTTAATATTGCTAACAAAAAATATTTAGCAATGCATATTCATTCATCGGAAAATAAATTTACAAAACCAGTAAATATATGTATAGATAATGATATTTACAAGTTTGATTCAAGTATGTTAGGAATAGGAGGTTGTCCTTTTGCAGAAGATAAAGCACTTGGTAATATTTCAACTGTTGAATTAATATCATTTTTAAAATGTTTAGGTTATTGTAAGGAATATGATTTATTAAAATTAAAATATATTGAACAAGATATCAAAAATATATTAAATTATAATAACTAATTATAAATTAATTTTTTTATGACTTATTTTATATATTAAATAATTTAATAATGGGTAATTCTCCTATTTTCAAAACTGGCGATATAATAACATTAAAAAGTGATAATGGTAAATATTTAGGTAGATGTAATGGTTGTATTACAGGTATTACAGATGCTGCTTCTGTAGAGGCTACTGATATGAATATACAAACGCAATGGATAGTTCAGGTTATTAAAGATAATGTAATTGCCTTAAAGTCAGTAGCATCGGGAAATTATTTAGGTTATTGTGATGGATGTGCAAATTACTTGTCTGGTGGTGTGGAAAATGCTGTTGCCAAAGTTGATGATAATTCTGCTTCTGGAAATTGGGATCAATGGGCAGTTGAAATCATAGATGATAATAAAATTTTATTAAAATCCTTGAATAATGGAAAATATTTAGCTCGTTGTTATAATTGTGTACAATCTCCAGTATCTTCCAGGGGACAGAATTTTGCTTTTGTACATACAACAGATAATACAGCTTCTTATGCTCAATGGACAGTTAATTTTATTTCTAAAGTATCAGGTGGAATTAAAACAGAAAACGGAAATTACATATTTACTGATTACGGAGCATTATCTCCAAAAGAAGGATTTGGATTTTCTAGTAGTTATGGTAATTACATAGTTTTGGCTATTGCTATTTTGTTAATACTTTTTATTGTTTATAAAAAAAATAATACAAGTTCTGGTAAACAATAAATAATATCTAATTATAAATTTATTTTTTTGTGGTTTATTTATATATTAAAATTATTATATAAATGGGTTTTCATTCATCTTCGCCTTTTATACCACCTGTTCCTGTAGAATATGGTCCAGGTATTATTAAAACTTTTTCTGTTGCTGGTCCTCCAACTTCATATATACAGATTGATGAAAATAATCTTAAAACTTGTTTACAATACACAAATGACCAAAATACTATTAATCAATGTATAAGTAATAATATTTATGTTCCTTCAGTTAATGGATCAGTATCAAAAGTAAATTTATGGTCAGGGGAACAATTACCACCTAATCCATCTTGCAATTTTGTTTTCAAAAAAGACGCAACACCTCAAAAAAGTATTGTATTTGCAGGTATGGGACCAGGAAAAATAACATCTGGTAATATTAATAATTTTCAAAATTTGGAAATGTCATTAAATAATAATAATTTAGCACTTATTATAGTTATTGTGGTAACCTTACTCATAGTATTTTTTAATTAAATAATATATAAATACAATTTAATTTTTTATAAATAAAAAAATTGAAAAAAAATTTTATAAGAACCTTAGCAAATAATAATATTATATACAAATTTAATAGTCGAACAATGAGTTCCTCCAGCGATGATCTAAATACTTTTTTTTGGGTATGATTCGTTCTGCTATTCCTATCAAGGAGTTGAGTAATACATATACAGGGATAATTTTAGATAGTCCTTGTCTTTCAACTACCTTTTCTTGGAATGAGGATGATGAAGATTTTCCTTCAGAATGGTTTCCGTCCAAGAATGTATCAATGAATTCAGTCTTTAGTCTTTCTTTGTGGAAGGCAATGAAGCAGTATATTGTCAGATGTTCGGTTAATTGGAATGTTAGATTGCCAGAACCTGAAACTACCCATTGTGGTGGCGAGAAGTGTCGCAGAAAGTTTGATGTGTCATTTGATCAATGGTGTCTTGATTGTCATCCATCACCTGATAGAATGAAGATTGACAATGTCGTCAGATTGTATGTGACAGATTCGACATGCGAAAAATGCCTTCACAATGAGGCAAATTGGCAAGTACATTGTCAATATTGATATTCTTTCAATTGAAGAAATTGGTGTTCCAAACATAATGGAACGTATCGAGGAAATCGTAATTACTACTGATGGCATCAACACTGAAATTGAAAAGTTGAAGACAATGCTCGACAATCTCCATACTCATTTTGGATTTTCAACCAAGGAAGAGATGGAAGACTTGACAACCTAAAAGTTGGCAAAATTAGACATGATAGTCGTGCAATTTTTTTAAAGTTCAAAAACTAACAATATTACTAATAGTTTTTAGATTAAATAATATATAAGATTTATATTATTTACTTTATTTTTTTATCATTTATTTATATAAATTATATGGGTCAACAATGGGGAACACCTGGTTATAATACCACATCAGCCACTACTATAACTACATATGGAATGTATAAATTACCATACATTTCCACTGCTATTAATGTAAATACAGAAAATTTACAAAAATGTTTACAAAATTCTACAACAACAAATGGTAATAAATTATGTATTCAAGATTTTGTATTTTCAGCTGTCAAAAATCCATCAGAATATTCTAAATTGAATGTGAGTTATTTCGGTCCTGGAAGAACTAACACAGAAAATATAACTACTGTCACACAGAATCAATACTCAAAAAATCCTGGTGAAGTAGTATCAAAATCTATATCCGATTCAGTACAATTAGCTCCTGACTATCCAACTTCAAGTTGTTATGATAACTTTCAAAATTACGATGGAGAAAATGTTGACTATGATACAACAATCGAATCAAACAAAATATTTTGTTTCAATGGAACTTTTACAATTTTGACTGTTTTTGTATTGATAATGTTGTTAATTTTTATAAATGTAAATTCAAAATAATAAATCAAAATATAAAAGAATTTTTTTATAAAGACATTTTCTAATTATTTTTTTATAATTATTTTATATCTATAATTATATAATAATTATAATGGCTTCAAATGATGCATCTATTTTAGTTTTACTTGGTCTTTTAGTATTATCTTATTTTTTAATTCACAGAACCTCTAGTAGTTCTGAAGCAATGACTATGTTAAGATACAGACCATTTATGACTGGTCAACCTGCTTCTATTGATTATGATGATAATATTGCTGGTATTCCAAATCCTAACTCTTATGATGTTTTACCTAATGTTAACCAATATGCTAATAATTTAGCTTTTAATCAAAATAACCAAAACTCAGCAAATTACATGGTCAATGGACGTTCTGTTTTAAATCCTCCTGCCTATCAATATTTAGGAGATCGTGATAGTCAAGTCTCTGGAAGAAATAATTAAGTTCTTCTAAATTAATTTTTACTAATTTATATTTATATATTTTACTATAATATATAAACATAATTTTTATGAATAGTTCAGACCATATAGTTTTAGTATTAGTCGCTATCTTAACTTGTTTTGTTTTTAATTCTTATAAAAATTCTAATGAGCATTTTACAACTTATTCTCCTACTGATTCCGTTTATGCACCTATAGGAGTTAATGGCATTGATAATCCAGAACCATCTATACCACTAAATCAATATGCTAATCAAGTAGCATATGATTTACAAAATCCATTTCCTAATAGTAAAACTGGAGGTAATAGTCGTGTTCCTTGGAATCCGGCTAGTTATAGAGAAGTTCAAGAACCTGATGGACAATTTGTTGGAATAATATCACCTAATTAAATAAACTTTTTTTTATATAATATATATTCTAAATAATATATATTATGGATTCAATTATAATATTATTACTTGCATTAATAGTAATAGTTTACTTTATACCATGTACTCCAATTACTATTTCTGAAAATTTTAGAGGTGGTGGCGGAGGTGGACATGGAGGTGGATTTGGAGGCGGTGGTCGCTTGGGAGGTTATGGTGGAAACGGAGGCATGGGTTCTTATGGCGGTCATAGCTTGACAGGAGGTTATGGTAGAATGGCAGGTCCAGGTAGAAATGTGGGTTATGGAAGAGGTTATAGAGGTGCTTATCCTGGCAGATATGGAGGTTATGGAAATTATGTAGGTACTGGTTTCTGGGGATCAAATTGGCTGAACGCTGTTTCTGATGGTGGTGATTATGTTGACGAAGACACCGTAGATGTTGATGTTAACCAAAATTCTGATTATAGTAATAATTATTACCAAAATGATTTTGATTCTGATTATATATCTCCACAACAAAGATTGTTATTATCAGGTGGTTCATCTGAACAAGAAAAAAATTAATATATGTCAATAATTAAAAAGTATTTATGCTTAAAATAATTTTGTTTTTATAATTATTTTAAGCATAAATACTTTTTAATTATTGACATATATTAATTTTTTTTGAAATGATTTTTAATATTGCAAATATTGGATTTTTATATTTTTTTAACCACTCGGGTATCTTTGTTATTTTATTGTTATACAAATACAATCCTTGAAGATTAGTAAGAGAAGCAATGCTATCTGGTATCTCCGTTATTTTATTATAAGACAACCACAATTTTTTAAGATTAGTAAGAGAAGCAATGCTATTTGGTATCTCTGTTATTTTATTATTATCCAAATGCAATATTTGAAGATTAGTGAGAGAGGCATTGCTATCTGGTATCTCTGTTATTTGATTATTAGACAAATACAATGTTTGAAGATTAGTAAGAGAAGCAATGCTATCTGGTATCAATGTTATTTGATTATTTTCCAAATACAATTCTTGGAGATTAGTAAGAGAATTAATGCTATCTGGTATCAATGTTATTTGATTATTTTCCAAATACAATTCTTGGAGATTAGTAAGAGAATTAATGCTATCTGGTATCTCTGTTATTTTATTATCATTCAAATGCAATGTTTGAAGATTAGTAAGAGAAGCAATGCCATCCGGTATCTTGGTAATTTGATTGTAAGACAAAGACAATATTTGAAGATTAGTAAGAGAAGCAATGCTATTTGGTATCTCCGTCATTTTATTATTAACTAAATACAATTTTTTAAGATTAGTAAGAGAAGCAATGCTATTCGGTATCTCCGTTATTTGATTGCGAGAAAAAGACAATATTTGAAGATTAGTAAGAGAAGCAATGCTATCTGGTATTTCTGTTATTTGATTATTATACAAATGCAATACCTGGAGATTAGTAAGAGAAGCAATGCTATCTGGTATTACTGTTATTTGATTACAATATAAATGCAAAAATTGAAGATTAGCCAAATCAAAAATAATTATGGGAAATTGTTTAAGTTTACAACAAGTCAACATAATTTCTGTTATATCTAAATAATCTTCTTCTTGTATCTTATTAAATGTTTCCATATTTTCAATTTTAATATTTTCAATAATTAACTCGCAACCATAGGGTATTTTGTGTTCTCGCCTAAATACATAAAACTGAATTTTAATAGTAATCTTATTAACTGTTATAGGAAGATTATTTAATGGACATATTAGTTCATCGATTATAATTTCTTCAATACCATTGTCAACAGTAGTCTCTTTAGTATATTGTTTAATAGAAAGCATTATTATAAATAAAGTTATACTAACAGTGTGTTGTTTTATCAATTTTTTTTGAAATGATTTTTAATATTGCAAATTTGGGATTTTCATATCTTTTAACCAATTGGGTATCTTTGTTATTTTATTGTTATACAGACCTAATTCTTGAAGATTGGTGAGCGAAGCAATGCTATCTGGTATCTCCGTTATTTTATTACCATACAAACGCAATTTTTTAAGATTGGTAAGAGAGGCAATGCCATCTGGTATCTCTGTTATTTGATTATAAGACAAATACAATCCTTGAAGATTAGCAAGAGAACCAATGCTATCTGGTATATCTATTATTTGATTATTAGACAAATACAATCCTTGAAAATTAGTAAGAAAAGCAATGCTATCTGGTATCACTGTTATTTGATTATCAGACAAATACAATTCTCGAAGATTAGTAAGAGAAGCAATGCTATCTGGTATCTTGGTAATTTGATTGTCGGCTAAATACAATTTTTGAAGATTAGTAAGAGAACCAATGCTATCTGGTATCTTGGTAATTTGATTATTAGCTAAATACAATTCTTGAAGATTAATAAGAGAAGCAATGCCATCTGGTAACTCTGTTATTCGATTATTGGCTAAATACAATTTTTGAAGATTAGTAAGGGAACCAATGCTATTTGGTATCTCGGTAATTTGATTGTAAGACAAAGACAATGTTCGAAGATTAGTAAGAGATGCAATGCTGTCTGGCATCTCCGTTGTTTCACTATTGTACAAATACAATTTTTGAAGATTAGTTAAATTGAAAATAGTTATAGGGAATTGTTTAAGATTACAATTATTCAATCTAATGTCTGTCATATCTAAATAATCATCTTTTTGCATCTTATTAAATGTTTCTATATTATCAATCTTGATATTTTCGATAATTAACTCGCAACCATAAGGTATTTTGTGTTCTCGCCTAAATACATTAAGCTGTTTTTTAATAATAATTTTATTAACTGTTATAGGAAGATTATTCAATGGATATCTTAATTGATCAATTATAATTTCCTCGGCGCCATTGTCAATAGTAGTCTCTTCAGTATATTCTTTAATAAAAAGCATGGTTATAAATAAAGTTATACTGACAATGTGTTGTTTTTTCAATTTTTTTTGAAATGATTTTTAATATTGCAAATTTCGGATTTTCATATTTTTTAACCACTTGGGTATCTTTGTTATTCTATTGTTAGACAAATATAATTCTTGAAGATTAGTAAGAAAAGCAATGCCATCTGGTATCTTTGTTATTTTATTGTTATGCAAATATAATTCTTGAAGATTGGTGAGCGAGGCAATGCTATCTGGTATTTTTGTTATTTTATTATTATCCAAATGCAATATTTGAAGATTAGTGAGAGAGGCAATGCAATCTGGTATCTCAGTAATTTGATTATAAGACAAATGCAATTCTTGAAGATTAATAAGAGAGGCAATGCTATCTAGTATCTTTGTTATTTTATTATCATCCAAATATAATCCTTGAAGATTAGTAAGAGAAGCAATGCTATCTGGTATCACTGTTATTTGATTATTAGACAATTCCAATGTTTGAAGATTAGTAAGAGAAGCAATGCTATCTGGTATTTTTGTTATTTTATTACTATCCAAATGCAATATTTGAAAATTAATAAGAGAAGCAATGCTGTCTGGTATCGCTGTTATTTGATTTTCAGACAACCACAATTTTTGAAGATTAGTAAGAGATGCAATGCTATCTGGTATCTTTGTTAATTGATTATAAGACAAAAACAATATTTGAAGATTAGTAAGAGAAGCAATGCTATCTGGTATCTCCGTTATTTTATTATTATACAAACGCAATTCTTTAAGATTAGTAAGAGAGGTAATGCCATCTGGTATCAATGTTGTTCGATTATTAGACAAATGCAATGTTTGAAGATTAGTTAAATTGAAAATAATTATGGGAAATTGTTTAAGATTACAATTATTCAATCTGATGTCTGTCATGTCTAAATAATCATCTTCTTGTATCTTATTAAATGTTTTTATATTATCAATCTTGATATTTTTAATAATTAACTCGCACCCATAGGGTATTTTATGTTCTCGCCTGAATACATTAAGCTGATTTTTAATAGTGATCTTATTAACTGTTATTGGAAGATTATTCAATGGATATTTTAGTTCTTCAATTATAATTTTCTCGACGCCATTGTCAACATTAGTCTTTTCGGTATATTCTTTAATAGAAAGCATGGTTATAAATAAAGTTATACTGACATTTTGTTGTTTTTTCAATTTTTTTTGAAATAATTTTTAATATTGCAAATATTGGATTTTCATATTTGTTAACCACTCGGGTATCTCTGTTATTTCATTGTTATACAAATATAATTCTTGAAGATTAGTAAGAGAAACAATGCTATCCGGTATTTTGGTAATTTGATTGCGAGACAAAGATAATTTTTGAAGATTAGTAAGAGAAGCAATGCTATCTGGTATTTCCGTTATTTTATTATTAACTAAATACAATTCTTGAAGATTAGTAAGAAAAGCAATGCTATCTGGTATCTCTGTTATTTTATTATTATACAACCACAATATTTGAAGATTAGTAAGAAAACCAATGCTGTCTGGTATTTCTGTTATTTGATTATAAGACAAATCCAATTTTTGAAGATTAGTAAGAGATGCAATGCTATCTGGTATCTCTGTTATTTGACTTTCATACAAATACAATTTTTGAAGATTGGTCAATTTGAAAATAATTATGGGAAATGGTTTAAGATTACAATTATTCAATTCAATGTCTGTTATATCTAAATAATCATCTTTTTGCATCTTATTAAATGTTTCTATATTGTCAATTTTATTATTTTCAATAATCAACTCACAACCATAAGGTATTTTGTGTTTTCGTCTAAATACATTAATCTGTTTTTCAATGGTAATTTTATTAACTGTTATTGGAAGATTATTTAATGGATATTTTAGTTTTTCAATTATAATTTCTTCAATGCCATTGTCAATGGTAGTCTTTTCGGTATATTCTTTAATAGAAAGCATTATTATAAATAAAGTTATACTGATAACGTGTTGTTTTTTCAATTTTTTTTGAAATAATTTTTAATATTGCAAATATCGGATTTTCATGTCTTTTAACCACTTGGGTATGTTTGTTATTTTATTGTTATACAAATATAATTCTTGAAAATTAGTAAGAGAAGCAATGCTATTTGGTATATCTGTTATTTGATTATCAGACAAATACAATGTTTGAAGATTAGTAAGAAAAGCAATGCTATCTGGTATCTTGGTAATTTGATTGTGAGACAAAGACAATATTTGAAGATTAGTAAGAGAAGCAATGCTATTCGGTATCTCCGTTATTTGATTGTGAGACAAAAACAATGTTTGAAGATTAGTAAGGGAAGAAATGGTATTTGGCATCTTTGTTATTTGATTATAAGACAAACACAATTCTTGAAGATTAGCAAGAGAAGCAATGCTATCTGGTATCTCTGTTATTTGATTATAGCCCAAATCCAATGTTTGAAGATTAGTAAGAGAAGAAATGGTATTTGGTATCTCTGTTATTTTATTATCATACAAATACAATGTTTGAAGATTAGTAAGAGAAGCAATGCTATTTGGTATCTCTGTTAATTGGTTGTCACACAAATGTAATTCTTTGAGATTAGTAAGAAAAGCAATGCTATTTGGTATATCTGTTATTTGATTATCAGACAAAGACAATATTTGAAGATTAGTAAGAGAGGCAATGCTATCTGGTATTTCCGTTAATTGGTTGTCACACAAATGTAATTCTTGAAGATTAGTCAAATTGAAAATAATTATGGGAAATTGTTTAAGATTACATTCATTCAATCTGATGTCTGTCATATCTAGATAATCATCTTCTTGTATCTTATTAAATGTTTCTATATTATTAATCCTAACATTTTCAATAATTAACTCACAACCGTAGGGTATTTTGTGTTCTCGCCTAAATACATTAAGCTGATTTTTAATAGTAATCTTATTAACTGTTATTGGAAGATTATTCAATGGATACATTAGTTTATTAATTATAATTCCTTCAATACCATTGTTAACAGTAGTCTTTTCAGTATATTCTTCAATAGAAAGCATTATTATAAATAAAGTTATACCGACATTGTGTTGTTTTTTCAATTTTTTTGAAATGATTTTTAATATTGCAAATATCGGATTTTCATGGCTTTTAGCCACTCTGGTATTTTTGTTATTTGATTATTAGACAACCACAAATTTCGAAGATTAGCAAGAGAAGCAATGCCATCTGGTATCACTGTTATTTGATTATTAGGCAAAAACAATGTTTGAAGATTGGTAAGAGAAGCAATGCTATCCGGTATCTCTGTTATTTGATTATCAGACAAATACAATGTTTGAAGATTAGTAAGAAAAGCAATGCTATCTGGTATCTCTGTTATTTGATTACAAGACAAATCCAACAATTGAAGATTAGTAAGAGAGGCAATGCTATCTGGTATCTCCGTTATTTTATTATTATACAAACACAATTTTTGAAGATTAGTAAGAGAAGAAATGCTATCCGGTATCTTTGTTATTTGATTATCAGATAACCACAATATTTGAAGATTAGTAAGAGAGGCAATGCTATCTGGTATTTCTGTTAATTGGTTGTCGCACAATTGTAATTCTTTGAGATTAGTAAGAGAAGTAATGCTATCTGGTATCTCTGTTATTTGACCATAAGACAAATAGAATATTTGAAGATTAGTAAGAGAAGCAATGTTATCTGGTATCTCTGTTAATCGGTTGTTACACAAATGCAATTCTTTGAGATTGGTAATAGAAGCAATGCTATCTGGTATCTCTGTTATTTGATTATAAGACAAATACAATATTTGAAGATTAGTAAGAGAAGCAATGTTATCTGGTATCTCTGTTAATCGGTTGTTACACAAATGTAATTCTTTGAGATTAGTAAAAGAAGCAATGCTATCTGGTATATCTGTTATTTGATTACCAGACAAATGCAATATTTGAAGATTAGTTAAATTGAAAATAATTATGGGAAATTGTCTAAGATTACAATTATCCAATCTAATGTCTGTTATATCTAAATAATCATCTTCTTGTATTTTATTGAATGTCTCTATATTTTTAATTTTAATATTTTCGATAATTAACTCGCACCCATAGGGTATTTTATGTTCTCGCCTAAATACATTGAGCTGATTTTTAATAGTAATCTTATTAACTGTTATAGGAAGATTATTTAATGGATATATTAGTTCTTCAATTATAATTTTCTCGACACCATTGTCAATAGTGGTCTTTTCGGTATATTCTTCAATAGAAAGCATAGTTATGGATAAGGTTATACCGACAGTGTGTTGTTTTATCAATTTTTTTTGAAATGATTTTTAATATTGCAAATTTGGGATTTTCATATCTTTTAACCAATTGGGTATCTTTGTTATTTTATTGTTATACAAACCTAATATTTGAAGATTGGTGAGCGAAGCAATGCTATCTGGTATCTCCGTTATTTTATTATTATACAAACGCAATTTTTTAAGATTGACAAGAGAGGCAATGCTATCTGGTATTTCTGTTATTTGGTTACTATCCAAATCTAACATTTGAAGATTAGTAAGAGAAGCAATGCTATTTGGTATTTTTGTTATTTGATTTTTAGATAAATGCAATTCTTGGCAATTAGTAAGAGAAGCAATGCTATCTGGTATTTTGGCAATTTGATTATTAGACAAATTCAATTCTTGAAGATTAGTAAGAGAAGAAATGCTATCCGGTATCTCTGTTATTTTATTATGAAACAACCACAATTTTTGAAAATTAGTAAGAAATGCAATGCTATCTGGTATCTTTGTTATTTTATTATAAGACAAATTCAATGTTTTGAGATTAGTAAGAGAAGCAATGCTATCTGGTATCTTTGTTATTTGGTTACTATCCAAATGCATTATCTGAAGATTAGTAAGAGAAGCAATGCTATCTGGTATCTTTGTTGTTTTATTATTATACAAATTTAATATTTGAAGATTAGTAAGAGAAGCAATGCTATTTGGTATCTTTCTTATTTTATTGTAAGACAACCACAATTCTTGAAGACTAGTAAGAAAACCAATGCAATCTGGTATCTTTCTTATTTCATTATCATGCAAATATAAATTTTGAAGATTAGTAAGAAAAGCAATGCTATCTGGTATCTCTGTTATTTGATTGTTACACAAATACAATATCTGAAGATTAGTTAAATTGAAAATAATTATGGGAAATTGTTTAAGATTACAATTATTCAATCTGATGTCTGTCATGTCTAAATAATCATCTTCTTGTATCTTATTAAATGTTTTTATATTA
>Ga0194134_10003374_pt1 | contig 17308 bp, 12 predicted proteins | sample TA2KigOff0mmetaG_FD_148602 | JGI IMG/M metagenome (GOLD analysis project Ga0194134, IMG submission 148602) | Freshwater microbial communities from Lake Tanganyika, Tanzania - TA2015056 Kigoma Offshore 0m | ecosystem: Environmental > Aquatic > Freshwater > Lake | place: Tanzania: Lake Tanganyika... | reverse complement strand
GTTATGTGTGCCCGGACTCAGGCCGCCCAGCGGGACGGAAATTTGCGCAAGGTCGGCGGCCGTGGTGTTGGCTTCGACCGTGACAGCTATCGGCGTGCCGCTCCCAACACCAGGATCGCTGCCAACGTAATACTCAGCGGCCACAAGCTTGTGGCTCGCCGTCCCGACGTCACCGGCTTTTTCCAAGCTCAGCACTAGGTTGGCGGAGGCCGTAACCCAGGTTTGCGGCTGGGGCCCATGGTCCTGGGCCGTTAGTCGCAGGCTCTCATTCCCAACGACGGTCGCCGCGACCAAGGGTCTCAACCCCGGGTGCGCATTGATGGTCTGGGCCGCCCGCACCAGCAAGCTGGCCAAGTTCTCGGCTTCCAGCGGCACCAGCTGTAGCGCGTGCCCGCCGACAGTGAGGGTGAAGGTGTTGCTGGTGGCCAGCGAAGCCGGAAAACCCAGCAGGTAGCTCTGTCGCACCGCCGCCACGACGCCATTGGCCGGCAGATTCGCCACCGTGGTCCCCACCAACTCCGCCGATTGGATCGTGACCCGCCGGACCATGGGGGCACTCCAACGGTCGGCTGAATCTTTCACCCGCACGCTGACGTTATGTGTGCCCGGACTCAGGCCGCCCAGCGGGACGGAAATTTGCGCAAGGTCGGCGGCCGTGGTGTTGGCTTCGACCGTGACAGCTATCGGCGTGCCGCTCCCAACACCAGGATCGCTGCCAACGAAATATTCCGCCTGTATGACAGCTGCGTGGCTGACCGCCCCGTGCAGGAGGCAGGCCAATCCCGCCAAGAATGAGTACCCTCGTGTCTTCACCGCGTTAGGGGGGAAACGATCAGGGTTGGCTCACTGCCTTACCATTAGAGAGCGTGACGTTTAAGGAGGGTTGACCATGCACCACATATTGTGGACCCAAGTCGAAAGCTATAATCACGGGGTTTTCCGTGGTGCGAGCGTTCGGATCGTAGAGCGACCCTCCTGAAGGGCCAATCGTGTTCCGCGTGCCGTCGCGGTTATTGTAGATCGGATTTGCCACCCCGGCATTGAGACACGGGGAATTGGTGGCGAGCGTGGGTGCTTGGCCGGTGACGAATAGCGGGTTGCCAATGATTTTTCCCGTGGAGGAAACGCCATCACGATCAGCTCCACCGTTATGCACGTTGAAATAAAGGTTATTTTGAGCCACCACCCCAAAAGGTGCCACGATACCGGACGAAGCACCCTCGATTATGTTATTTAAAACCTCAGCTTTGGCATAACTATGAAGTCGAACTCCGGCCCCGTTTGCATTACCGTTGCCTCCGTACGCCAAGTGGAAGTAATTATTAGCGATTAGGTAAGTATTAGCTGAGCCTCCGCCCCATAATGCGTTCTCATTTTCGCCACCCCAGACGGCGAAATGGTTAGAATACCACCTAACATTTTTTACGATGGTGTTAGCTACGGTGACATCGTTACTCGTACCTGAAAAATAGAGTCCATCGGCTTCCTCATTTCGACGATCGATTATGCACCCTACAACAACCACTTTTCCTTGTACTTGGTCGTAGTACCCAATGTGTCGGGCATCGCTGTATCCGACCCATGTTTTTTTTGCTCTCAAAAGAACATCAGTTGCAGTGGTGCGGAAAATCACCGTTGTTTGAGCTGTTGTCAGGGTCTCCACGTGTTCGCCCACGGTGCAGCGGAGGATATTCATGCTACCGCTAGTTTGCTTCAGTCGGCCGGTCGTACTGCATTGCACGAGTTCCATCCCGGCTGCACCACCGGTTATTTGACTGGACTGGCAGTTTACTAAACGTGGGTTAGAAGTGCCGGTGGAGTTGATGCCGTCACCCGTCCGCGCATCGATGTTACGAAGCAATAGGCCGGTGGTGTTGTGAATAGTGATTTTTGTACCCGGCGCGCCATGGGTGAAATTCTCGAACGGGGGCGCGTCGGTCACTCCGTCAAACGTGATGTTGCCGTGCAAGATGACTTCTTGCCCGGAGACTTCCACCAAACGCACCGCCTTGTTGATGGTTAAACTTTCAGTATAAAGGCCGCTGAAAATGGCAATGATATCACCCGGTTGCGCCTCATTGATTTTAGCCTGAATGGACTGGCCGGGAGACACCGTCAAGGTGGCTCCAGACAAGGTGCTCCCGGTGACCATGAAAACCGCAACGGCGAGGGGTAATATTTTTTGCATAGAATTAGTAACTGGGTGGCTCAAGTCTACTTGGTTAGGATCGTGTTTTAATATGAGCGTAATCACAGGGTTCTTGTCAAGCGGCTTAGAAATTGCGGCGGCAAGGGATACGAGGCTGCGAAGACACGCGAGAAGGAAGCCAAAGCCCGGCTGGCCGAGATGGAAGCTGACGAAAAGGAGGGCAAGCTCTTGGAACTGTCCGTAGTCCAGCAGACTTGCGGCAACATCTGCACCGCCTTCACTGCGAGGCTAGAGCGCGTGTGGCTTATCGCCGGCCCGATCTTCGACGCTACCCCCAAGTGGCTGCGCGGAGGCGTGGAGGTGCCAGCGGCCGGCTATCGCATTTTAAACTTACCGTTTCGGCCAATTTAGGTGCTTGTGCAGGAAGTCATAGGTGCCTTGGCCATTGATGGTGTGCGGTCCATCGAAGTGCTCGATTTCCGCGCGGGAGCCCACACCGAGCTGGTTGTAGAAGCGCCGGATCTTAGCGAACTCAAAGTTGACCCACTCATCGATGCCCACACCGTCCTCGTGCCCGCGCTCGACCATGAACGGACGCGGGGCGATGAGCGCACCCATCTCCGCGTAGTTGTAAGTGTGCCCGAGGTTCCACTCAAAGATTTCGTATTCGCCCGTGAACATGTAACTGCCGCGCCAGTCGACCGTCGCATTTTTCCAAACCCATTCGTTGAAGTCCGCCGAGCAGATGCTCAGACAGTAACCGTCCAGCGCGGCGGGAATGCGCATCGCAGACTTGCCCCCGTAGCTCAGACCGTAGAAGCCAATGCGTGACTTATCTACGTAGGGCTGCGCGCCGAGCCATTCCAAGATGCGCTCGTGCTGCGCAAAGATGACCGAAAAAAGGTGCAGGCCCAGCGGGTTAGCAAGCCGCTGGATAGCGCGGAAATCATCTTTGCCGCGATACGGATTGTGCGGGGCGAAGACAATGAAGCCACGCTCGGCCAGCGACGTGGCGAAGCCCTTGTAAGACGCCCATGCGCGATTTGTCCGCTCGGTGATGACGGTGTCCATCGGGACGCCTTCAAGTCCGTGCTGGCAGACGACGACGGGCCGGCGCTCGCCGGGCTTGAGATCCTTGGGCAGCAGGAGAATTCCCCAGGCGAACACATCGGGCAGCACATCCAGCGTCACGTCGTAGCCCACGAGCTTGTCCGTGCGAAGAATTTCTTTTGAGCGTGCGTTTGCCGGGCCACCTGGTGACGGCAGCTTGCCGATGACCTGATGGCAAAAGTTGCTTTGCCACGGTTTACGAGCAGCGTCCCACGCGGCAGCGTTCGGGAGTTTGGCTTTTGCCCAAAAACTCTCATCTCTTCGGTAGGTCGCCACGCGGAGTTGGTTCTGCGTGAAGTTTTCCAACTCCTTCACTTGCCGTCGCATGCGGTCGGCGGCGGAAAAGTCCGTGCGCATCTCGCCCAGCGGTTGCTCAGTCGGAAAGTCAACGCGCGCGGTGACGCCGATGGCTTTGAGCAACGCTGCGAGCGTGCGGAGGTTACCCGGGCCGACGGTTGCGCCGCCGTTGCCGTGAAAGACTTCTGGTGCGCGGCCGGTCAATCCGCCCGCGCGCATGGCCTCGGCTTGCACTGAAGCGAGGTCAGACAAGGTAATTTTGCCGGGAGCCGCGCCGCCGCTGCGGCCGGCACGCGTAGGGGGCGGGCCGGCAATTTCCGGTGGCGAGCTGTGCTCGATTATGAGCGCACGCGGGTGAACTAAACTGGCTAATTCGGCGTCGCCAAACTCCCGCAGGATGCCGAAGAGATTTCGGTAAATCGGCTCGCGCCAAAGCCCCTGCCGCGAGTCGAAGTATCCGCTGACCAGTGCGGCGGAGATGCGCGTGTCCAACGCGGCTGCGTGAAGAGCAAGGAGTCCGCCCTCTGCATAGCCTGCGACGGCCACCGGCGCTTTAAGTGCTCCGGATTCTGTGTTTTGCGCTTCAAACCAATCGATTAACGCCAGCACCTTTTGCACTTCGTGGCCAATGACAGTGCGGCCAAGCATGAAAGACTGGCGGTAAATCCACTCACGATGCGGCTGGTTGGTGAAGCGAATGCGCGGATTGCCAGACCACTCATCACGCCGGTCGATTAGTGTCGGGATCACCACGCGGCAGCCGATTGCTGCAAGGGAGCGCACCCAGGCATTCTTACCAGGCGCAACACCTGCGAGTTGCTCAGGCGTCTGGTCCGCGTCAGGCAGGGCAACTATCTGCGCGATTGGCGCAGACTTTGGCTCTAATAACAGCCCTTCCCCGGTCACGCCATCCAGCACCGGCCAGCGCACAGCAAACACCCTGAATTGTGAGGTCTCCGCGACGACCGCTGAGTCACGCGTGGTAGCGACGTATTCTAGCACCTTGAACGGCACGCGCTTATCCACCACGCCAAGAATGTGGGTGAGCCGCTGGCGATTTGACTCGACAGACTTAGCATAAGCCTCAGGCGAAGATAAATTGCGCTGCCAGAACTGTGCGCGATTGGCGACGGATTTTTCTGTCTCCGCGAGTAAGAACTTCTGAATGCCAGCGACCATTTGCGCCGAGTAATCGCCCTCGCGCGTGAGCAGCGTGGTGCCAGGCAACGGTTCCGCGGCGGGACATAGGGCGGCAAGCAGACCTAAGCAGGCCGAAAGATGGGTTCGCATAACCGTAGTATAGAAAAGCAGGCCGAGCATCGCACGCGGTAAATTGGCCCGAAATCGTGCTTGCACAGCCTCTTAAAGGCTGGCTCAATACGGTTTCCCTTACTGGGAAAACAATTTATGGCACGCATCTGTCAACTCACCGGCAAGCGCCCCATCAAGGGCAGCAAGATCTGGCGCAGTGGTAAGGCGAAACGCGAGGGCGGTATCGGCACGCACGTCACCGCCATCACCAAGCGCCGATTTTTTCCGAATCTTCAGCGCGTGAAGGCGCTCCTGCCCAACGGTCAGGTCAAATACATCCGCGTGGCCGCCTCCGCCATCAAGAAGGGTCTTGTGGTTAAGCCACCGAAGCGCACGTGGAAAAAGCCCGAGACCAAGGCGGCCTGAACTATTCCATTTCGTCGTGGTTTTGGCGTCCCTTAAAGACGCCACGGGCTGAAAGGTTTGGCTTTAACCGGACTCACTTAAGACGAGATCACATCCAGCGTAGTGTAAGGGCCGATGGACTATTTGGCACTTCAAAGGCCAAGATGCCTAGCGTCGAGTCAAACGACCCTTCCTCCCGCTTGCCGTTTACCCAAACCCGGTAGTTACGATGCGCGGAACGCAGGACGACCCGCCACGTCTTAACCTGGCTGGTAAATGAGCCGCTCACCGTCCCGAGCGTAAGTTCGCGGCTCGTTCCCCGGTCCTTGAATGAAATTCGCCGGGTGCTGAACTCGCCGCGTTCATAACCAAGTGATTCGCCATCGTCTTCGTACCAAGCAAACTCGCTGCGGCCTTGCGGCCAAATGTGCAGGTTCACCGTTGCGTCGCGCACGCTGGTGAGGAACTGACGCGGTGCCGTCGTAGGAATAACCGCGCCCGCCCGCCCGAAGACTGGGATGTGCTCCGCCACTGCCTCGGCTACAATATGTTGCCCGCCCTCATAAAGCGCGCCGGTCCAAAAATCAAACCACAGCCCGCGTGGCAGATATACGCTCCGCGCCGTCGCGCCGGGCCGTAGGATGGGCGCGACCAACAGACTCTCACCGAGCAGAAACTGGTCATCACACGCGACCGCCACCGGGTCATTCGCATGATGCCAAAGCAAGGGACGCATGATCGGCGCACCTGTGCTTCGAGCCTCTGCGAAGAGGCATTCTAAATAGGGCAACAACTGGTAGCGTAACAAAATTGCGTCCCGGCATAGCGACTCAATGCGCGGACCAAACGCCCATGGCTCCTGCCGACGCGTATCGACATTAGCGTGGTTACGGAAGAATGGCGTGAAAGCCGCGAGTTGGGTCCAGCGGGCGAGCAGTTCACCGGTGCAGTTGTCTAGGAAGCCGCCCACATCGGCACCGCAAAAAGCCACGCCGCTCAAACTTAGGTTCAGCAACATGGGGACGGATGCCGCGAGTTGTTCCCAAGATGAACTGTTGTCGCCCGTCCACACAGCCGCATGGCTTTGGATGCCTGCGTAACCTGCGCGAGTGAGGGTGAACGGCCGCCGGTCCGGTGCGACGAGCAGCGCACCTCGACGCGAAGCGGCAGCCATCGCGGAACCGTAGAGATTGTGAACGTGGGCGTGCGAAACTTTGTAAACGCCGGCTTCAGCTTGCGGGTTAGCAAGTTCCGAACTTTGAAGCTTGCCACTACTTCGGTGAACACATTCATCAGGCAGCGTCTTGCCCGGCGTGTCAAACAGCGCTGGCTCGTTCATGTCGTTCCATATACCCGCCAAGCCGAGCTTCTGAAACGCCGCCTGTTCCTCCGCCCACCAGCGGCGCACACGCGGGTTGAGGAAGTCTGGGAAACGCGATTTACCGGGCCATACCTTGCCGATGAAATCACGCCTTCCGCCGGGGGCTTTCACGAAGGCAGTTTGAGCAATGCCACGCTTAAGCACGCCGAACTTTGCGTCGTCTTTCACGCCGGGATCCACGATGGCAACGACCTTGAAGCCCCGCCGTGCCAGCTTATCTAGCATTTTGCGCGGACGCGGGAAATCCTTGCCGAAAGTGAACACGCGATGGCCATCCATGTGGTGGATATCGAGGTGCAACGCGTCGCAGGGAATTTGGCGGCGGCGAAACTCACGGGCTAGTCGCTCGAGTTCCACACGGCTCGAGTAGCTATAGCGAGACTGGTGATAGCCGAGCGCCCAACGTGGAGGCAGCGGAATGCGTCCGGTCAACTCCGTGAAACGCGCAACTACATCCGCCGGCGTGGGACCGAGGAAAAGGTAGAGGGAACCCGCGCTCGTGCTGGTGGTTTGCAATCGCTGCTCGATACTGCTAGACACTACAGTCGTTGACTGAAAGCCACCGGCACAAGTCGCGCCACGCAGGCTAAACTCACCGGGTTCAGAGCAGCCGATGTCCCACACCTGACGCGCCGGGTTGTCCCAAAAGATGCCCCCTGCCCTGCCCTCTCGCAGCGACAATGCGAAGGGGATCGAGATATAAAGATTTCGCAGACCGGGATGGAGGCACGAAGCTTGTCCTAGCACATCTGCGTTCCAAAACTCCCGAACGAGGCCACGCTTGTTGAGCGGGCCAGTGGACTCGCCAAGGCCAAAGATGGATTCGCCGTCAGCGAGGCGCAGGATCATTTTCGGCTGAGCACTGGTCAGGTCCAGTGCAGTGCAACAGAAAACCTCCCAACCGCCGGCATCATGCAACGTCCACGCACCCGAGCGGGGATTTAGTGAAAAATTCACTCTGTCGGAGCTGAATTTCAGCCGCGTGAAAGGTCGCTTCACAACCTCTCCAACGCGCAAACGCAGCAAGTCGGGGGCCAGCGCGGTAATTTCGTAGTTTGCTTCCAACACAGAAACAGAAAAGCCGCCGGCTCACACCGGCGGCTCAGAAATTCAACCTCGTCATGCTTTCGTTAACATATCAGCCACGAAGGCGCGCTCTTCGACAAGTTCTTTGTTGGTCGCAGCAATTTTCGATTTTGCGAAATCGTCCATCACGTAGCCCGTGATGACCTCGTAGCTGCCGGGCGTAGTGGTGCGGACGGGCATGCCGGCCCAAACGTTCGCATCAAAGCCGTAATGACCATTCGATTTCACGGCGACGGAGTGAACTGTGCCGGGTGTGACGAGAGAGCGGACGTGGTCCACGAGCGCGTTCGCGGCAGAGGCAGCGGACGACGCGCCGCGCGCGGCGATAATGGCCGCGCCGCGCTTCCCGACGGTCTCGCAGAACGATCCCCGCAACCACGCGTCATCGCCGATGACGGCTTGTGCGGGCTTGCCGCCGATAGTCGCGTGCGCGAACGCGGGGAACATGGTCGGGCTGTGGTTGCCGTAGATGAAAATGTCCTTCACTTCCGTGAGGTCCGCGCCAGCCTTCTTCGCGAGCTGCGTCTGCGCACGGTTTTGGTCGAGGCGCACCATCGCTGTGAAACGGTCGGCGGGGAGGCGCTTGGCTTGCGAGGCGGCGATCATGCAGTTCGTGTTCGCCGGGTTGCCGACAACCGCCACGCGGGCATCGGCCGCTGCGACGGCATCAATGACCCGCCCTTGGGCGATGAAGATTTTGCCGTTGTCCTTGAGCAGGTCGGCGCGCTCCATGCCGGGGCCGCGGGGCTTCGCGCCCACGAGCAAGCACCAGTTCGCATCTGCAAAACCCACGGCGGGATCGGAGGTCTGCACGATGCCCTTGAGCAGCGGGAACGCGCAGTCGTCGAGTTCCATCGCGACGCCGTTTAGGGCAGCGAGCGCCTTCTCGACGGGGGCCTCGATGAGTTGGAGGATGACGGGCTGGCTCGGCCCGAACATCGCGCCGGAGGCGATACGGAAGAGGAGGGAGTAACCGATTTGGCCGGCAGCGCCGGTGATGGCAACACGAAGGGGTGCGTTCATAATTTCAAGGGGCGTAAGTATGGAAACGGGCGGCGCGTGTGGCAAGCGCGCCTTCAACCGTGACTCCGAACTCCAGGCGAGGGATGAACTTAGAAGATGTTGTTCGTCGCCCAGATGTTGTTCACGTTGTTCGATAGGTCGAGATACGTGATGGACTCCACGTGGCCGTCGAAAAAGAGCGGGTTTGCGCGCAAGTTGTGGCGAGGTCCGACTTGGTGTCCGTTCCCGTCGCCCTGCGCGAAATTCGCCCACAGAGTGGAACGCCAGACCGCAAACCAAGTGGTAAAGCGGCAATGCGGCGGTGGTGGCCCGACCTGCGGTACTCCCGTGTCGCCCATTAACCAGACCTGGCTTGGGCGATTGATCTCCGTGGTGCGACGGCTGCCTTCCGACAATCCACTACCATTATTTGTGGCGTACCGAATGATGCTCCCTTCAATTACCCCATAGCCCAACTGGCCGCCCGGATTTATGTCGCGATCTTCAACCGCCGGACAACGCCACACGACGTTGGCACCGCCATTGGTGGGCGGAAGATACTTACCTTGAACCATGATATCGAACCACCAGTTTCCCGAGTTGTTGACCTGATAGCGATGTCGGTTGAGGGGAACCAGAATGTTCTCGTGATCATCGGCGTAAACAAGCATCGCGATACCGATTTGCCGCAGATTGTTCACGCATTGAATTCCCTTCGCCTTCGCCTTGGCCTTCGACAGCGCAGGCAACAGCATCCCCGCCAGAATCGCGATGATTGCAATGACAACGAGCAGTTCAATGAGAGTGAAAGCCAGCCGACGGAGCGATTGGGGTGCAACGGAAAATTTCAACGGCTTGTCGTAGCGCAGGCGGGAAGCCGCCGCAAGGCGAAGGTTGACCGGCGGCGCGGGCAACTCATTCATCTTCCTTCACCCCCGCGAACCGCGCGCCGACGGTGCGGCGGTCGGTGACGAGGGCGCGAAACTGCCACGTCGCGCGCGGCTCCAGCATCTGCCGGTAATCCGTCGCGGTGCCGACCTTGTTGGTCGTGGCATCGAGGAGGTCGAGTTCCACGCGCACGCCGAAGCGCTGGTGGTCGGAGTCGTTCTTCAGGACACCGGTGACATAGACGAGGCGGCTGCCCTTCGCGCCCTTGGGCTGGTCGAGCGCGATTTGCGTGACTTTCAACTCACCGATGAGCTTGGGGCCTTTCGGTGCGACGGGCGGCGTCATGGCCGGCGCAGGCGGAGCGGAAGGAGTGGTGGGAGTTTGGGTTGAGGGGGCCGCTTGCTTTGCAGCAGTGGCCGACGCGTCGGGCGCGGGAGGCGGCGTGTTGGCTGGGTCTGACGGCAAGGGAGTGCCCTGCCCCTTGTCTGACTTTGGACGGTTCCTCAGGTGGTTGCCCACCACGACCACCACGGCGAGGACAATGGCTATGTTCAAGATCCACAGGCACACGCGCAGGAGAGGGCTTTTTCGTTCAGCGAGGACTAGAGCATCCCCGCCACGAATCTCGGCCAGATCAACTCGTTTGACGATCCCAGGCGCGGGATCGGGTTTCGTTGCGCCGGGTGACGAAAGCGGCAAAGGCTTGGTAGGAGCCGTCGGTGTCTGAGACGCGGCGGGCTGGATGGGTGCGCGCGCGGGAGCCATTGCCGCACGCGGGAGCATAACGGTTTTTCCACACTGGCCGCAGGCACTCGCGCCGCCGCCCGAGTAATCGGGATATGAAACTTCTGCGCCGCAATGGGGGCACTTGCACTTGAGGTAAATCTTGCCAGCACTCACGGGGCGAACTGTTGTCTAACATAGCGCCCCTCTGCGGGCTTCCGCAATCAGTTGGTTTCCCCAGAGTTGGCGTACCAAACGCAGAAGGTGCACTTCCGCTCACTTAATTTCGCGCACTCGCAGGTTGCGGAACTCCATCGGTGAACCTTCCGCCTGAAGACCGATGTAACCACTATCAGGCGCGAGGCCCGTAGCCTCCCACGCGAGTTTACCGTTACAATGCAGCGTGATGGTCGCGCCCTTGACGATCACACGCCATTCGTTCCACTCCCCAATGGGTCTCTGCAATAATGGCACAGGCTTCGCGCCGTTAAGGTTGCCGGCCAGAAATGCGCCCTCGTAGTTCCGGTCTATGCGGATTTGGTTGTTACCGGTGTCCTGCTTGCTGCGAATGTAGAAACCCCCGTTAAACTTTTGGGTAAGCGCGCGCCACTCAAACTTCATTTCGAAGTCGGTGAACGCCCGCGTGGTGACGAGGTTGGGCTTCATCAACCCGGATAGGCAGATAACGCTATCCTTAATTTTCCAGTTATCTGGCCAAGGGTCGCCAGTTTTTTGCAGCGAGAAACGCCAACCAGTAAAGTCGCGCCCATTGAACAAATCCTCAAAGTCCGAATTCGCTCCCTCGACGCGGAACGCGCCCAACCAGACCGCCACCAAAACCAGCCAGCCGATGGGTTTTTGCATGGTTCTTTGACGGCGCGCCTCGGGAACCCTTCACGCTACCCCGCCACGCCATTACAACGTCACTCGGGTAGCACTAGCCCGTCACCCGCCGCTTTCCATTCGCGTAACATTCCCTCGACCTCAGCCACCGAGCCGAACGGCACCAACACTCGATAATTGAAATTGCCTGTGCGCAGGCCGCCGGAGTGCCGCACACGAAAGACGCAGTTCCACTTAACCACACGGTGCTCGGGGAACCGCCAGCGACCGTAACCCGGCAGCGTTGTGTCCGGTTGCGGTTGCGGGGGCGCAAAGATTCCCATCGCATAACGCCCGTCCTGCGTTGCGAGGACGACTGGCCGTGCGATTTCGCCAGGGCCATCCGATAATGGCTCCAACTTTCCCGTGCTGGGATTAAACTGCCAAAACAAGGAAAACTCGGGCGGCATGTAGCCCGTAAGCACCTCAAATTGCGCGTAAGTGTGCCGCGCGCCCGCCGGCACGGTGAACGAGACGCGGTAATCCAGTGCTTGTGCCCAGCGCCCGCAGCCGATGCGGACATCTTTCGCGAGCAGGTAGTCCGAAAGAGTATTCGTGTTGCGCGCTAGTTGCCCTTCGCTGCGCTCGCCGGGTGCGAGCCAAAATGCCATTTGCGTCCGCGTACGCAGTTGGTTGCCACTGACGGCAAGATCCAGCAAGCGACTCGTCGAGCGCGGTCCGATGTGGTCGCGGCGCGAGCCAGCCTCGGTGGGATTGAAGGTCTCTGCTTGTGCTGCTGGCGTATTGTCAAACGAGCACGCGGACTGCAACTGCCGCCCGTGGTCCGTGCTGTTGATGAACTCGCGCCCGTCCCACTTGAATGAGTCAATCGCTCCCGCCAAGCGGGCAGTCGTGGTGATGATTACCTCCGCCCGCCCGGCCTGCGCGCGAATCAGCGCGGAGCCGGAAGGCGTAGCCGCGCCGACCGCCAGTGCTAGGCAGCTGAATGCGAGGAGCAGCGCAGCTCTCACCACTTCAGCTCCATCAACCGGCGCGCGACCTCCTCAGCATTGGCACGGCTGTTGAAGCTGCTGATGCGGAAGTAGCCCTCACCTTTGGAGCCGAAGCCCGAGCCGGGGGTGATGACGACGTTGGCTTCGCCGAGAATCTTGTCGAAGGCCTGCCAGCTCGTGACGCCAGCGGGGCATTTAACCCAAATGTAAGGGGCGTTCACACCACCATGAACTTTGAGTCCGGCCTTCTTTGCGCCGGTGCGGAGAATTTTAGCGTTGCCCATGTAGTGCTCGATGAGGGCGCGAACCTGCGCCTTGCCGTCGTCGCTGTAGAGCGCCTCGGCGGCGCGCTGGACGATGTAGGACACACCGTTGAACTTGGTTGCCGAGCGGCGGTTCCAGAGTGGGTGCAGGGGCTTCATCTCGCCCGTGCGTGTGGCGGCGAGGAGCGTTTTAGGTACAACGGTGTAGGCGCAGCGCACTCCAGTGAAACCGCCATTCTTTGAGAAGCTGCGGAATTCAATGGCGCATTCGCGCGCACCGGGAATTTCGTAAATGGAGTGCGGGATGGCAGGATCGGAAATGTAGGCTTCGTAGGCGGCGTCGAAGAGAATGATGGCTTTGTTTTCGAGCGCGTATTTCACCCACGCCTCGAGCTGCTCGCGCGTGGCGACGGCGCCCGTCGGATTGTTCGGCGAGCAGAGGTAAATGACATCCACGTGCTTCTTCGGCGGCGCGGGCACGAAGCCGTTGCTTGGCTTGCACGGGAGATAAACCAGCTTGCCGTAAGCGCCGGCCTCGTTCGCTTCGCCGGTGTGGCCGGCCATGACATTGGTGTCCACGTAAACGGGATAGACAGGGTCGCTGATGGCGATTTTGTTCTTCGCGCCGAGCACGTCGAGGATGTTGCCGCAGTCGCACTTCGAGCCGTCGCTGACAAACACCTCGTCGTCGGCGACGTCGAGGCCTTTGTCGCGAAAGTCGTTCTTGGCAATCGCAGCGCGGAGCCAGTCGTAACCCTGCTCGGGTCCATAGCCCTTAAAGCTGACGCGCACGGCCATTTCGTCCACGGCCCGGTGCAGCGCGGCTACGACCACGGGTGGCAGCGGTTCGGTGACGTCACCAATGCCGCAGCGGATAAGGCGCTGGGCCGGCCCCGGGTTCGCCTCGCAGAAGACTTTCACGCGCCGGGCGATTTCAGGGAATAGGTAGCCGGCCTTAAGCTTGAGATAGTGATCATTAAGAAGAGCCATGACAGAGATAGTGCGTAAGAGGTAAATAGAGCAGCGCCACGGGCGCGACAAACAAGTTACAAACGGTAACGGCAGAGTGAGTTTGCGCAAGCGGCAAAACCGGCTTTACGTGCGCATGGGACGAGGCCAAGCTCAACGGATGATGCGCAAGGCACTAAAGTTTGGTAGTTTAGCGGCGGCCGTGTTGCTGGTTGGCTGCGGCACCACCTCCACCGTCACGCTGTTGTCCCCGCGCACACAAATGCGCAATGCGGAGGGGCTATATCCGGTGGAAATCGAGTTCCGCAGCAACATGCAGGCACTGCGTAAGGAAACGCTCAAGCCTTACCTTCAAATTGGCGAAGCCAATTACCCTATGCGCCGCACCCCACGCATGGAGCACCGTTGGGAAACCCTCTTACCCGTACCAGCCAGCACGAACCTTGCGACCTACCGCGTGAAAATTGACTTCGAATATTATGCCATTCCCGTCCCCAAAGCTAGCAGCGTGCTAGCTGGGCCGTATCAATTGTCGGTGCGGGAGAAGTGAGCGGCTCCAAGCCTAGCTTACGACTCAGGGCGCTTTGACGCGGTAGTAACGGCTTGCGTTAGTGAGCGAGTTCGTTTCAGAGAATTGGATGAGGCCGTAAGGGGCAAAATTCGTGGAAATCGTCACCCAGTTGGCTAAGTCGCTAGAGGCCTCAATGAAATACATTTGGTTGGTCTGCCCCTCGATGCGTAACTGAAGGCCCCCATTGACCTTCGCCAGCGCATTGGTAACTAGACGTACCTGCACTTCGCGGTTCACCGGCTCGACCAACGGCAGTTCTAAGTTATCGAGGAAGGCGGCGTCTAATCGATCGCTAGAAGTATTGTCTTTGAGATAGCGCCATTCCAGCGTATTTGGGCCAGTGGGCACCGTGAACGTGTGCGTGCGCCATCCACTCTCGCCATTGGTGCGTACCTGCCGAGTGCCATTATGGTAAAACTCAAAGAAATCCCCATTCGACGGCCCAAATTCCTCCGAGCTGACCCGATAGGCGAACGAAGCGCTGCCGGGCCGGCAGTTGGCCACCAATCGAAGCACCGTGGTCTGGTTGTTGCCAATCGCCCCGGACCGCATGTGGAACGCGCCGCCAGTGAACGAGTTGGTAGCCAGCCCGCCCGCCGCCTGCACAGACCACGGGGAAATGCCGACCGCGTTGTTCGTGGCCCAGCCGATGTCCGACCGGAACGCACCGCTTTCGAAGCCGTCCGCCAGCACAACACGCTCGAAGACGGCGTTGATTGTGGTGTCCCGGCTAACCGTGATGCGGAGCGGATTGTCGAGCGAAAGCAAGTCGCCGGTCCAAGTCACAAAATTGAACCCAGTCGAGGCCACAGCGGTCACATTAACTTCAGAATTATTTGTGAAAGATCCCGAAACCGGAAATACCACGCCGCCCGGCGTGGCGGTGACCGTCAGGTTAACGAGGGTCTTGGCGGAGAACGCGTAGGATAAAATAATGGTACCCGACACGCCGGCTAAACCGTCCACGGCGATGTAATAGCGCACTCCTGCGCGCACGGCTTGTGCCAAGTCACTATGAACTGCCCCGTCACCCCCGAGCGGTGCATCGTCGTTAGCGCTGACAGGCGTGAGCCGATCCACGCGTGTGCCGGTGTAGACGGCCAAGAGTGTGTCAAAGGTCGAGTTTGATGTGGTCAGCGTAAGCACGCCGTCGGTCGGCGCGGTGAAGAAATACCAAACAGACTTTCCGCCCTGCTTGCCGGCATGCGACGGCTCACCTGGCTCGAAGGTAGCCTTGGTGTTGTTCGTGGTCGTGCCGCCCACCACACCGGTCAATTCCACCGCGTTGGCAAACGCGTCGTTAAACGGGTCAAACGCGCGGTAAATGACCTGAAAGTTGGCAGGCGTTGAGGTATTAAGTGAAAAGTCAATGGCCGTGACCTGAATGACGTTGGTGCCGGGCATCAGGAATAACGGGATGTTCCAATTGGTCGTGCCGGCGGCAGAAATAGCCGTGCCGCCATTAAGCCGCACTAGCACTTGGCTGACGCCCACGGGGTCGTCGCCTTGGTCCACCGCCGTGCCGGAGATGGTGAGTTGGGCGTTGGTGACGATCAGACCGCTCGGCGGGTTATTGGTGGAAAGTGGCCCGCTGACGAGGTTCGTGATGGCTACCGCCGGGGCCAGAATGTCGGGTTCGCCATTAAAGCGCACCTTAAGGCGGATTGCACCGGTCCCGGTGGCCGAGGCGCTGGCCACGGCGATGCGATACGTCACACCATTAGTGGCGGTGAACTTGACGAAGCCCTGCGGAATGTTCCCGACGTCGTTAGTAGCGGCAATCTGAGTCAGGTTCGTGAGCGTGTCGCCAACATAAACAGCTACAACGGTATCAAACGCACTGCCGGCCGTGTCCACAAGCACGGGGCCGCTATTGGTGGGTGCGAAGTTCCACCAGACCGACTTTTCTGCGGTGGCCAGACCGGCGTGAACCGGCTCACCAAACTGGAGCGACCCGAAGGTGTTGTCGCCGAGCATTACGCCGCCATTGTCCGGCACCTTGGCCAAGGGCGGAAAATCATCATTGGGCGGGATGGTGGCGGTGCGAAAGACATACGTGTTAGTGAAGTTGGCCTTGCCCGCAAGGGAGCCGTCCACGATAAGCGACAGTTCTAGTCGGTTGGTGGGGATGGCGGGAACATTCAGGTTGATAACGTAGCGATGATCGTTAGCGTTGGTGTCTGGCGCCGTACCGTTGTTGATGAAGGTCTGATTAATGAAGACGCCCGGGACAGTGCCGCTGACGACGGCGTTAGTGACTGGCCGCAGGTCCGTGACCTCGACGGTGATGGGGATGGTGGCCCCGGCAAGCAGCGTGGAGCCGGGCGCGGGCGAGACGGCAACCTCCAAGAGGTTATCCTCCCCCAAGGTTAGGGCGCGGAACGCATTCACGCGCCCGCCATGAATTGTGTTGGTAGCAAGCGAGGGGATTGGGACGCTAGAAAATAGGATACGATTGCGAACCTCGGAGTAAGTGATGGTGCTATTCAGCGAGAAGACTAGCGCGGCTACGCCCGCGACGTGCGGCGCGGCCATGCTCGTGCCCTGCAACTCAACGTAACTGGTGTCCGAGATGTTATAGGTGGAGAAAATCTCCACGCCCGGCGCACCAATGTGGACATTGGTACGGCCAAAGTTTGAGAAAACGGCTAGGTTGTCCCGGCGATCCAAGGCCGCAACGGTAATGATGTTGTCCAGAGGAAAGGACGCCGGAAAGCTGGGAAGCAAGTCGTTGTTATTGCTATCATTGCCTGCCGCCGCCACCACCAAGATGCCCGCGTTGCGCGCCCGCTGGAAGGCTTCAAACTCCGCCTGGTTGAAGCTGTAACCGCCGAAGCTGGCGTTGATGACCTTGACGCCGCGCGAGATGGAGAAGTCAATGCCCTGGATGATCGCGCTGGTGAACGGGCCGGCGAGGCCGCCGCACTTGATTGCCATCAAGCGTGAGTTCCACGATACGCCGACATGTCCGAAGCTATTGTTCGGCGCAGCGCCGATGGTGCCCGCCACGTGGGTGCCGTGACCCACGTCATCATTGGGATCACCCGAGCCAGTAACCGAGTTGATGCCGAAGACGTTGTCCACGTAACCATCGTTGTCATCGTCAATCCCGTTGCCAGGGATTTCGCCGGGATTTCTCCACATCTGCGCGGCGAGGTCTTGGTGTGTGTAGCGAACGCCTGAATCGAGCACACAGACGATTATGTTGGTCGCGCCGACAGTGATGTCCCAAGCGTTGGTCACCCCGATGTCCGCGCCGGCCAGCCCGCCAAGTTGCCCGTAATTCCGCAGACCCCACAGCGTGCCATTCTGAAAGAGCGTGTCGGTAGGGGAGAGCGACCACTTGCGCTGGTGATCCGGCACGACGTATTCGAACTG
>Ga0194134_10003368_pt1 | contig 17330 bp, 17 predicted proteins | sample TA2KigOff0mmetaG_FD_148602 | JGI IMG/M metagenome (GOLD analysis project Ga0194134, IMG submission 148602) | Freshwater microbial communities from Lake Tanganyika, Tanzania - TA2015056 Kigoma Offshore 0m | ecosystem: Environmental > Aquatic > Freshwater > Lake | place: Tanzania: Lake Tanganyika... | reverse complement strand
ACGTTAAGTAGTCCCATGTCGATCACTCCTTTGACCCCCTCGCTCTTCGCTCGGGGGAGGGTCACATGGGTCAAATCTCAATGGAAATTATGCGCCTACACGGGTCACTTCTCACTGGAAATCAACAGCTTGGCGGAATTGATGAAACGCTTTGTCGTTTTAGCACTCGTGTGGCGATGAGAGTCGCGGATCGATTCCAACTTGCGAAGACATAAGCCGGGGTCAAGGGACGGCGTCGTACTGGTGGTGAAGCTCGCCCACTGCTTCCAGCCCCGCCCTTGAGGCCGGCTTGTGACTTCGCGACAATCGCGAGAACAATCGAGATGTGTGCATCAGAGAGCCGTAAACGGGGGAGGACGATTGGCGGTGCTCCCGCAGCGCAGGAGAAAACGACTAGCTCTCCGCCGCAAACCGGTGTACGCTCCTCGCCGGGGAACGCAGGGATGTATATCAAGGGCACCGACAAACACGGAGTGCGGACGGAATTTCCCTTCGCAGTAGATGTCATCGATCCGCAGTGGATCACCCTCTCGGATGGCACGCGCATCGCCACGACCATGTGGATGCCGCGCACTACGGAGAAGGTGCCCTGCGTTGTTGAGATGATCCCCTACCGCAGGCGCGACGGCTCAGTGTTCCGCGATTTTGAACTTCACCCCTGGTGGGCGGGCCATGGCATTGCTTGCTGCCGCGTCGATCTGCGCGGGGCGGGCGATAGCGATGGCATCCTCGCCGATGAATATCTGCCGCGCGAGCAGGAAGATGCCTGCGAGATCATCGCCTGGCTCGCGGCCCAGCCCTGGTCGAACGGCAATGTCGGGATGACCGGCATCAGCTGGGGCGGCTTCAATTCGCTGCAAGTGGCAGCGCGGCGGCCGCCCGCCCTCAAGGCCATCATCACGCTCTGCTCCACCGACGACCGCTATGCCGACGATGTCCACTATTTCGGCGGCGCGCTCATCTCGGAGAACGAGATGTGGGCCAATGTCATGCTCGCCTTCAACTCCATGCCGCCCGATCCGCAGATTGTCGGCGAGCGTTGGCGCGAGATGTGGATGCGGCGGCTGGAGGCGAACCGCTCCTGGTCCGAGCATTGGCTCCAGCATCAGCGGCGCGATGCCTATTGGAAGCAGGGCTCGGTCTGCGAGGATTGGAGCCGCATCCAATGCGCAGTGATGACGGTGTGCGGCTGGGAGGACTCCTATTCCAACACCACGCCGCGCCTGCTTGAACATCTGCAATGCCCGAAGCAGGCCATCATGGGGCCGTGGAGCCATGCCTTTCCCCATCGCGGCGATCCCGGCCCCAATATCGGCTATCTGCAGGAGGCCACGCGCTGGTGGAAACATTGGCTCGCTGGCGAAGACACCGGCATCATGGATGAACCGCAATACCGCGTCTTCATCTCAGGCGAAGAACGGCCGCGGCCCTGGTACAAGACTCATGCAGGAACCTGGGGCGCGGAAGACACTTGGCCTTCTCAGCGCATCAAATGGCGCAAGCTTTTTCTCAATGACGGAAAGCTTGGACCCCGTGCGAAGGCAGGCGCTCCGCTGTCGCTCTGCTCGCCCGCCACCGCCGGCACCGACTATGGCCGCCATGGCGGCTATGGCGGCGAGGCGCCCGATCTCGCCATCGATCAGCGGCGCGAGGATGGCCAGTCGCTCTGTTTCGACACGGCACCGCTCACGGAAGACCTCACGCTGCTTGGCGCCGTGGAGCTCGATCTCGAACTCTCCGTCGATCAGCCGCTCGCCCATGTCGCCGTCCGTCTTTGCGATGTCTATCCCGATGGCACTTCGGCGGTGATGACCTATGGCGTGCTCAATCTCACGCATCGGAACTCGCATGAGTTTCCCGAGCCCTGCCCGGTCAACACGCCCTTCAAGGCGCGGGTCAAGCTCAATGACTTTGCGCGCACGATCCCAAAAGGCCATCGCCTGCGGCTCGCCGTTCAAACCCAGTTCTGGTTCATCGTCTGGCCGCATCCCAAACTCACGACCATCACGCTCACGCCTGGAACCTCGGTGGTGCGGCTGCCGGTGCGGCCACCCAATGCAAAGGACAAGACAGTGCGCTTCGAGCCGCCGATGATCACGCCGCCGGCACCCTCGCGCCAGCTTGAAGAGGAACGCTGGCACAAGACGGTGGAGGATGATCTCGTCACGCGCCTGCGCTCGATCCGCCTCAAGACCGAATTCGGCCGCTGGTCCATCGATGACCGGAACATCGAGGGCTCGGCTTCCAACGAGGAGAGTTTCTTCATCCATCCTGACGATCCGCTTTCGGCGCGTCTCGTCACCACCTATCGCTGGTCGATGAAGAGCGGGCCCGCCGATGTTTCGGGCCTCGCGCATACCGAGCTCACGGCGGATGAAACGCATTTTCATCTGGACTGGCGGGTCGAGGCTTTCGAGAAAGGCGAGCCGATTTTCCGGAGCGGAGCCTCCAAGACGTTCAAGCGAGATTTCTGTTAATGCTCGCCTATGCCCTGAAGCGCATTGCACTCGCCCTCGGCATTCTCGCCACCGTGATGTTCATCATGTTCGCCGCCGTGTTTCTCGTTCCCGGCAATCCCGCGCGCGCCGCACTCGGCCCCCGTGCCACGCCGGAGATGCTCGACAAGCTCACGCGCGAGATGGGCCTCGATCAGCCCTATCACGTGCAGGTCTGGAACTTTTTTGCGAATGCGCTCACCGGCAATCTCGGCACCGATGTGATTTCGAACCGCCCGGTGGCGCATGAGATCTGGGAGGTTCTGCCCAACACGGTGATCCTCTGTGCGGTGGCGCTTGGCTGGGCCTTCCTGCTGGCCGTTCCGCTGGGATGCCTCGCCGTGCTCAAGCGCGGCTCGCTGTGGGACCGAGCGCTCGGCATCTTCTCGGTGAGCGTCATCTCGCTCCCCTATTATGTCATCGCCATTTATGCGCTCGTCCTCTTCGCGGTGAAGCTCAACTGGTTTCCGGCCCTTGGTGATGGCGATGGCACCTGGGCCTCCTATCTCAACGCGCTTGTTCTTCCCGCCTTCGCGCTCGGCTTTACTTGGGTCGGCTATCTCGCGCGGCTGGTGCGCGCCTCGATGCTCGATGTGGCTGGCGAGAATCACATCCGCACGGCGCGTGCCTTTGGCGTCCCCGAGAGGCGCATCGTCACGCACCATATGCTGCGCGCCGCCATCATTCCGGTCCTTTCCCTCGTCTTCGTGAGCCTGGGCTGGCTTCTCTCCTCGGCTGTGGTGATCGAGGCGATTTTTTCCCGGCCGGGCATCGGCCAGCTCGTCACCAAGGCGGTGGCGCTCCGGAACTATCCCGTGGTCATGGGCTGCGTTTTGGCGATGACCGCCGTCTATGTCGCGATGACGGTGATCGCCGATATCGTCATCGCCCGGATCGACCCGAGAATCCGCGATGCGTTCCGGGGCGCGTGAGCTCTGGCGCGCGATGCGCCGCGATCCCATGTGCCTCTTCGGCCTCATCCTTGTGCTCGTCACCCTCTCGGCGGCGCTCTTCGCTGGCTTCATCGCGCCCTATGATCCGGTGAAGATCGATGTCGCCAACAAGTTCGCCGGCATCAGTGCGGAGCATTGGCTCGGCACCGATCATCTCGGCCGCGACACACTCTCGCGGGTGATTTTTGGCGCGCGCGTCGCCATGGGCATCGCTCTCTCCTCCATTCTTATCGCGGCAGGCATCGGCCTCTTCTTCGGCCTCCTTGCGGGCTATGGGCCGCGCTGGCTCGACAACATCATTCTTTTCATCTTCGACACGCTCTCTTCTGTGCCGCTCATCTTGCTCGCCCTCACCATCATCGCCATCGCGGGCGCGGGCACCTTCACGCTGGTCTTCGTCATCATCATCGTTTCGGTGCCGACCTATGGGCGGCTCGTGCGCTCGCAAACGCTGTCGCTGCGCCGGGCGGAGTTCATCCTGGCGGAGCAAAGCATGGGCGCGGGGCTCTTGCGCATTCTGGGCGTCCATCTCCTTCCCAATGTCCTGGGCCCGCTCGTCATCATGGTGAGCATGGATATCCCCACTGTTGTCGCACTCGAGGCGGCGCTTTCCTATCTCGGTCTCGGTGTGAAACCGCCAACACCCAGCTGGGGCGCCATGCTCTTCGATGGCTACACCAACCTGCGCTCCTCCGCCCTCCCAGTCATCGCCGCTGGGCTTCCTTTGGTCATCGCCACGCTTGGCTTCACCTTCTTCGGCGAAGCGCTGAGAGACGCGCTCGATCCGAAATTGAAAAAGGGGGTGATGTGAGGGCCTTGGCGCATAAATCGTCCTCCCCCGTTCACGGGAGAGGAAGGGGCCCCGCCCTACTTCAAGGCGGGGGAGGAACGAGGACGCATTGCCTGTTTTCTCCTCCTGCACCACATCTCCCTCACCTCCCCCATCGCGAAGTGCGATGGGGCCCCTTCCTCTCCCGTGAACGGGAGAGGACGTTTGCGAGAAGGTTCAAATGACCCTCCTCTCTGTCGAGCATCTCTCCATCGACTATCTCACCGGCGGCGCGCCTATTCATGCCTTGCGCGATGTTTCGATCAAGGCGGAGGCGGGGGAAATTCTCGGCATTGTCGGCGAGAGCGGGTGCGGGAAGTCCACACTCTCACTGGCGCTCGCAGGGCTCTTGCCCGCCGCCGCGCGGCAGGTGGGCGGCGCGCTGCGGTTTCGCGACGCACCGCTTGACGCCGCGCGTTTGCGCGGGCGCGAGGTCGCCATGGTGTTCCAGGATCCGATGACGGCCTTCAACCCGGTGCTCACCATCGGCCGCCAGCTCATGGATTTCGGCGCGCGCCGCGGTGTGTCCCGCGCTAGGGCGGTGGAGATGCTGGCGCTGACCGGCATCCCCTCGCCGGAGGAACGCTTCAGCGCCTATCCACACGAGCTTTCCGGCGGCATGCGCCAGCGCGTGGGCCTCGCTGCGGCGCTGATGGTGGAACCCTCCCTCCTCATTGCGGATGAACCCACCACGGCGCTCGATGTGACCACAGAGGCGCAGATCATCGCGCTCTTCCGCGATCTCCGGCGCGACTTCGGCGGGGCGATCATCATCGTCACCCATCATCTGGGCGTGGTGGCGGAACTGTGTGACCGCGTCGTCGTGATGTATGCGGGCGAAGCGGTGGAGGAAGGCCCGGTGGATCAGATCTTCCATGCGCCGAAACATCCCTATACGCGGGCGCTTCTTGCCTGCGATCCCGCCCGCATCGCGAAATCGGGCGGCGCGCTACCGGTCATCGAAGGCCGGGTGCCGAGCCTTGCCGCCCTTCCGCCGGGTTGCAGTTTCGCGCCGCGCTGTCCGCGCAAGACCGATGCTTGCGAAACCTTGGGCGCCGAGCGCCGCGTCTTCGCCGGCGGCCAGAGCGTCTTCTGCCGGGAGGCCACGTGAGCGCGCTTCTCACCGCGGCGAACCTCACGGTCCGCGCGCGCGGGCTCAAGGGCCGTGTCTCCATCATCGAGAATGTCTCGCTCGCCATCGCCGCGGGCGAGACGCTCGGCATCGTCGGTGAAAGCGGCTCGGGCAAGACGACGCTCATCCGCGCGCTCATTGGCCTCTTGAAGGCGGAGGGCGTTGTCAGTTTCGACGGCCATTTGAGGCGCGATGCCGCCATGGTCTTCCAGGATCCCATCGCCTCGCTCAGCCCGCGCGTCACCATCGGCCAGATCATCACTGAGCCCTTCGTCATCCATGGCGTTGCCATGGCGGACCGCCAGGCAAAGGCGGCGGAACTCCTCGCCCTCGTGGGCCTCGCACCGGATTTCGCCGGCCGCTATCCCTATGAACTTTCCGGCGGCCAGGCACGGCGGGCCGGCGTCGCCCGCGCGCTGGCGCTGAAACCCAAACTCGTCATCGCGGATGAGCCCACCGCCGGGCTCGATGTGTCGGTGCAAGGCGAGATCCTCAATCTCATGGGCGATTTGAAGCGCCGCCTTGGGCTCTCCTACATCATCGTCACCCATAATCTCGCGATGATCCGGCATGTCTCGGACCGGCTCGCCATCATGTATCTCGGCCGCATCGTCGAGGAGGGGCCGACAGCGGAGGTCTTCGCGCGGCCGCGCCATCCCTATACCCAGTCTCTCATCGCCTCGGAGCCGGTGCCCGATCCGCGCCAGCGCCGCGCCCATGCACCGCTCCAAGGCGAGGTACCTTCGATCTTCGCAAGGCCTCCGGCTTGCGAGTTTCATCCGCGCTGTCCCAGGGCCGCCTCGCGCTGCGCTGCCGAAGCGCCGGAGTTGACACGGGCGGGCCAAAGCCGCATAGTGATGTGCCATTATCCGATCGTGGAGGAGCCCCTGGCATGACCCAATTCGACCGCCGCGCCTTCCTGCAACTCTCCGGCTTCCTCGGGGCTGGCCTGGTCACCGTGCCCGGCTGGGCCGAGGCGCAGGAAACGGGCCTTCTGCGCATCCGCTCTTCCGACGATATCCAGAAGCTCGATCCCGCCTTCCTCATCGGCAATATGGAGGAGGTGACGAACCGCTGCGTTCTCGGCGCCCTCGTCCGCCTCTCGGATATGCGGGCGGGCAACACGCTCATGAACTGGATGGCCGAGAAGATCGAGCAGACGAGCCCTACCGAAATCGCCTTCACGCTTATTCCCGGCATGAAGTGGACCAATGGTTTTGGCGATGTCACGGCCGAGGACGTGAAGTTCTCCTTCGAGCGTATCGCCAATCCCAAGACCGAGTCGGCCTGGAAATATCAATTCGAGAAGCTGAAGGAGGTCGAGGTCAAGGATGCGCGCTCGGGCATCATCCGTCTCACCGAGCCCTTCGCGCCGATCTGGTATGTGGGCCTGCCCTACTACGGCGGCACTGTCATCTGCAAAGCCGGCACGGAGAAGGCGGGCGGCACTTACACCACCGAAATTCCGGCGCAGTTCGGCCCCTTCCTCCTCGAGAAATGGGAGCCCAAGCAGAAGCTCACCTTCGTCGCCAATCCGGATTGGCCGGGGCCGAAGCCCGATTTTTCGGCCATCGAATTCTCCATCGTCGAGGACGACCAGGCCGCGCAGCTGGCCTATGAGGCCAAGGCCTTCGATTACACGCGCGTGGCCGTCTCGGCCGTCAAGGGCCTCAAGGAAAAGCCGCTTGCCGATACCACGCTCATCACCGCCCAATCGACGCGTTATGTCTGGCTCACCATCAATGTCGAGAACCCCAAGCTCAAGGACCCGCGCGTGCGGCAGGCGCTGCAATATGCCTTCGATGGCGACCAGGTGATCGCCGGCGCCTATGATGGCCTTGTGCCGCGCTCCACCGGCGTGGTGCAGCCCGGCACCGCCTTCACCCGCACGGCGAACAAGATCGCGGCACCCGACTATGAAAAGGCGAAGGCGCTGCTCGCCGAGGCCGGTGCCGAAGGCCTCACGTTGCAGATTGCCGTGCTCAATGAATCGACCCATGTGGCGATCGCCCAGATCATCCAGGCGAGCTTCGCCGAGGCCGGCATCACGCTCGAGATCGCGCAATTCGATGAAGGCGCCTATTGGGTGCTCGGCGACAAGACGCAGGGCGAGGGCTACAAGTCGCTGGAGCTTGTGCTCATAGCCTTCGCCGGCGGCATTGATCCATCCGAGAATCTGGTATGGTTCCGCCCGGACCAGATCGGGGTGTGGAACTGGTCGCTGTGGAACTCAGCCGAGTTCGAGGAGCTCTATCAGAAGGCGCTCACCGAGGCCGATACCGCCAAGCGCAGGGAGACGTATAACCGCATGGAAGACCTGATGGAGGAAGGCGGCGGCTTCATCTTCATCTGCCATGAGCCCTTCGTCGCCATCCACTCCACCAAGATCAAACCCGACATCAAGGCCGATGGCCACCCAGATCCTGTTATGTACAGGAAGGTGTAGAGACGCGTTCTCTCCCACGCAGTGGGAGGGGACTATCTGGAGCCCCGGCCCACGAATCAGACTTCACTTAAAGAGGGACACCAGCCATGAAACCCGTCACCTGGGGCATTATCTCGACCGCCAACATCGGCGTGGCCAAGTCTTCGTTTTGTCAGCGATTGCGAGTGGAACACTATTTGCCGCACTAGTCCTACGGATGCAAATGCGGTCGAGCTGAGTTGGGTTCCCCCAAATCCGTCCGATTGAGGTAAGTTTGCTTTAGGCCGCGTAGAATCGATCGACTAGTGCCGTTTGCACCGCATTCGCGATGACTGCTTGGGGTCAGTTGCCGAAATCGGACAACCAGTGCAGCACTTCCGCTTTGGTCATATGAGCCGAACAACGAGAGCGCTGATGGGTACTACGGTTTGCACAGGTTCAGCGGGGTTCCAACCCGTTCCCACGGGGTCATGAGAAGGTCGGTCATGACGTCGGGTACAGTCCAGTACTTGCCGAATTGCGGCTTGGTCTTGAACAGGAAGCGATTGGCGATCCGGTCATCCCATTCGCCAAACTCCAATTGTTGGATCATCGTGCGCATGTGAGCTTCTGTGACCGTCACCACCAAGACAGACAGCGAGGGAATGCCCCAGACGTCGCGATATGTCTGATGGTCAAGGGCATAAACGTAGCGCTTGAGCTTATTGGCAAAGGACTTCGAGATGGCTTTGGTCGAGACAATGGTTTCGGTCTTGCGGTCGGCCTCAAGCGCAAAGAAACGGTACCTGCCACCATAGTCGATCCCGAAGAGCTGGTCTGGGGTGATGGCCCCGTCGCCGCAAGGAAGTGCCAAGGGGTGTTCCATGTCACTTAGGGTAATGGGCGCTTTAGGATGCGAGAAGATTTCAGCCTGCGAAACGAAGCGGATGCCCTGCTGTTGATTTCCACTGAGAAGTGACCCGGGTTTTCCATCGAGATTTGACCCACCTTTGATTATGGATTTCGGGTCAGTCGTGGGTCAAGGGCGAGTTTCACTCCTTCTTTTTGCGGGCTGCAACGGCTGAGCTTGCCTTGAAGCGAAAGTCGGCGACTTTTGGGCTGAACCGGTGCAGAGGGTTGCTCTTGTTCCGGACACCATCGAACCCATTCGCTCTTATTCGGGCGAACGATGTTGTGATCGAGCGCAACTGCGGTCACAAAGGCATTTCAGGGCCAGATGGGCCGAAAACCGTCATTTTTTGCACATAGGAGGGCGTGCCAAATGGGGTTTGAGACGATCCTTGGGATTGATGTCGGAACCACCTCGGTAAAGGGGATAGTCCTTGGTGTTGACGGCTCAAAACATGTGGCCTTTGTCGCGACCTATCCGACATCGAGACCGGCCATGTCGCGGGTCGAACAAAACCCGCAGGATTGGTTAGCCCGAATCGACGCAACCTTAGCCGATTTCACTGCACAGGGTTCACTAGCTGGGGTGCAGGCCGTCGGCCTGACAAGTCAGGTCAATACCCATGTGTTTTTGGATGTCGAGGCCCGCCCGTTGATCCCCGCGATCACTTGGGCCGACACCCGCGCCGCCGCCGAAGCTGCAGAGTTGGATGCACGCCTAACCGTAGCTCAGAAGATTGCTTGGTGGGGCGCACCGATGCCCATTGATGCCAGCCATGCGTTGGCTCGGATGCTTTGGGTCTCACGACATCAGCCTGAGATTTGGGAGCGCACCCGCTGGGTTGTGCTGCCGAAGGATTACTGTTTGCACCACCTTACCGGCACCATGGCAACGGATCCACAGTCCAACATCGGCTTGACAAATCGCGAGGGCTATATCGCTGAGGTGTTGGCTCTTGTTTCAGGGGCGGCGGAACGGATGGCGCCCTTGGCGGCACCGCAGGCTGTGATGGGACAAGGCAGGACAGGCGGGCCGCTTGCGGGCCTGCCGGTGGTGACGGGGACGATGGACGGTTGGTGCGCGCTTTATGGCGCGGGCGGTAGTGCCGAAGGTGCGGGCGTTCATGTCAGCGGTACAAGCGAAGTTCTGGGCATCGCCAGCGCCACTGTGCATCCCACGCCGGGCGTGATCGTGTTTGACGAACTTGCAGGTCTGCGCCTGCACGCTGGGCCGACACAGGCGGGCGGAGCTGCCTTGGCTTGGTTCTGTAGTTGGGCGGGGATCAGCGCGGAAGCGGCGAGCGATCTCGTGAGCGCGCATCCCCGCACGCCGTTGACACCGCTGTTCCTGCCACAGTTACAGGGCGAGCGAGCTCCGCTTTGGGACCCCTCCCTGCGCGGAGTGCTTCTGGGGATGGATTCGGCCAGCAGCCTGCCCGACCTTGCCCGCGCCGTGATGGAAGGGGTGGCCTTATCGGCGTGTCATGTGATTGGCGCGCTGGAGGCCTCGTCGGGGCATCGCCCCGCGATGCTGACCTGCGGTGGCGGTGGCTTTCGGTCCCCCATCTTGCTGCAGATTAAAGTAGATGTGCTGGGTCGCCCGTTGGCGCGGCTTTCGGTCAACGAACCAGGCCTTATCGGGGCAGCGGCCCTTGCAGCTTTGGGCGCGGGCCTTTTCCCCGATCTGCGTTCGGCCCAACAGAGCCTTGCCCGGTTTGAGCCGCCGGTGGCGCCCGATCCTGCAAAGCGAACACTTTATGACGATCTATTTGGGATCTACAAGGACGCCATCACTGCGAATGCAGCCCTGAATACGAGGTTGCTGACCCTTGCCTCACACCAATCAGATGAGGCCGAAAACGGCAGTTGATTCCGGCCACGCGATAAAGTCATATCGAGAAATCTCGCCACGATTGGCTAACAATAAAGCATCCAGGGGAGGATGACGAATGAGACGGACGATACTAGGATCGGTCGCAGCGCTTGCGTTGTCGGCAGGGGCGCTTTGGGCGGAAACCGTGGCGGTGATCACGCCTTATCTCGCCCAACCGGGGACGCAGGCTTACGTCGAGGGCTTTCAGGCTCAGGCAGCCAAATTAGGCTGGACCGTCAATGTGGTGGATACAGCAGGCGATGTTGCCGCTGTAATTGCACGGATCGAAGACGCGGTGACCCAGAAGGTTGACGCGATCGTAATTAACGTTGATCCCGCGCAGGTCGCGGCGGGGCTACAGGTTGCCAAAGATGCCGGCATTCCAGTGATTGGTATGGATGCGGGCAGCGATCCGTTGCTCGTCACCAACGTCACTTCGAACGGCTATGCAATGGCCGCTGAAACATCCGTCTATGTTGCGAACCGTATCGGTGGTAAGGGCAATGTCGTCATGTTCGTGTTTGACGCCTTTCCGCCCGTGCAGGTGCGCGGCGCGATCGCGGATGCGGTCTTTGCCAACCATCCAAACATCAAGGTTCTGGATCGCGTGACCCCAGATGTGCAGGATGGCGGAATCGCCGACAGCCGCGCCAAGATGGAGGCAATCCTTGCCGCAAACCCGGAGCCTGGTTCGATCTCGGCAGTCTGGGCGGCTTGGGACCAACCCGCTCTAGGCGCTCTGCAAGCGATCGAAGCTGCAGGCCGTCAGGATGAAGGCATCGTGATCACCGGGATCGACGCCAACCCACAAGCGCGTGAAGCCATCGCTGCAGGCGGCAACTTTGAAGCGTCCGTTGCGCAGAATTTTGCCGGGATCGGTGCCGCCGCCGCTGATGCTGCAGGTCGCGCCATGAAGGGCGAGACGATCAAGGAACCCGTCATCTATGTCTCGACCGTGATGGTCACCGCCGTTAGCGCGGCGCAATAACACCCTGAATGCGGCGCGCGTCTTACTGAGCGGCAGGGCGCGCGCCGTTTTGTTTCAAATAGCTTTCGGGGCCAGGATGCAGACCCTTTGCTTTCAGGGCCTGACAAAGGCCTATGGCGGTGTTCAGGCGCTGTCTGATGTGACGCTGTCACTGTCCTCGGGTCGTGTTCATGCCCTGATGGGGGAAAATGGGGCCGGGAAAAGTACGCTGATCAAGCTGATTGCCGGGGTTGTGGCCGCAGACCGGATGACGGTTTTGCGAGATGGCGTAGGAGTGCCACTGCGAAATGCGGCGGAGGCAACAAGGGCTGGGTTTCGCTTCATCCATCAGGAATTGAACATCGTGCCGCAACTGTCTGTGGCGGAAAATGTGCTGCTGGGCCATCCCGCCCCCCGCCGGTTTGGTGCGTTTATCGACTGGCGGAGCCTCGAGGATAGAGCGGCATCCGCGCTGTCTTTTCTGGGTGCGGACCATATTGACGTGCGCCAGCAGGCGGGGTCTTTGGCCACAGGTGATCGCATGCTAACCCGCATCGCCTCAGCGCTGGTCGCAGACGCCGGCTCGCCAGAGCCTTGCCTATATGTTTTCGACGAACCCACCGCCGCGCTAACGGCATCAGAATCGACCAAGCTTTTTGACGTCATTGCCCGGCTAAAGGAGCGGGGAGCTGGGGTGCTCTATGTCTCGCATCGGATGAACGAGGTTCTCCAAATCTGCGACGATGTCACCGTTTTGCGAGATGGGCGGCATGTGCTGACAACCGAGATTGCAAAGACCAATCGCGAGAAAATCATTGCGGCCATGACTGGCAAGCAGTTGTCTGACGCGATCCCCGGTCGCACCACCGCTGTAGGTAAAGGCGTGGCTTGCCGCATCAGGGCTCTGGCAACCCGTGACCTAACCGGTCTCGACCTTTCGCTGGCTGAAGGCGAAATTTTGGGAGTGGCTGGGCTGGATGAGGCGGGACAAACGGCGTTTTTGCGCCTGATCCTTGGCCAAGGCCGCGTCCAGCAAGGCGTTCTTGAGGTGTTGGGCGGGCCTGCGCCAAAAAGCCCAGAACAAGCTTGGGCGCAGGGCATCGCCTATGTCCCACGCGAACGCCGCAGTCAGGGGTTGATGCTGGGCATGGGCGTACGGCCCAACGCGCTTTTCCCGCATCTGGGCGATTACGGCTTGCTGGCCCGTAAAGGTGCCGAAGTGGCTCGGACCCAGACACTTGCCCATCAGGTTCGTCTACGGTTTCAAGGAACAGAGCAGCCAGTGGGCCAACTGAGCGGCGGGAACCAGCAAAAGGTACTTTTTGCCCGCGCCATTGCCAAGAACCCCAAACTGTTGCTGCTCGAGGAACCGACACGCGGCGTCGATGTCGGCGCGCGCGCGGAAATCCACGGCCTAATCCGTACACTTAGCAATTCGGGCACCGCAGTTATCCTTGCCTCGTCTGATTTGGTTGAGCTTTTGGGCCTGTCCGACCGCATCATTATCCTGCAAGGCCGACGTCAGGTGGCCGTTCTTGACCGACAGGCTATGACGCCTGCCGATCTGTTATCGCGCATCTACGCAGCGGAGGTTGCATGAAGAGCCGGACCCTTTCAACCGCTCTGCGTCAGTGGGGCACGTTCCTAGGCTTTCTGGCGATAACTCTCTTTTTCGCCTGGCGTCTGCCTGAGACGTTTCCGACAGCGCAGAACTTTCTTAACATCTCGCAGCAGATTTCCATGCTGGCGGTTGCCGCATTCACCATGACAATCGTGATGGTGATGAACGATTTCGATCTCAGTATTGGGTCAACCGCCAGCCTCGCGGGGATCGTCGCGGCAGTGCTTTTCGCGGCTGGCCAACCGGTCTGGGTCGGTGTCTGTGCGGCACTTGCCGTGGGATTGCTGGGTGGCGTCTTCAACGGTTTTCTGGTCGCCTATATCGGCATTTTGCCCTTTATCGCCACGCTAGGAACGCTGACGATGTTTTCAGGTGCGGCCTTCATGATCAGCGATGGCAAGACGATCTTTGGCCGCGACATCCCAGCAGAGTTTGCCGGTTTTGCACGCTTTGGCATCCCACTTGATGCAATTGGGCTAGAGGGGGCAAAGCTGCCACTGATGACGCTTGCAGCGGTGATCGTCCTGGTGGTTGTCTGGCTGTTGCTAGAGCAGACGACCTTTGGCCGCAGGCTTTATGCCATTGGAGGCAACCGCGTGGCGGCTGAACTTGCTGGCATCAATACCCGTCGCCTGCGACTGATGGCCTTCGGCTTGACCGGTCTAGGGGCAGCGGTGGCCGGGTTGATGTATGCCAGCCGTGTCGCCTCGGCCAATCCCACCCAAGGGGCGGGGCTGATGCTTGATGCCATCGCGGCCGTGTTTTTGGGCATGACCATGGGCCGCGAGGGTGAGCCACGCGTACTGGCAACGCTGGTCGGTGTGCTTATCCTCGGGATCCTCGACAATGGGCTGACACAGATGAACGTGGACAGCTACGTACGCGAGATTCTGATCGGGGCCATCGTGGTGTCTGCAGTGGCAATATCGGCCTTCTCCCAGCGCCGGACCTGACCGGCGGCCAATGCCTTTTCGCCGAATGCCAAAATGACCACAGCCTTGCTCGACCGGTGCTGTCAGACTAATGCGATCCAGTCTCCGTTTCCCCTGTCCCAGCTAGGTTTCAGGCGGCAAGAAGGCCGCGCCACTCGGCGAGAGCAGCGACGCGGTTGGCCTTATAGTGTTCGCGCGATGTGAGCGATCGTTCTAGCTTGAAGTGGTTGTGGACCGAGGCATGGACAGACGCGAATTTCTGTAAAGTTCGCATGCGCCGGAACCGAAGCATTGCTCGTTCGCGTCGTCGAAATGGTAAGTGCGAGTTCTCGGCCCGATTATTCATCCAGCGCCCCATCTCGCGGTCATCGCCATGGCCCAGGTCCTTCAGCGCGGCGCCGTATGAGCGCAGGCGGTCCGTCACGATGTTCTCGGGTCGCCCATGACGTTTCATCGATTTCTTGAGCAATTTCAGTGCTGCTTTGCGTTCCCTCGCCTTGGTGACAACGCTTTCCAGCACCTCTCCCTCATGATCGACGGCGCGCCACAAGTAGTGCGTCACCCCGTTGATCTTCACAAACACCTCGTCGAGGTGCCAGCGCCACTGTTTGCAACCGCGCATGCTATCCACCCGCTTGCGCCGGAGTTCCGCCGCGAACATGGGACCAAACCGATTCCACCAGTAGCGCACCGTTTCGTGGCTGATCTCGATACCCCGCTCATGCAGCAGGTCTTCGACGTTGCGCAGCGACAACGGAAACCGAATGTAGAGCATCACCGCCAGGCGGATGATCTCTGGGCTCGTCTTGAAGTAACGGAAAGGGGAGCGCTGGGTCATCAGACCAGGCTAGCCAGCCCCGTCCGCCACCTCAAGCCCGGTTCCCTTGACAGAGCCGGTCAAAGCGATGCAGATCGTTTTCCAGAACCCCGACAGTGCGCTGAACCGGTCCCATTCGGTCCATCGGATGCTGTCCCGAACCATCGGCCGTCTGATCGGTCTGCGCGGTGCCGAACGCGAGGCACGAATCAGATCCCTGTCCGGCGCCGTCCGCCTGACCGAACGCCACCTGTCCTCCGTACCGCGACAGCTTTCGGGTGGGCTGAAACAGCGTGTCGCCATTGCCCGCGCCTTTGCGAGCGATCCGCAGGTGCTGATCTGCGACGAACCGACCTCTGCGCTGGATGTCTCGGTCCAGGCCGCCATTCTTAACTTACTGGCCGAACTGCAGGCGACCAAGGGCGTCAGTTACATCCTGATCTCTCATGATCTGGGCGTGGTCCGCTATCTCTCGGACCGGATCGCTGTCATGTACCTGGGCCAGATCCTCGAGGTTGGCCCCGCTGAAGCCGTTTTCGCAGGTCCCCACCATCCCTACACCTCGGCACTCCTGTCCTCAGTGCCTACGCTGGATGGGATGGGGAACGAGCGGGTGAAGCTCTCAGGGGCATTGCCCAGCACCGCCGATCTGCCAATGGGTTGCGTGTTCCACACCCGCTGTCCGCGCAAGGTCCCGGGTCTGTGCGACCAGAGTCCACCGCCTGCCATCCGCCTAGCAGAGGACCATGTTATCGCCTGCCATTTCGAACCGGTGGCCTAAGCGTCTTGGGGAGTTCCTTATTCACTCGGGCAGATCCCCATTCGCGAACAGGTTCGGGAAAAGGCGCTCCCGATAGTCGAGAGGAAACGCCAAGCGCACGGGCGTCTTCGGCGAGGCGGATGACAGGTATCCAGCCGCGGTCAGCTTGCTCAGCGCGTTGCGTGCGGTGCGCTCGGATGTCTTTAGAACAATTTGCGCGTCGCCGCGTTCCAGCGCGCCATAGCGAAGGACCGCTGAAATCAGGTCGGGCGCGCGTTTGTCGTCGATGGTGTCTTCGACCAGACGCCGGTAGCGCTTTTCCAGACCGCCGAGGTCGAACAGCTTGGCCGAGAAGGTGATCTGTGTCAACGCCGGAGTAAAAACCAGCCACGCGGCGGCGCAAAAGTCTACCAGTTGAGGGCGGCTTCGGCGGAGGGACGGAATGGGTTTCGCGGCCCGGCGGCCGCGCTTTCAAGGTAGCTGGCGGCTGCCGGGGCGCGTTGGCCCGTGAGGGCCAATCCCGGGCGCGGGTTCAGCTGATGGCGGCGTCCAGGCGGGCGCGGCTCTGCCCGAGCCGGTAGCTTTCGCCGTTCATCTCGAGGATGCTGACGTGGTGGGTGAGGCGGTCGAGCAGGGCGCCGGTGAGACGCTCGGATCCGAAGGTCTCGGTCCATTCATCGAAGGGCAGATTGCTGGTGATCAGGGTGGCGCCGCGCTCGTAGCGTTGCGAGATCAGCTCGAACAGCAGTTCGGCGCCGGTCTTGGACAGGGGTACGAAGCCCAGTTCGTCGATGATCAGCAGCTTGTATCCCACCATCTGCTTCTGCAGGCGCAGGAGCCGCCGTTCGTCGCGGGCCTCCATCAGCTCGTTCACGAGGGCCGCCGCGGTGGTGAAGCCGACGGCGAGGCCCTTCTGGCAGGCGGCAAGCCCGAGCCCGAGGGCGACATGGGTCTTGCCGGTGCCGCTCGGGCCGAGGGCGATGACGTTCTCGCGCCGTTCGACCCATTCACAACGGGCCAGTTCAAGCACCTGCATCTTGTTGAGCTTGGGGATCGCCTTGAAGTCGAAGCTGTCAAGGCTCTTGACCGCCGGGAACCTCGCGGCCTTGATGCGCCGCTCGATCATCCGGCGCTCGCGGTCGATCAGTTCCAGCTCCACCAGCCGGGCGAGGAACTGGACGTGATCCTGCCCCTCGGCGGCACACAGGCGGGCGAGCTTGTCGTATTCCCTGAGGAAGGTCGGCAGCTTCAGCGTCTTCAGGTGGTGGGCAAGCAGGATCTTCGGGGCCTCGCTCATGCGCCATCTCCCGTCATCAGGCACATGTAGCTGGCCGCCGAGGTGGTCCCGACAGTGGCGCGCGGCAGATAGGGGTAAATGTCGAGGTCGAGCCTGGGCGGCCGCTTCTCGACCCGGCACAGGACCAGATGCTTGATCGCATCGAAGCCGACCGCGCCCATGCGCAGCGCCGTCTTCACGGCGGCATGCAGGTCATCCAAGTCGAAGGTCTCCAGGAGCCGCAGGACCTGCACAGGAGTGGAAGGGATTCGAACTGGCAAGTCGGGGAAGCAGTCTGACCGGCTGTGTGTGCGAGATAGCCTGTGCAGATTCTGCACACAGTCTGCACAAAAAATAATTCA
>Ga0194134_10003363_pt1 | contig 17351 bp, 15 predicted proteins | sample TA2KigOff0mmetaG_FD_148602 | JGI IMG/M metagenome (GOLD analysis project Ga0194134, IMG submission 148602) | Freshwater microbial communities from Lake Tanganyika, Tanzania - TA2015056 Kigoma Offshore 0m | ecosystem: Environmental > Aquatic > Freshwater > Lake | place: Tanzania: Lake Tanganyika... | reverse complement strand
AGGACTGCACGACCAAACAGTCGCCTTCGGAGTGCTGCGGCGGACACTGGCGGTCGGACTCCCCGTCCCAGTGCGCCACGACCGCGGCCTCGTGCGGTCCCGCGGCGTCGACCAAGGGGAACACCACACCGGTCGTCGCCTGTAGCGACAACAGGAGCGCCGCGATCGCCCGAGCGGGAGCGCGGCGGAGGCGGAGGGTGCGGCTCTCGGAGGACCGGAGCGCGGCGGGGGAACGGGACATCGGGAAGAAGGTTTAGTCGCTGGGACGTAGAGACGGAAGGGGGGCGGCGGCTCCACCTATCTCGTTTGCCGGGCTAGATTTGGGGAATGAAGCGCGAGGACGCCCTCGACTACCATTCCCGCGGCCGACCCGGCAAGATCGCGGTCGTTCCGACCAAGCCGCTCGCCAACCAGCGGGACCTCGCCCTCGCCTACTCCCCCGGGGTCGCCGAGCCCTGCCTCGAGATCAAAGCGAACCCGGACGACGCCTACCGATACACCGCCAAGGGCAATCTGGTTGCGGTCGTGACGAACGGCACCGCCGTCCTCGGCCTCGGCGACATCGGCGCCCTCGCCGGCAAGCCCGTGATGGAGGGCAAGGGGAACCTCTTCAAGCAGTTCGCCGACCTCGACGTCTTCGACCTCGAGGTCGGGTCCCGCGACCCAGACGACCTCATCCGGTTCTGCCAGCTCCTCGAGCCCACCGTGGGCGGCATCAACCTCGAGGACATCAAGGCCCCGGACTGCTTCTACATCGAAGAGACGCTCCGGAAGACCATGAACATCCCGGTCTTCCACGATGACCAGCACGGCACGGCCATCATCTCCGGTGCCGCCCTGCTGAACGCGCTCGATGTCGTCGGCAAGCCCATCGAATCCGTCCGTGTGGTCTTCTCCGGCGCCGGCGCGGCGGCGATCTCGACCGCGGAGCACTATGTGGCCCTGGGCGTCCGCCGCGAACACATCCTGATGTGCGACCGGAAGGGCGTCATCTACGCCGGGCGCGCCGAGGAGATGGACCCCTACAAGGCGCGTTTCCAGACAGAGACGGCGGCGCGCACCGTCGCCGAAGCGCTCGACGGCGCCGACGTCTTCGTCGGGCTGTCAGTCGCCGGTGCCGTGACCGGGGAGATGGTCGCCCGGATGGCCCGCTCGCCGATCATCTTCGCCCTCGCCAACCCGGTCCCGGAGATCCTGCCGCACGAGGTGCGCGCCGTCCGTGACGACGCCATCATCGCGACGGGTCGCTCCGACTATCCGAACCAGGTCAACAACGTCCTCGGCTTCCCGTTCATCTTCCGCGGCGCGCTCGACGCGCGTGCGACGACGATCAACGAGGAGATGAAGATGGCGGCGACGCACGCACTCGCCGCCCTCGCCAAGGAAGAGGTGCCCGAAAGCGTCGCCGCGCTCTACGGCCTCACGAACGTGAAGTTCGGCCCCGACTACCTCATCCCCTTCCCCTTCGACCCGCGCGCCCTGCTTCGCGTCGCGCCGGCCGTGGCGTGGGCGGCGGTCGCGAGTGGCGTCGCCCGCGAGTTCATCGATCTCGACGAGTACCGCGACCGACTCGAGGCCCGGCTCGGCCGGGCGCGCGGGATCATGCGCGGCCTGATCTCGCGCGCGCAGCACGACCCCAAGCGCGTCGTCTTCCCCGAGGGGGAAGACCCGAAGATCCTCCGCGCTGCCCAGCGCCTGGTCGACGAGGCGATCGCGCACCCCATCCTCCTCGGCCGGCTGGAACGGGTCCGGCAGACCGCCGAGGAGCTCGGCATCCCGCTCGACGGCATCACCCTGATCGAGCCGGCGACGGCCGCGCACCGCGACCGGTACGCGCAGCTCCTCTGGCAGAAACGGCAGCGGAAGGGGCTCTCCCTCGTCGAGGCGAACCAGCGGATCACCCGGGCGACGACCTTCGGCTCCGTGATGGTCGCCGCCGGCGACGCCGACGCCCTCCTCGGCGGGCTCGGCAAGCACTACCCCGAGACGGTTCGCCCCGCCCTCGAGGTGATCGGCGCGCATCCACAGGTCGGGCTCGCGTCCGGCCTCTACATGCTCGTCTTCGAGAAGCACGTCGTCTTCTTCGCCGACACCACCGTCAACATCGACCCGAGCGCGGAGCAGCTGGCCCTCATCGCCGCCTCGGCGGCCCAGCTCGCGCGGACCTTCGGCGTCACGCCGCGCGTGGCGATGCTCTCCTTCTCCAACTTCGGCTCGGTGAAGCACCCCGAGGCACAGAAGATGGCCGAGGCGGTGCGCATCCTTCGCCAGCGTGATCCCGGCCTCGTGGTCGACGGCGAGATGCAGGCCGACACCGCCTTCAGCGCCGAGGTCCTCGCGGGGCGCTACGCATTCGCCGCGCTGAAGGAAGCGGCGACCGTCCTCATCTTCCCCAACCTGAGCGCCGGCAACATCGCCTACAAGCTGCTCACGCAGCTCGGCGGCGCGACGGCGATCGGCCCGATCCTCGTGGGGATGCAGCACCCCGTCCATGTGCTCGAACAGGGCGCCGACGTGCAGGAGATCGTCAACATGGCGGCCGTCGCCGTTATCGACGCCCAGCAGCGTGCCCGCGGCGTCACCCCGATGGCGACATACTGAAGTCGGGCGCGACAGTCGTCGCCGCCCCCGCACTCCTCACTCTCTCGCTTCCGCTGCAGATGACCACCGCCCGCCAGAGCTCCGTCGGCCTCGACACCCTCGGCCTCGCCCCGACCGGCACCGTCCACTGGAACCTTGAGGCCCCAGACCTCATCCAGGCCGCCGTGCGCCGCAACGAGGGTCAGCTCGCCCATATGGGCCCCTTCGTCGCCGTCACCTCGCCGCACACCGGCCGCTCCCCGAACGACAAGTTCGTGGTCCGGGAGCCGTCGTCGGAGGCGGACGTCGATTGGGGGAAGGTGAACCAGCCGATCAGCGACGCGCACTTCGAGACCCTCCTCGCGGATGTGCGCGGCTACCTGAGCGGGCTCCCCGAACTCTTCGTCGAGGATCTCTTCTGCGGCGCCGATCCCGCCTACCGCCTAAGCTGCCGCTACGTCACGCCGAACGCGTGGCACGCGAACTTCGTCCGCAACATGTTCATCCGGCCGGCGGTCGAGGCGCTCGCCGCCTTCGCGCCGAACTTCACGATCCTGCACGCGCCCGAGTTCCAAGCCGACCCGGCGCGCCACGGCACCCGCACGTCGACGTTCATCATCTTGAACCTCGCGCGCCGCACGATTCTCATCGGCGGCACGCGCTACGCCGGCGAGCTCAAGAAATCGATGTTTACGGTAATGAACTACCTGCTCCCGAAGCAGGGCGTCCTCTCGATGCACTGCTCGGCGAACATCGGGCCCGAGGGGGACACCGCGCTCTTCTTCGGCCTCTCGGGCACCGGCAAGACGACGCTCTCCGCCGATCCGGAGCGGGGTCTCATCGGCGACGACGAACACGGTTGGAGCGCCGAGGGTGTCTTCAACTTCGAGGGCGGCTGCTACGCCAAGGTGATCAACCTCTCGCGTGAGCAGGAGCCCGACATCTTCGCCACGACGGAGATGTTCGGGACGATCCTCGAGAACGTCGTGCTCGAGCCGGGGACCCGTCGCGTCGACTTCGCCAACCAGTCGATCACTGAGAACACCCGGGCCTCGTACCCGCTGCATTACATCCGGAACCACGTGCCGAGCGGGCGCGGCGGGCACCCCAAGCACGTCGTCTTCCTGACCGCTGATGCGTTCGGCGTCCTCCCGCCGATCGCGAAGCTCACACGCGAGCAGGCAATGTACTACTTCCTCTCCGGATACACCGCGAAACTCGCCGGGACGGAGCGCGGCGTCACGGAGCCGCAGGCGACCTTCTCGGCCTGCTTCGGCGCCGTCTTCCTCGTCTGGCACCCGACGAAGTACGCGGAGATGCTGGGCCAGCTCCTCGACACGCACGCCGCGCAGGTCTGGCTGGTGAACACCGGCTGGAGCGGCGGCCCCTACGGCGCGGGGGCGCGGATGAAGCTCGGCCACACGCGGGCGATGGTGCGTGCGGCTCTCGCGGGCCAGCTCGACGGGGTCGCCACCGTGACCGACCCCGTCTTCGGGCTCCATCTACCGAGCGCGGTCCCGGGCGTTCCGGCCGAGGTCCTTCAGCCGCGGAACACCTGGAAGGACGGCGCGGCCTACGATGCGCAGGCGAAGAAGCTCGCCGGGATGTTCGCCGAGAACATCAAGAAGTTCGGCGCGGCGGTGAGCCCGGCGATCCTCGGCGCGGGACCGCAGGGATAAGGTGGCGGTCCTCCGCGACCCGCTCTGGAACAACATCCGCGTCGACGGGCCCTACCTCCGGCTCGTCGACGTGGCGCCATTCCAGCGACTGCGCTACGTGCGGCAGTTGGGGCTTGCGCACCTCGTCTATCCCGGCGCGACGCACTCGCGCTTCGAACACGCCCTCGGCGCGTACCATCTGACGGGGCTGACCGTCCGCGCCCTCGAGGATGATGGGCAGCTCGACGCGGTCCCCGCCCTCGACCGCCGCCTGGTGGTCGTCGCCGCGCTCCTGCACGACATCGGGCACTACCCGTTCTCGCACGCGCTGGAGGAGATCGGCGTCCCGCATCACGAGGACGTCGCGGCGCCCCTGCTCTGCGAGGGCCCCATCGCGGCCGTGCTCCGTGAGACGTTCGCGCCAGACGCCCCTGAGCGCGTCCTCGCGCTCGTCCGCGGCGTGAGCGACTCGCCGCTGCAGGGGCTCATCTCCGGCTCGATCGACCTCGACAAGACCGACTACCTAAAGCGTGACGCGATGATGTGCGGCGTCGCGTACGGCGAGATCGATGTCGAGCGGCTGCGCCACGCCCTCGCGGTCGTCCCCGAGCCCGACAGCGGACGCCCAGTCATCGGCATCCGCGAGAAGGGGCTCTCCGCCCTCGAGTCGCTGCTCTTCGCGAAGTACCAGATGTACCGCAACGTCTACTGGCAGCACGCGGTGCGAAGCGCCACCGCGATGTACAAGCGGCTGGTGGAGGACGCGCTCCGCGCCGGCACGATCGACGCCTCGCGCCTGGCGTCCTACACCGACGAGGGGCTCCTGCACGACCTCGGCGGCGCGGGCGCACCGCCCCTCCTCGCTGCGATCCAGGAGCGACGGCTGTACAAGCGCGCCGTCGAGGCGCCGGCCGCGGCGCTGCGGGACCTCGATCTCGAATGGATCGCCGAGGACCGGGCCCGCACCCGGGCCGCGGAGGACGCCCTCGCCGCCGCCTACGGACTGCGCCCGGGGGAGCTGCTCCTAGACTACCCGCGGAAGACGCGGATGCTCGGACTCGACCTGCCGCTCGTGATGCGGGACGGCGCGGTCGCACGCCTCACGGATGAGGGAATTGCCGGGGCGATCAACCTCCCCATCCTGGCTGATCAGCTCTACCGGTCCGCCCGCTGGCTGCGGGTCTTCACGGCGACGCGGTTCGATCTCCCGCGCGACGCCGTCCTCGACGCGCTACGCCGAGTCTGACGCGTCGCCCTTCCGTGCGCGCCCGTGCGCCTCGGCGAGCAGACGTCCGATCCCCCGGTAGAACTGCGCGTCCGACGATTTGCCGTCCTCCGCCATCGCGAGCGCGCAGCGCTCGAGCGCGTAGAGGATGTTGCCGAGGTAGAGCTCGGCGATCCCGGCGACCGACTCGGGCTGCTCAGCCACCGGCGGTCTCTCCGATCGCCTCGACCTGCACCACGATCGCCGTGATGTTGTCGAGGCCGCCGCGGGCGTTCGCCTCCGCGACCAACGCATCGACCACACGCCCGGGGCCCGATCGCGCGAGGAGGAGCTGTTGGAGCCGCCCATCCTCCACCATCCCCGTCAGGCCGTCAGAGGCGACGAGAAAGACATCCCCTTCCTGCGGTTCACCGACGAAGAGGTCGACGTCGACATCTTCGCCCGACCCGACGCATCGGGTGATCACATTGCTGTACGGGTGGTTTCGCGCCTGGTCCGGCGTGAGGAGTCCCGCATCGACCTGCTCCTGCACGTACGAGTGATCCTTCGTGAGCTGCACGAGGGCCCCGTCCCGCAGGAGGTAGATGCGGGAATCCCCGATCTGCCCAATCAGGAAGCCAGACTCGGAGACGAGGAGCACGGAGGCCGTGGTCCCCATTCCCTGCTTATCGGTCTCTGCGAGCATCCGGTCGTAGATGGCCCGGTTCGCGGCCTTCAGGGAGGCCTCGAGGCGCTTCGGCGCCTCGGACTCCGTGGCGGACCCGAGCCCGGTGATTCCCTGCGACACGATCTGGACGGCCATCTCACTGGCGACCTCGCCGGCGGCGTGCCCGCCCATCCCGTCCGCCACGATGAAGATGCCCCGCCGCTCATCCGCGTCAGCGAAGAAGTTGTCCTCGTTGCCGGCACGGACCATGCCGACGTGGGAACGAGCACCGACGCGGAGCTGCAGGCTCACCTGAGGGCCGAGTCGCGGGGGGGGAACGAGACCATCACACGCGGGAAGCTACCGGACGGCCGGGGGCAACGGCAAGCGTTCCACCTGACCCTCCGCCTCCGTCTCCCCCGCTTGCAATCGGGAGAGGCGCGCATACAGACCGCCCGCCGCCAACAACGTCCGATGCGTTCCCCGCTCGCGCACCTCGCCGTGGTGCAGGACCAGGATCTCCGTCGCCCCGACGATCGTGCTCAGCCGGTGCGCCACCGCGATGGTGGTCCGCCCCCGCATCAACGTCGCGAGCCCCTGTTGGATGGCGGCCTCCACTTCGCTGTCGACCGCCGACGTCGCCTCGTCCAGCACCAGCAGCGCCGGGTCGGCGGCGATGGCCCGCGCAAAGGAGAGGAGCTGCCGCTCGCCGACGCTCAGGCTGGCCCCGCGCTCGCCGAGCTGGTGGGAATAGCCATTGGGGAGCCGCGCGACCACGCGGTCCGCCCCCACCCGAGCCGCCGCCTCACGGACTGCCGCCTCGGCGAGCGGCGCGGCAAGCCGGATGTTCGAGGCCACATCCCCCGCGAACAGGAAGATGTCCTGCTGGACGTACCCGACGATCTGCCGCAGGTGACGCACCGGGATGGTGCGGATGTCGACGCCGTCGACGAGGATGCGCCCCCGCTGCGGGTCGTAGAAGCGGAGGAGGAGGCTCACGATTGTCGACTTCCCCGCCCCGGTGTGTCCCACCAGGGCAAGCGTCTCCCCGGGCCCGACGATGAAGCTGACCCCGCGCAACACCCAGCTCGACGTCGTTGCCGGCTCGGCGTATGAGAACCAGACCTCCTCGAAGGTGACCGTCACGCCGCGCCGCCGGTCGCGTACCGCGGGCCGCTCCGTCGTCGACGAACGACCGGCGACGCTCACGCCGCCCCCCGATCCCGTCCCCGGCGCAACCTCCTCAGCGGCCGGCGTATCGAGCAGCCCGAAGATGCGCTCGGCGCTCGCCATCGCCTGCTGCAGCGTGTTGTACTTGTCGGAGAGGTCCTGCAGCGGCTGATAGAACCGGCGGGCGAGCTGCAGGAAGGCCGCGACCGTCCCGACCGTCAGCACCCCGCCGTCGACCCGCGGCGCCGCCGCGACGACAAGGCTCGCGAGCGCGACCGTCGTCAGCAACTCGATGGCCGGGAAGTAGAGCGCGTACACCGTGACGGACCGCAGGTGCGCGTCGAGGTGCGCGCGGTCGAGCGCGACGAACTGGGCCGCCTCCTCCGGCTCACGCCCGAAGAGCTGGACCACGCGCATCGCCGTGAGCCGCTCCTGCAAGAACGCATTGACCCGGGCGAGCCGGCCGCGGATGTCGCGGTACGCGCTCCGCACCCGGCGCCGGAAGACCGCCGACACCCAGAGGATCCCGGGGACCACGAGATACGCCGCGAGCGCGAGGCGCCAGTCGACGACGACCATCAGCACGGTGATCGCCGCGAGCGTGAAGAGGTCTCCGAGCCCCGCAACCACGCCGGAGGTGAAGAGCTCGTTCAGCGATTCCACATCGGACGTCACGCGCGTGACAACCCGCCCCACCGGCGTCGTTTCGAAGAATCGAATCGGCAGCCGCTGGAGATGCGCGAAGCACTCACGCCGCAGGTCGTGCATCACCCGCTGGCCGAGTTCCGAGGTCAGTACGGCCTGCAGGTAGGCGCAGACCACCTGGAGCAGCAGCGCGCCGACGAGGAGGAGGACGGCGCGCCGGAGCGCCCCGGCATCACCGGTGGGAACAGCGACGTCGATGACCTGGCGCGTGAGCATCGGCGGGACGAGCTGAAGCGCCCCCGCGACCAGAAGCACCAGCACCGCGCCCACCGTGAGCCCCCGGTACGGGCGCGCCGCGGCGAGGAGCCGTCGCGCGAGGCGACGGTCGAACGCGCGGCCGGTCCGCTCGTCGTCCGGCGCCCCACTCACCGTGGGGACCCGACGGCGGGCCCACCGCGTGCGGCGGACCGGGACGGACGAAGCGCGAAACGTGCCATATGCAGGTGTCGCAAACTCACCCCCCCAGCAGGGCGACGCCACCCCTCCGCCGGCCTCCGCTAGCTTTCCCTGACCGATGAAGGACCGCATCACGATCCGGGGCGCCCGCCTCCATAACCTCAAGAACGTCTCGGTCGACCTGCCGCGCGCGGCGGTGACCGTGGTGACCGGCCCATCAGGGTCGGGGAAGTCGTCGCTCGCCTTCGACACGATCTACGCCGAAGGCCAGCGGCGCTACATCGAATCCCTGTCGGCGTACGCCCGACAGTTCCTAGAGCGGATGCCGAAGCCCGATGTCGACCTCATCGAGGGGCTCTCCCCCGCGGTCGCCATCGAGCAGAAGAACCCGACCCGTACCTCCCGCTCCACCGTCGGGACCGCGACGGAGATCTACGATTACCTCCGACTCCTCTGGGCGCGGGTCGGCGACACGCACTGCCCGCACTGCGACCGCATCCTTCGCCCCGACAGCGCCGAGACCGTCGCCGATACCATCGCCGCCCTCCCGGCCGGCACGCGGCTCCACGTCACCTTCCCCTTCGCCCGCTCGGCCAAGCTCAAGCACGCCGCGATCCTCGAGCACCTCCGCGCCAAGGGCTTCGTGCGCGTCGTGGCCGGCGGTGCCGTCCATCATCTCGACGACCTCGTCAAGGCCAAGCCGAACCTCGGCACGGCAAAAGAGGTCCTCGTCGTGACCGACCGGCTCGTCGTGGGCGACGGCGTCCGCTCGCGCCTGACCGATGCGCTGGAGACCGCCTTCGCGGAGGGGGACGGGGACGCCGTCATCGCGACCGGTGATGCGGCGGACGCCGGCGGGCTCGGGCTCCGGCGTTTTACCACGCGCTTCCGGTGCCCAGATGATGGGCACGTGGCCCCGGCGCCGTCGCCACAGCTCTTCTCGTTCAACAACCCGCGCGGCGCCTGCGGCACCTGCAACGGCTTCGGTGCGACGCTCGAGTATGACGAGTCACTCATCGTCCCCTACCCCGACCGGTCGCTCCGCGACGGCGCGCTGCATCCGTGGACGATGCCGCGCTACGAGGGGAAGCGTCGCGCGCTCGCGGAGTTCGCCAAGCGCGAGGGGATCCCGATGGACCGCCCCTGGCGGCAACTCTCGACGGCCCAGCGGAAGGCGCTGCTGTACGACCGCACGAAGGGCTACGTCGGGATGTTCCCCTTCCTCGACGCGCTCGAACCGAAGAAGTACAAGCAGTACATCCGCGTCTTCCTCCGGCAGTACCAGGCGGCGCGCACCTGCGCCACCTGCGGCGGCACCAAGCTCCAGCCCGACGCACTGCAGGTCCGCGTCGGCGGGCGGCACATCGCCGAGGTCGCGGCGCTCCCGGTCGTCGAGCTGCGCACGTGGGTGGACGGACTTGCCCTCCGTCCCGCGGCGGCGGCGATCGCCGACCACATCCTGCGCGAGGCGCGCGACCGCATCGCCTTCCTCTGTGACGTTGGGCTGACCTACCTCTCGCTCGATCGGGCGGCCCGCACCCTCTCCGGCGGCGAGGCGCAGCGGATCGGGCTCGCCAACGCCCTCGGCGCGCGCCTCGTCGACACGCTGTACGTGCTCGACGAACCGAGCATCGGCCTCCACGCCCGCGACCTCGACCGGCTGCTCGGGTTACTCGCGCGACTCCGTGACGGCGGGAACACCGTCGTGATGGTGGAGCACGATCTCGAGGCGATGCGGATGAGCGACTGGATGCTCGAACTCGGCCCCGGCGCCGGCGCGCACGGGGGACAGGTCGTCTTCAACGGGCCGATCGCCGACGCCGCGGCGTCACCGCTCACCGGCGGCTATCTGACCGGCGCGCGGACCATCCCGCTCCCCGAGCGACGGCGGCGCTCCGGGCCGCACTGGCTCACCGTCACGGGCGCACGCGCACACACGCTGCAGGGCGTGACCGCCCGCATCCCCCTCGGCACGCTCACCTGCGTCACCGGCGTCTCGGGTTCGGGGAAGAGCACCCTCGTCCACGACGTGCTCTACCGCGCGCTCGAGCAGCGGCTGACCGGCGAGCATACCGCGCGCCTGCATCTCGGCGAGCAGGTCGGCGCCTACGACGAGCTCGGGGGATGGGAAGCGCTGACGGAGGTCGTCCTCGTCGACCAGGAGCCGATCGGTCGGTCGCCGCGCTCGAACCCCGTGACGTACGTGAAGGCGTTCGACGAGATCCGGCGCATCTTCGCCGACGTGCCGCTCGCCCGGCAGCGACGCTACACGGCCGGCACCTTCTCGTTCAATGTGGCCGGCGGTCGCTGCGACGCGTGCGAGGGAGCGGGCGCGCTCGAGGTTGAGATGGTCTTCATGGCCGATGTGTTCGTGCCGTGCGAGACTTGCGGCGGCACGCGCTTCAAGCCGGAGGTCCTTGACGTGACGTACTTTGGGAAGCGCATCACCGACGTCCTCGAGATGACGATCGACGAGGCGATCCGCTTCTTTCCTCACGAGGAGAAGCTCGGGCAGGCCCTCTGGCAGGTGCAGCAGGTCGGCCTCGGGTATCTCCGGCTCGGGCAGCCCGCGACCACCCTCTCGGGCGGCGAGGCGCAGCGGCTCAAGATCGCCCGCGAGTTGATCACCGCCGCGAAGTCGCGTGGGCGGAAGCTCTATCTGCTCGATGAGCCGACGACGGGGCTCCATCCACGCGACATCGAGGTGCTCTGCGCGGTGCTCGACCGCCTCGTCGATGCCGGGCACACCGTGGTACTGATCGAGCACAACCTCGATGTGATCAAGCGCGCCGACTGGATCGTGGACCTGGGCCCCGAAGGCGGGAGCGGCGGCGGTCAGGTCGTGGCGATGGGTCCGCCCGAGGAGATCATCGGCGTCGGGGCGTCGCACACGGGGCGCTTCCTCGCGCCGCTCCTGCGAGCGCCGACGAAGGCGAAAGGCCGTCGCTGATTGGCGACGTCACCTCGCGAGGCGACGTCGTGGAACCCACCGCTACCAGACCCGCGGCACCTCGTAGTCGTCGAACAGGGCCTCGTTCGACACGAGCGCGAGCCGCTCCTCACGTGCCTGTGCGACGAGCACGCGATCGAACGGGTCGCGGTGATGTTTCGGCAGCGCGCCCGCCACCTGCGCGTGCTCCATCGAAATCGGCAACGGGAGGAACCCCTGCCGACGCACCTCCCGAGCGAAATCGACGGCGAGCGGCCCCGCGATCGGCAGCTTGCCGAGCCGGTGCTTGGCCGTGACCTCCCACGCCGAGGCGGCGCTCACGATCACCTCATTGCGCTGATCCGAGATCGCACGCCGCGCCCGGAGCGAGAGTTGGCCATCCCCCGAGAGCCACCAGAGGAGAGCGTGCGTGTCGAGCAGGAGGCGCACGCTCAGCCCTCCCAGTGGTCCAACTCGCCCTCGGGGAGCGGCTCGAAGAAGGCCGCGGTGACCGCCACCTGGCCGGCGAGGGCGCCAAAGCTGCGCGAGGGGCCCGCGCTCAGCCCCACCAGGCGTGCCGCGGGCACCTTCCCCCGCATGATGATGATCTCCTCCCCTGCCTCGACCTCGGCGACGAGCTGGGAGAGAGTGGACTTGGCTTTGTGCATCGTGACGGTTTTCATCGAGGAGCCTCCGTATTAGCTAAATAATATAGCTAATATTGAGGCTCGGTGCAAGCGTGAAGGTGCCCGCGCGGCGCCGCCGGCCATCATCGCGTGGATGCCACCGGAATCGTCTCCGTGCGTCTGGCCGCAGGGTTGAAGGCCCCCGGCGGGCCAACTAGGTTTCGCCGTCTGGCCGCGTAGCTCAGCTGGTAGAGCAGGTGACTGTTAATCACCGGGTCACAGGTTCGAATCCTGTCGCGGTCGCTTCCGAAGGGCCTGACGTGCCACCGGCGCGTCGGGCCCTTCGTGCGTCGAGCCTTGCGTCGGCCCCGCCCGCGGAACCCACGCGCCGCGTCGCTCGTTCCTCGCCCATGTCCTCTTCCCTCCAGCACAGCGGCGCCTTCGTCATCCTCGGGGCGGCCGGCGGCATCGGCTCCGCCATCGCCCGATCCCTCGCCGCGGATGGCGCCTCGCTCGTCCTTGCCGGTCGCACGCTCGACCGCCTCAGCCCCCTCGCCGGCGAGCTGAACGCCACCGCCGAGCAGGTCGAGGCCTCGGACTTCTCCGCGGTCGAGGCGCTGCTCGCTGCCGCGCGCGAGCGGCACGGGCGCGTGGCCGGGGTGGTGAATGCCGTCGGGTCGATCCTCCTCAAGCCCGCGCACCTCACCACCGAGGCTGATCTCGCCGAGACGCTCCGGCTCAACTTGCAGACCGCCTTCGCGGCGGTGCGCGCCGCCGGCCGCGTGATGACGGATGGTGGGAGCGTCCTCCTCTTCTCCAGTGCAGCGTCCGAGGCTGGACTTCCCAACCACGAGGCGATCGCTGCCGCGAAGGGGGCGGTCGCCGGGCTCGTCCGCAGCGCGGCGGCGACCTACGCGCCGCGGAAGCTCCGCGTGAACGCCCTCGCGCCCGGCCTCGTGGCCACGCCGCTCGCGGCCCGGATCACCGGGAATCCCGCGTCGCTCGCCGCCTCGGTGGCGATGCACCCGGTGGGCCGCATCGGCGCACCGGAGGACCTCGTCGCCCCGGCGCGGTGGCTGCTCGACCCGGCGAGCGACTGGGTGACCGGGCAGGTGATTCCGGTGGACGGCGGGATGGCGCGGCTGCGGACGCCGGCGCGATGAGCGGTAACCCCGCGTGCCGCACACCCTCACGCCGACAATCGACTGCCGCGACCCCGTCTCATCGACCCGCTCTATATTTCCCCTATGACCGCGTCGCCCGCCCCGCTCGTCGGCGTCATCATGGGCTCGAAGACCGACTACGAGACCCTCGCGCCCGCCTGTGAGCTCCTCACGGAGCTCGGCATCCCGCACGAGGCGAAAGTCGTCTCGGCGCACCGGACCCCCGACGAGATGTTCGCGTACGCCGAGGCGGCGGAGTCGCGTGGCCTCCTCGTGATCATCGCCGGGGCGGGCGGTGCCGCCCATCTGCCGGGCATGGTAGCCTCCAAGACGCTCGTCCCCGTGCTGGGGGTCCCAGTGAGCGTGACCGCGCTCAACGGCGTCGATGCGCTCCTCTCGATCGTGCAGATGCCGGCGGGGGTCCCGGTCGGAACCCTCGCCATCGGGAAGCCCGGCGCGACGAACGCGGCCGTCCTCGCCGCAGAGATCGTCGGCGCGCACCACCCTGCGATCCGCGAGCAACTCCGGGTCTGGCGCGCCGCCCGCGCCGACGCTGTCCGCGCGCAGACCCTCCCGTGACCGGCGCGCCCGTCCCACCGGGCGCGACCCTCGGCTTCCTCGGCGGAGGCCAGCTCGGCCGTATGACCGCGATCGCGGCGCGGACGATGGGGTATGACATCCGTGTCCTCGACCCCGAACGTGAGTGTCCCGCCCGCCCCGTCGCGGCGCACGTCATCACCGCGCCCTGGGCGGATGCCGCGGCGGCGGCGGAGCTCGCGCGCGGCTGTGCCGCCGTCACGCTGGAGATCGAGCAGATCCCCCGCCCCTCCCTCGAGGCGGTGGCGGCGATCGCCCCGCTCGCGCCCGGTGTCGACGCCGTCTTCACCATCCAGGAGCGCGCTCGTCAGAAGGAATGGCTGCGTGCGAACGGGTTCCCACTCGGTCCATTCCACACCGTGCGTGACGCCGACGGCACGGCGAGTGCGGTCGCGTCGCTGGGGCCATCGATCGTGAAGAGCGCGATGGGCGGCTACGATGGCCGCGGTCAGGTGCGTGTGCGCACCGCCGAGGAAGGCGCCGCTGCCTTCACGCGCCTCGGCGCGCCGGTCTGCGTCGTCGAAGCCTTCCTCGACCTCGACTTCGAGGTCAGCGTCCTCGTCGCGCGACGGGCCGACGGCCTCGCGGTATCGTACCCGACCTCGCGCAATCATCACACCGATGGCGTCCTCACCTGGGCGGTCACCCCATCCGGCGTCGAGGCGACGCGGGAGGCAGAGGCGCAACAGCTCGCCCTCGCGATCGCCGATCGCCTCGACATCGTCGGGCTGCTCGCGGTGGAGATGTTCGTGCTGCGGGACGGCACCCTGCTCGTGAACGAGCTCGCGCCGCGCCCACACAACACGTTCCATCACTCGGAGCGCGCGCACCCGACGAGCCAGTTCGAGCAGCTCGTGCGCGCCATCTGCGGACTCCCGCTCGGGGCGACCGAGGTCGTGCGCCCAGCGGCGATCCACAACCTCCTCGGTGACCTCTGGACCGCCGGTGAGCCGCCGTTCGCCGCGGCGATGCGGGTTCCCGGCGTCCGCGTGCACCTCTACGGCAAGACGGAGGCGCGCCCCGGCCGGAAGATGGGGCATCTCTCCGCCGACGGCGGCACCCCTGAGGAGGCGTTAGCGCGCGTCCTCGAGGCCTACCGCGCGCTGGTGCGCTGACGGGGCCCCCGCGATGCCGACGCCGACCCTAGCCTTCCGCGAGCTGACGCACGAGGAGTGCATCGCCCTGCTCGACCGGCATCAGGTCGGGCGGCTCGCGTTCACCCAGCGGGAGCGGCTCGACATCGAACCGATCCACTACGTACACCTCGACGGGTGGCTCTACGGCCGCACGCAGCCGGGCACGAAGCTCGAGGTCCTGCTGCATAATCGCTGGGTCGCCTTCGAGGTGGATGAGGTCGATGCCCTCTTCGACTGGCGCTCGGTCGTGGTGCGCGGGGGGCTCTACCTCCTCCGCGCCGAGGGGAGCGAGGTCGAGCGGGAGCGGTATGCGCAGGGGGTCGCGGCGGTGCGACGGCTGATCCCGGAGGCGTTCACGCCGGACGACCCGACGCCCGAGCGCGCGATCCTCTTCCGCATCCACGTCGACGAGCTGAGCGGGCGCGCCGCGACGACGCGATGAGCCGCCCGGAGGCGCCCGACGCCCCCGGGAGGCAGTAGCTTCCGACGATGCCGATCCTCCCGCTCCACGGGCACGAGATGCTCCGCGCGCGGCTGGCCGACCTCGCCGCGGCGGGGACCCTGCCGGCGACGATCCTCCTGCACGGCCCCGCGGGGATCGGCAAACAGCGGCTCGCGCTCTGGCTGGGCCAACGCCTCCTCTGCGACGGGGCCTCGCGTCCGTGCGGCACGTGCCAACACTGCCGCCTCGCCCTCGATCTCCAGCACCCTGACCTGCGGTGGTTTTTTCCGCACGAGAAGATCAAAGGCGACGACCCCTCGACCGAGGAGGTCGACGAGCGATTCCTGGCCGACGTCGCCGAACGTCGTGAGGCAGCAGGGCTCTACGCGCGTCCGGATGGATCCTCGGCCATCTACAAGTACACCGCACCGCTGCTCACCGCGCTCGCCGCGAAATCCCCCGCGCTCTCGAAACGGAAGGTCTTCGTCATCGGCGATGCGGAACGGATGGTACCGCAGGCATCGAGCCCGGAAACGGCCAATGCGGTCCTGAAGCTTCTCGAGGAGCCTGCGGCGAACACGACCTTCATCCTGACCTCGAGCGAGCCGGGCGCCCTCCTCCCCACGATCCGGTCCCGCACCATCGCCTTCCGCCTCTCGCCCCTACCCGACGCGGCGATGCGCGCGCTGCTCGCCGAGCCGGCGGTCGCCTCCGCGGTGCCGAACGAATCGCCCGAGACGCTCCTTGCGATGGCGAGCGGGGCGCTCGGGGCGCTCATCGGCGGCGAGGGGCGCCGTGAGGCGGTCGGCCGGGCGCGCCAACTCCTCGCCGCCGCCGACGGGGGAAGGGAAACGATGCTGAAGGCCGCCTTCGGCGCTGGGTCGGCGAAGGCGCGCGGGGCGTTCCGCGAGACGCTCGAAGCGCTCCTGGGGCTCCTCCGCGAACGCGCACGGGCCGCGACGACGAGCGGTGACGTCGCCACAGCGATGCGGGCGCTCCGCGCGATCCCGGTGGTCGAAGAGGCGAAGACCGCGACCGAAGTAAATGCCATCCCCCAACTCCTCGCGCTCGACGTGATGCGGGCGGTCGCGGGGGAGAGATGAGGCAGGTATCAGGTATCAGGTGCCAGGTGCCCGCATCGTGGTCTGCAACCTGACCCCTGACCCCTGACCCCTGACACCTGACACCTGACCCCTGACCCTTCCCCATGTCCCTCTCCCACCTCTCCCCTGACGGCTCCGCTGCGATGGTCGACGTCTCCGCCAAGCCGGCCACCGTCCGCCGCGCCATCGCCGAGGGACGAATCCGGATGCGGCCCGAGGCCTTCGTCGCCGTGCGGGACGCGCAGATCGCCAAGGGCGACGTGCTCGGCGTCGCTCGCGTGGCAGGGGTGATGGGCGCGAAGCGCACCGCCGACCTCATCCCGCTCTGTCACCCGATCGCGCTGCACGACGTGCAGGTGCGCTTCACCCTCGACGACGCGTCGCACACCATCCACTGCGAAGCGGAGGCGGCGACCGCCGGGCCGACGGGCGTCGAGATGGAAGCGCTGACCGCGGTCAGCATCGCACTGCTCACCGTGTACGATATGGCGAAGAGTGCGGATAAGGGGATGCGGATCGAAGGGATCCGCCTACTCGAAAAGTCGGGAGGGAAATCCGGCACGTGGCGCGCGGAGGGGATGTGAAAACCCGGCACGCGCCATCGCGTACAGCCGTCGCGCGCGCCGCGCGCCTCACGCAGCTCGCGACGCGCTCAATGCTCTCGATGCTCGTGATCCTGTCCGTGGTCGGCTGTGCCCCCGCTCCCGTCGCGCCCTCACCGGAGCCCACGCCCACGCTCGAGATCCGCTTCGCCCAGCGCATCGCGCAGGTGCCGGGTGCCGAGGCCGCCGTCTGGGTCGAAGACTTGGAGACGGGGGCGACTTACGCGGTGGCAGACACGGTCCCGTACCATCCAGCGAGCACAATGAAGCTCCCGGTGATGGTGTCCCTGGTCCGGGCGGCCGAGGCCGGAGCATTCGACCTCGACGACCGAGTCGTTCTGCAGAACACGTTCCGCTCGATCGTCGACGGGTC
>Ga0194134_10003353_pt1 | contig 17384 bp, 19 predicted proteins | sample TA2KigOff0mmetaG_FD_148602 | JGI IMG/M metagenome (GOLD analysis project Ga0194134, IMG submission 148602) | Freshwater microbial communities from Lake Tanganyika, Tanzania - TA2015056 Kigoma Offshore 0m | ecosystem: Environmental > Aquatic > Freshwater > Lake | place: Tanzania: Lake Tanganyika... | reverse complement strand
TTGCAAGCGATCAGAGCGACCCGCCTACGTCATTGACGCGGGCGCCAGGGCCGTCACGATCAACGACACCACCAGCCCAACTCAACAGAACCAAGGCGGCGACACGAAAACTGGGCCACCGGCCTTGAGATTGACGCCGGAACCACAACTTGATTGACGCGTCGCGACAGCCCTGGTCACGATCACGATCCCAACAGGGTTCTCACCCATCAGGAGGCATTGAAAGAACCGCGTTTACCGGTCAACCAGATTGACGCCACCCATCAACCTGATTGACACGGGACACAAGACCCAGGCGCTGCTCGATCAGCTGCTGGGGGTGGAGATGAGCCGTGGTGCGATTGCAAAGGTTCGCAAGCGTCTGAGCGCAGTCTTGGCGGAACCGATGGCTCAGGTACTGGAGGCTGCCCGTCAGCAGCCGGTGGCCTATGTGGATGAAACCGGCGCCCCCACCGGCAGTGCCGATGGCAACAATCCCAGTGGCAAGCGGGGCTGGCAGTGGGTCATGGTGACGAACGCAGTAACGGTGTTCATCCAAGGCCTGAGTCGCTCCACCGCCGCCGCCATTGAGCTGCTCGGGAACCAGGGCCTATTAGAAGTCTGTCCCAGTAGCCTTGGTGCACGGCGCTCAGCTTCGGTTTGGTGCGCAGGTCATGCCCATTTCTCTTGGCTACACCGCTTGAGAACCCAGCCGATGAAACGGATCTGATCAGCTTCCCCAAGGCGCACCCCGATTACCGTCTGCGCCGGGGATTCGCTACCCGCAGTGGTGGATGCTGCTGGTGGCGATCTTGGCCATCCTCAGCAACCAGGGTTCGTTGCTCGGGATGGAACGTTTTGCCAAACGGCACCGCAAGACCCTCAACGAGCTCCTCGGTACCCACATCGCCAACCCGCCGTCGGAGTCGACTTTCCGGTTGCTGCTCTCTCAGCTGGACGTCGATGGCTTTAATGCCCTGCTGTAGCAGTGGATGGCAGCCCAGCCTGCAGTCACCGAATGCGTCGAGGAGGTGGTGTGCGACGGCAAGACCCTGCGGGGTTCGATCACTGAAACCCCCTCTGGCGCGGCGCGTTTTATCGCCCAGGTGAGCCTGTACTCCAACACCCTTGGGGTGGCGATCGCCCAAAACACCTACGCCAACGATGCCGGCGGCGAGATTGCGGCCTTGCGCCAGCTCCTCGATCGTGTCGAGCTCAATGGCTTGCTGGTGCAGGCCGACGCGCTGCATGCAAACCGCCCTTTTTCCTCTACCTCGAACAACGTGGTGCCGACTTCCTGATCGCTGTAAAACACAGCCGGCGCAGAGGGTTTCAGCTGATCTGTGATCGGTTCACCTACGGCCGTCGTGCACCCTGGCAGACCAGTCACCGTGAGCTGAAACGGGGGCCGCGACATCACCTGGAGCCTCAGGGCGATGCCGGCGCCATAGTGGGTGGTGGAGCAATGGCCGGGCTGCCTTTCGATTACAGCCGAGCGAAGCCATAACACCCTCGAGAGCAGGACGACCGACTAGACCTATTTCTACGTCACGAGCTTGCGCACTGGAGCCAAGACCCTGCTCAGAGCCATTTGGCAGCGCTGGTCGATCGAGAACAGCTTGCACTGGATGCGCGATGTGCTGCTGCGGGAAGACGCCCACCGCTACCGGGAGGACAACGGCGTCCAGAACCTGGTCACGCTGCTCAGTCTGGCCATCAATGCCCTGAGGCTTGAGGGGATCTGGTCCAGGGCTGATGCAAAGTCTCAGCAGGGCTCCTGCTCTGACTTGCGCATCACCATCGCCAGCAGTGCCCTGATGTCGTGCATAACCGCTTGCATTCCGGCTCGGATCGAGCGAAATCCAGCCAGCCGCAACAGGTTGAGGGCTGCAGTTCGCAATGTGGCCATGGCTCCGGCGCCGTTGCCCCTGTAGCGGTGAGCGTCCTCGTGGAGCTGGGTATCGCGGATCCAATGCCAGCCCTCAATGCTCCAGCGGTCGCGTACCAGTTGCAGCAGTGCTTCTGGCGTGGTGCGCAGGCTGGTAATAAAGAGTTGGGTGGCCCGAAAGGGCTTGCCGTCGCGGCTGCCGGTGGCCGTCACCTCCACGATCCAGCTGGTGCCGATCCAAGCCTCGCGGATGTGTTCTGGTGCATCCTTGGCACGCAGTGTCCAGGTGATGTCGCGGCCATGGCTGATCTCATGATCCGTAGCCTCAAAAGGGATGTGCCGCTTTCCCTGGAACTGGCTGTCGATCTTGCGGCAGAGCGTCTTCTGGTTCGCTCACTCCTTCGGAGAAGCCTTCGGCTACACCGTCAGGAAGAAGTCGGCCCCCCGCTCCTTGAGCTGCCGAAAAACGGTTTCTGGGTGTGCAGGGCATCCGCCTGGATCAGCACGCCCTCAAGATTCAGTTCACCCAGCAACTGCTTGAGAACGGCCCGTTCGTGGTTCTCTGCTGTCGCGTAGCAGGCTTGGCTGATCGCCACGCCCAGCGCTGCTGAATACAGCGTCACCTGAGAAATGAACGCTGAGCCACCGCCGGCCGTGGCCTCAATCGAGCCTCTCAGCGTGTTGCCGTCACACACCAGCTGATCGAGATCCGTTGCAGCACTGGGGACCTGAGCGATTATCCAATCCCGAATCGCTGCACAGAGGGCCGCCACATCCACCTGTTGGAAGAAGTAGCGGAAGGCTGAATCAGAGGGCGGCCGCCGCAGCTCAAGGCCCAAAGCCTCGGTGAGCACGGCGTGGTGGCGGATTGCAAAGCGCTCCAGATCCCGCAAACTCTGGCAGCGGCTCAGGATTCCCAGCACCGCCACCAACAGCAGATACCAGGCTGGAATCCGCACCCCACGCCGCATCCGAGCGTCCGGGATTGCCTTGAGGTAGCTGATCAGATCGAGATCAGTAGGGGCGGAAACGCTTTTGAGCACAAGGAGGAGGCGATCCCGCCGACCTCAACGCATGGTGACAGGTCCGGCAAGCGACCATATGACGGACTTTGAATCAGCCCTCACGTGCAACCAGCCGGAGTACGCCTCTCTGCCACCGGGACAGATCGTGCCGGCGCTGGCCGATTAGGGCCTCCTCATCGGCTCTGAATCAAGCTTATATCGAGTCTTACACCAAGCAGGGCAGTGCCACCGCCGCGGGCGTGCCCGGCTGCCGCAGGAACCCCGTACGGTGCCGCGTCTCAGGGCGGATCCCCCAACCAGGTGTGGAGGTGGGATATCAGCTTCCTGCCGACCACGGTGCGAGGTGTGTGGCTGTACCTCTATATGATGGTCGATGTCTGGAGCCGCAAATTGGTGGCTTGGGATGTGGCCGAGGTGGAGTCGTCTGACATCGCGGCTGACCTGGTGCAGCGGTCATGTTTCAGGGAGCGCTACCGCCGACCCAGCGGTTTTGGCAGCCACCAGTGCCAGCAGCAGCCACTGATCCTGCATGCCGACAACGGCAATGCCATGCGTGGGGCGACGCTGGAATCGCGGCTGGAGGAGATGGAGGTGCTCAGATCCTTCTCTCGGCCCAGGGTCTCCAACAACAACCCGTACTCGGAATCCCTTTTCCGAACGGTCAAAAACCGGCCCGACTACCCCAGCCGGCCCTTTGCCAACAAGGACGAAGCCTGCGAGTGGGTGGCGACCTTTGTGGACTGGTACAACCACCGACACCGTCACAGCGCCATCAAATTCGTGACGCCCCATCAGCATCATAACTGTACTGCCAGCGCAATCTGCAAGCAGCGAGACTATGTCTACGAGAAGGCCCGCCGTGCCAATCCAACGCGCTGGAGCCGACACACGCGCTGCTGGAGTCAGCCGGCGGAAGTGTGGATCAACAAGCCAACAGAGGAGTCTGATCCGATCCACGAGCTACCATTAATTCAGCCTGTCTGAGTGGCGGCCAAAGAGTGACATCTTTCCTGAAAGTCACCGGTCGATCACCGAGGGCATCGCTGCTCTTGAAAAGGACATCAAGAGCCTGCTCAAGCTGCTGGGGTGGAGAACTTCGACGAAGTCGCCTTCATGATGAAATCTAATAGGTCCTGGGCCATGACCAATCTGGAGAGAGCTTACAAACATTTGGCAGCTTGAGACGACCAATTCACTTTGAGCTGAATAGCTCAGCCTGTAGGGCGTGAATGCGCTGCTTGCTCAATGGATTCGGATCCGGCCTGTAGATTCTTTATTAGGAGGCCCAAATTAAAACACATAGATTTCACTTGGGAGCAAGAAAGGCTTTGGAGATCCGGCTACAAAAGAAGGTGACGACCAAGTTGGTCCGCTCAAGGAAAGCGCAGAAGCCCACCATGCAAAAGTACTGTTACCAATGATCCGCGCCGGCGCATTACGGATACGATAAAAATCGTCTAATGCAGAGGAAGGTGGCGCAACCTCGATCATTATACCTGGAAAAGCATCACTTAAATAAAGCAAAATTGACTGAGCATAGCTTTTATCATCAGTGACAATCATAAAACGCCTGAAGCCTTGCCCAACTGCAAGCTCAAAACAACGCAAATAGAAATCAAAATCAGCGATAAGATAACGAGATTCGCTTAAAAAGTCGCCGCCACGTACATGAACCGATACCCAGTTTACATCATCCGAGACAGCACTGCCTCCCAAAGAAGAGGCAATATTAAGATAAGATAGAGATTCAAAAAACAATTCGGCTGTCCAAAACTGCTGAAAATATCCATCCATGAAGCATGGAAGCCGCAAAAAACACGGACTTAAAGAGTTTAATATATTTGAGTCATTAATTGACATGGCTGGTACTGGGAGCCTACCCAAACGAAAACGATCAGCAAGAAACGTAGCTATAGCTCCAGGGGAGGTATAGCGCCAGTGGGAGGTTTGAGGTCGAAGAATATGCTGAAACATCAGTTCTCTGGAAACGTTATAATTCGACAAGCCGTTGGCAACAAGAAATATATCCTGGCGCAGGCGATTTGAAACGAGTGTGGCTGCTGCAACTTGAAAAAGTTGATTACCCAGCCCCCCAGCCAATCGAACAAATATTGGAAATTTTTTTCTGACAAATAGAGTCATTTAAACGCTCGAAGATTTGCTTAGAATACTTGTTTTTGCTACATTAGGTGAGGGGGTAGAGAATATAAAGGAAGAACGGGCGAGGGAAGCAAGAGTCCTCCCATGTAAAGCGATAACTTAATTATCGCAGAAAAAGGAAGCAATCTAAAAAGAAACAAGCGAATATATGAGTAGCCACTAGCAAAAGAGAAGGAAACAAGAAGCCAAGGTATAAATTCATATATATAACGCACATGTACATAGCCAGAGGCCATTGGAACTGCTAAAGCAATTGCCGTCACAGCCCAGAGAGACCTAGAGGAAGCATCGCGAAAGTTAGCCTTTCCTGAATAAAGATATACAAAGAATGAAGCAATGAGTGGCAGCACTATTGTACCGTTCAAAGAGAATCCCAATTGAACAATATTAATACCGCCGGGGCCTACATCAGGGGACTTCAAGAAGTCCCAAAGGGAATAAATAAATGGCAGCGCTGGAATAAAGACAAATTTAAGAGGGCTTGCCAAAAGCTTATTTAACGCTAAACCCGCAGAATCAAACGATACAGTTTGATACACTAAAAATATCGAGGACGATAAAATGGCACACACGAAATACTGTGCAAGTGGGCTAGAGATCAATCCAGAACGCTTACGAAAACAGATTAAAATATACGCTGTCGAAAACAGTAAGCCCAGGAAAAGGGTGAGCCTAACGAAAAACGCAAAAATTAATATTATAATAAATTTGGATATTATGCCAGGAGCAAAAAAAGGTGCTTTACAGCGCGAAGCAAAAAGACCAACAAGTACAAGCAAATAACTTATTGACACAGAAAGTGCAAGTATATCCTTGGAGGGCACAAAAATAGAACCTATATAATATGGATTTAAAAGGATCAAGAGAGTCGCAACCAGAATTGCAAGAGGTCCGACCCCTGACTTTATTATTCCTTCACCTAAAGGAACAATAGGCAAGGATTTACAGATGGAAGCGGAATAAGAACATGATTTATGGACGACTATGGCAAAGGAGGCGGCCGAGAATAATAATAAACAACAATTAACCGCCAAGCACCACCACGATGCAACCAGGGGAAAAATAAATATAGGTGAATAGAGGATGACGACTAAAAGTCCGTAAGATTTGAGCAAGCTCGCGATATTGAGCGAGCGCACATCCTCTCCATAAACGCTGATTTCATTATAGTAAGAAAGCCCATCATAAGTGGTTGGAGCAGTAACGTTGAGAAAATTGCTGGGACTTATCTTATACAATGCAATCAGCAAGAAGGAGAGGCATGCGGCTAAGAGAGTGAACAAAATCAATGCAGTTGCCGCATTAAGATTTCGCCTCAGGATTTTCATTTACAAGCTCGTGAATGAATAAAAGAAATTACCTTCCTTTTATGGCAGAGTAGGATGCCTTGCCTTGCGGCTCCGGAGCATGACACAATAAACTCAAAGCAATAAAAGGCCTTTAACATTAGCGAGCTGCAACCGATGCTCCCATTTCCGGCAAGCATTAACTATTAAATACTAGTACATCCATGGATGCACGGTCAGGCTCATTTCCTTCTCCCACACAATTTTCACATAAACAACTTTGGTTGATGTTACGCATGCAGCGACTTACCCCGAAGTCAGGAAAGTTGTCGCCTGTGTTTTTGACCACGAGGGGGTTCAAGGAGATGACCAGTGCGGCGTTTCAGCGAGGCTGTCAAAGCTGACATCCGCAATCGGATCAGTCCGCCCGCTCATCAGAGCCTAGCGAGGATTTCCGAGGAAACGGCATTCACATCTGCACTCTCTACGCTTGGCGCAAGAGCTGGAGGGGGAGGTGGTTCCGGCATCGCAGAAAAGCCCTGAGGGATGGAACGCTACCGGCTAGTTCACGGTGGTACAGGTGACCACAGTTCTAACGCCATCGAGCTCAACGCCAACTGCCGCCAGAGTGGCCTGTATCAGGGCCTGCTAGAAGTCATCCTGATAGCGTCTCCGCCGCCGGTCTCCAGCAGCTTGGGGATCATCAGGTCGATGTCGCCGACCTGGGTGGCCAGGTTTCTTGGCCGGTAGCCGTTGCGGTAGCCGAGACGGTCGTCACTGCGCTCGTGGCGCTCGGCGCCGAGCACGGCAGCAACCTCCAGCTCGATCAGCTGCTGCAGGCCATGGCGCACCAGCTCCGGGATCAGCTCCCCGGCTGTGCTGCCATCGAGTAGCGGCGCCAGGGCAGACGCATCAGACTGTCTTGCGGGCATGGTTCGTCAGGTTGAGGTGGTTCTCAAACCAGGGAAACGGGCCTGCCCACCCCTTGCAACGCCGACTGCTGCGCCGTGTGCCTGAGCTGCGCGCTCAACCCCGGCTACGCCGGGGTTGAGATCCCCAGGGATTTACACCACTCCCAGTGATGCGAGCGGCGGCCAAAGAGTGACATCTTTCCTGAAAGTAACCGTTGTCCGGATCCAATGTGCCGCCAAACGACAGGTGGAAGTCCGCGATCGAAAGCTGGCCGTTATGGGTTTTTAGATACATCTGCGCGTGCAGTTGTTGTAGCAATCGTAGGCTGCCCTGATTGAGACCAGTTTATCAGGTCACAATCGGCGAAACAAGCTGCGCTGCTGTCGATCTGGCTTTTTCAGAAGTCCCTGATTAAGGAGGACGGAGACACCCAAGATTTGCTGCTTGCGAAGCAATCAAGAGGTCGTTCACAATCGTCTTTTGCTTTCTTTTACGAACAGTGCAAGCTGTCGAAGAAATGCGAAATCTACAGTAGGCAGAAATGCAACGTGCTACCAACTTTGGCCAATAACGTATTTAAACATTGCTCCTAAACGCTTAAGCCTAGATCCTCGGTGTGCCCACTCAAAAGCGACAGCATCATACCTATTTAATGCCCGAGCGACAAAGCGTGACTGATGATCAAAGGAACCGAAAGAGAGCAGATCAAGCCGACGGAAAAGAGAGATTTGTCGCAAAGAATGGCCGCAAGACATCAAAGAGCCCATTACCTGATACTCAGAAAAGTCACTAGATGGCAACGAACTGGAAATGACTGATCGAATGAACGCATTTAAGAACCACTCCTTGGGATCGGCCCCAAGCCGTGCCAGGAGGCGTGGACAGAATACGCCACCATTTGCTATACAGGAAACACCGACCTTAGGCAATCCAATGAGAGACAAACCTGCATCATATTGCCTTATATTTTCACGCGTACAAAGAACTTGCGGGGAAAGGGCGAGTTCATTAAGTATCATAGCAGAAAAGATAGTGTCCCCGTCCTGGATAAACACGTAATCATCACTGAACCACGCAACAGCGAGCTTTAGATATTGTTGGTAGTACCAATTAGCGGATCTAGATCGGACTAACAACTCTTGAGAATGCTGGCGAAGGAAGTGAAGAACAGATATCGATCCCGGCACATCTTCATCGTTAACAATATCGCATGGAAGATCAAGTGAAGCGGCCGTGACAGATGCAGTAAGTGATCTAGGGGTTACGAAAACTAACCGATTTAAGCCTGAGAACTGGGCGAGCGACCAACACAAGAGCCTTAGGCTAGGGAGCGAAGAAGGTCCGACAAATACATAGAGAGGTAAAGTTTTCATTTTCCCAAAGCTCCTTCTGCAGGCAATACAGGTCTGTAGCCTAAACAAAGAAGGTAAAGAAGCTGAAAAGCTGAGCGCACCTGAGAAAAGAAACGTGAAAGCGGCCCGCGAGAATATCGAAGCCTTGATTTAAACAGCATTCTGCGTTCTGGCTCAATTTGGCTGGCACTCAAGGACAACGGGTGTCGAAACAACGGCGTGTAATAGACTTCAATATTTGTATACTTAAGGATCCTAGCCCAGTCGTCTATTCTATAAGAAGATTTGGAATGAACTTTCAATAGGGAGCTAGCAGCGGCAGGGCTTAAAAGGTAGCAGCATGTTCGCAAAAGCCAGCGCGAAGATAATGGGTGAAGTTTATGAATGTTCAGCCGTGACCCTTGTAATGGCTTGCCGAGCATTCGATATTGTGAGCTTGTACCATCAAGCCCACCCAAGAAGAGTATAAAGTTTTTGTCCGCAGAAAGGGCGGGCATGTTCTCTAACAGAGGAAAAACTGCAAAGTCTGGCGGAAGAACATCCTCCTCAAAAACCAGTCCCAGAGTAGAGCCGTTATAAATGCATTTTAATATATGGAGATGCGATAGCTTGCAGCCAACCTCTCCGGGCGTCATTATTCCATCTATCTCAAACGCTAGTCTAAAATATTCAGCTGCCGACATGGACCGTCCGTCAACTCCAGAGATTAATAGCGATTGAATATTGTTGGAAGTCAAATAACCGCCGATAGGCAGCGCCAATGCTTGCTCAGGGGTCAACAGTGAAACCATGTACGCAGTAATATTGTTGGACATTGTTATACCAAACTAAAAATAGAGTTCATTGCCATAAGCCACTCAACGATCAGCAAGTTTTCGAGAGAAGAACGACGAGCAATTAAGTCGTTTGGATGATTGTGACACAAAAAGAATTACATACACCCTCCAGAAAATGATGAGAACACGATTCACCCTAAACCGAAGGACCCTACATAGGATCAAAATTAAAACACGCTCTGCGGGGTTCACCAGGAGGGAAAGCTCCGATGCCGCTGAACTCACTGACATACCGGGATTAAATACCAGCTTGTAATGCAAAATAGAATCTATGGCAGCCCAAAAAGAAAGCATTCTGCCCACAAAGTTAGAAATCAACGAAGGGGCAGCGAACTGGTTTATCAGTGAAGTCCGAAGCGCAAAGTCATTAGCAATAAATCCACGGATAGTGACCTCTTTCATTGACTCGTTAAGGCCAATTCCGTAAAGACATCCGACGTACTTAACTGCAGTTCCTCCATGAGCAAGTATGTATCTTGCTGTAAACGAATAGTCTGAGTTAGGATAAAGTTCAGGATCGTAACCTCCCATTTCCAAAGCCAAATCTCGGTGAAAAAGTGCTCCTAAACAGCCTTTCACAGGGTTACCGGCCAGCAATGTGTCAATACCAATATTCTTGCATAAAAAAGACTTAGTCGTGATTTCCTTGCCGATATCTACGCCGGTATAGGGGCGGGACTCAGGGAGGAGGACACTATCTAAAACAGTTACAAAGGTTGAGGTGCCAATAAATTGCGAAACGGCCTGCATCCAACTGGGAAGCAGGATATCATCATCATTGAGAATAGTCATATTCGGGCATCTTGCAAGTGAAATGCACTGATTCCAGTTGCCAAACATGCCAAGATTCAATCGATTTCTAATTAAGCTTAACCTTGCATCGCTAAATTCGAGTATAAGGCTATCAATTTGGGCGCAGAGTTGAGGGCTTTCAATATTGTTATCAACAACCACGACTTCATAAGGAATATCAGTTTTTTGCGAAAGCGCCGAAAGAATCGTTTGGCCAAGTGTATCAAAGCGACCATATGTCGGAATCATAATTGATACAAAAGGCCGATGAATAAGGCTCGGTTTGACAATCACAGAACACGGCGCCTTAAGTAGTACCATTGATCTAATCTGCGGTTATGAAATGCAAGAATAAACTAGATGACGCTTAAGAGTATTTTTTTATTAGATGTTTCCCGCAAAACATCAAGTGGCCACTTCCAGTTATTATAAAGGAGTTGCACAATGCCCTGAACAGCAATCATCGCAAGAACACCATATTGTGGAGCAAGATAAATGCTTAGCACCACTATTAAAACCCCTGAAATAATTGATGGCAACACGAATGGAATATGATTGCTAGACGCAATAAAAGTAGCGGCTACTGAATGGTTAACCTCAAGTGCGTAGATTACTATGAGCAATAGAAACTCCTGCGTAGGCAAGAGCGAGGTGCTACTTCCAATGGCAGCAGAAAGGGTCGGACCAAATATAAGAGCAAGAACAGAAAATAAAAGGAACAATGCAACAGATCGTATTGAAATTCTAAAGTATCTAGCCCTAAGAGCCTCCATGCTGCCGGATCCTAAAAGACGGATCTTGACGAGATAAGGGGTATTGAAACTTGCATAATTTTGGGATACAGAAGAGAAAATATTAACTACTGTCATTGATAAGCTATAGGAGGCCGAATCGCCAACTCCCAGGGTGGATGCAGCTATCAATATAGTTGCTTTCTGTACAAGAAATGCGCCTATTTGTACAAAGCCCATTTTTCGAGAATTGTGCCATAAGATTTTCCGGGCACGATTAGGACTAGAAGACTTTTTATTCTCATAAATCGAGTGAGGTAATAGAGAAATAAGCCTTTGGCGTAGTAAAAGTTGATAAGCTAATGCAGAGATGAGCTGAGCAAGGCCGAGAGCTATTATGCCCATACCTAAAGAACAAATAAAAACAGCAATTACAACAAATAGCGCACGCGTGAATACTAGAGATTGATTGGCTAACGCAATCTCACCATAACCCAAAATAAACGAGTTCGTGAATCCTGAGAATAAGTTAAGAGAAACACCACTCGCAAATAAAATCCATGCAATCAATATATGCCTCCATTCGGGAAGATTGTTGCATAAGCTTAATACATAGACCGAACCAAGCAAGAGAAGTGAGCCCAGGCATATTGCAGATAGTACTATATAAATACTTTTTGCGGCATCAAACAGTTTTTGAAGCAAATTAATTGAAGGTAGTCGAGAATCAATCGCAAAAGAATTAAATTTACCGTGAGTCAACGCTCGAGCCCCACCAAGAACATATCCTATATTTCGACTAATTGTTGGCTGAAATCCAGAATCTAGTAGTTGAGCAAGGCTCGCCAAACTCATGAATACAAACCAAAGCCCAACCTGATCTTTGTTTAAGTATTTCAAAACTACAGGTAATATAAGAAGACCTGAAGCTAGGCTGAGGAAGCTTGCTGCATATCCCCATAAATAATCAGAGTTATTTGGCTTGAGCTTATCCTTCATTTAATTCAGACAAAAGTAATCAGCGGTTAGAACAAGAGATTGGGAGAAAGCGTGATGCACCCTAGTAATGCATGATGGCGGACAAAGACATGTTATTGATGATAAATGACTAGCATGCTGGAGTTTAAAAGTGCGTCTCAAGCACGTGAATATCGAAAATAATAGCTAAAATAGCAAGCGCTTTTGAGTACTGAAAGGGCAATGGCAAAAGAATGAGTTTTAGATATTTAATAAGAAAACTTTGGTTATTTGCCAACCCCTGATCCTCCAAGAATCAAGCACCTTTCGCTTGGTGAGTAGCGCATTACTTCACCAAGGCGATAAGAAACAGCCCCAAACTTAAGCACCCCAGTCGCCTGCCAGCGGTTCCACCAATACTCAGCAAATGATCTTATGCTAACAGAGGTGCCACTACTGAGGTTAAATACATTAACTCCTGGGGACTGGGAGCTATCAAGAAGGGCTCTAGCAATAAACATTGCAGCGACATCACTGACATCCATGAAGTCTCTAATCTGATCACCAGCTGTCATCGGAAAATCTTTGCCATTTAAGGCAGCGCATTTCAACGAAGGCCAGAAACGCGTTTCCAGCTCACCTTCACCATAAACATGAAATACCCGCAAGATATCAAGGCTTAGCTGGTGCTCTCCTGCCCACTGACAAAGAGCAATTGATGCGGCGGCTTTAGACGCCGCATAGCTATTAGTAGGTTCTAATGAAGCATCTGTGGGAATGAAGGTATAACGCTCGCCGCTACGCCCGTATTCAAAACAACTCCCCGCCACGACAAAGCGCTCAATTCCAGCCTGACGTGCATTCTCAAACAAGGCCAGCACGGCCATCAGGTTCCAACGCAGACAGTTGGCAAGGCTGTCATAGGGAACATTTCCGGTGTGTGCTGCCAAATGCACCAGCACATCACAGCCTTGCAGTTCTGCTGCAGTTACCTCATCGAGCTGGCGATCCAGCCATTGAGGCTGCTGGTCCATCGGGATGCGGGGTTTACTCGAGGAGCTGCGCCTAAACGCCCGCACAGAATATCCAGCGGCGAGCGCTTGTTTGAGAAAATGAGAGCCGATGAATCCGGTACCCCCTGTGAGTGCGATGTTCATACCAGCTCCTGAATAGATGGATGACGCTCATCCCGCTCAGAGAGCACGGGCTGCTCACTCGGCCACTTAAAAGCAATCGAGCTCCAGAGCACGCCCCGATCTAGCGAGCTGCAATAAACTGTGCTGGTGGAATAAAGCATCCAGCTGTCGTCTTCGATTGTGAAAAAACCGTGGGCATACCCTTTACTAATCAGCAGAGCTGTATTGCTTGTACCAGTCAGCTCTATAGCAAACGGATGGTTGAAATGGGGGCTGTCGGGGCGTGCGTCAACAACCACATCCAGCACTCGGCCCTTGATACAGGTTACGAGCTTGTCATGTGCAGCTTCGTCAACCTGAAAATGCATGCCACGCAAAACACCAGCATTCGAGCGGGTGAGAAACGATTCCGCGGGGGTAAAGGCAATGCCCTGAGCCAGCAAGGTCTGGGCATGAAACAGCTTGGTGAAATCACCGCGATGATCGGGGAAATGGGGGCAATCAAGAACGAACACTCCCGGCAGAGGTTGGTGCCGTATCTGCAGATCAGACATCGCGCTTGCCTCCGGCAAAGTCCTGGATCACCCCGATCTCCGCTTGAAGCATCTCAGGCGTAAGCCCTGGATAGGTACCCAGAAAAATAGTTTCGATCATGATCTGATCAGAATCAGCAAGATCCCCAACCACCCGGAAGGCCTCAGGGCGATCCTGCTTGAGTTGCACAAAGGCGGGCTGCCGTACGAGGTTGCCTCCAAACAGCATGCGGTTGCCGATCAGGTTGCGATCCAGCTCCTGCGCCAGCTCCGTGCGGCTGAAGGCTGCTCCCGGCTTCACCGCGATCTTGAAGCCGAACCAAGAGCAATCGGTGCGGCACCCCGAGCCATCCCAGGAGAAGCCCTGCTCCGGATCCCAGGCGATGGCATGGGTGGGCAGGGCGAATTCGAGCACGTCCTCATGGGCGGCGAGGCCCCGGCGCAACGTCTCCCAGTTCTGCTTGCGGGCCTCGATGAACTCCGGCAGCCGCCGCAGCTGCACCCGGCCAATCGCGGCCTGGGGATCCAGCGGCTTGAGGTTGAAGCCCAGATGGCTGTAAGTGTATTTGTGGTCGTACCCCTGGGGCAACTCACCCAGCTGCCAGCCGAAGCGCTTGTTGCAGGTGTTGTCGATACCGCTGGGGCACCAGCAGTCGCGGCCCCAGTCGCGGAAGCTCTCGGCCACCACCTTGAGCTTTTGATCGCGCACAATATTGACCGCCCCTCCCTCACCCATGGTGAGGTGGTGGGGTGGGTAGAAACTCTGGGTGCTGATGTCACCCCAGGTGCCGGTCCAGCGGATCACCCGATCCGGCCCTTCATCGAGGCCGGGGCTGTTCTCGCTGAAACCCAGACTCTCCGCCAGCTCCCGGGGCATCGAGTAACTGCAGCCCAGAGCATCGCAGTTGTCCTCCACCAGCCACAGGTCGTACTTGCGGCAGAAGGCCAGGGTGGCGGCCAGATCGAAGGGGTTGCCCAGGGCGTGGGCCATCATCACGGCCTTGGTTTTGCCCGCGCTGTAGGCCGCTTCCAGCTGATCACAGCAAGCATTGCCCGTAATCGGATCGGCATCGATGAACACCGGCACCGCCCCCACCTGCACGATCGGCGCCACCGTGGTGGGGAAGCCTGCCGCCACGGTGATCACCTCATCACCGGGTTTGATTCGGCGCGCCTCCGGCAGCTTGGCGGAGGTGAGCGCTGAGATCGCCACCAAATTGGCGCTGGAGCCAGAATTCACCAGCAGTGAGTGGCGCACCCCTAGGAAGGCGGCCAGCTCCTTCTGAAACGCCTCGCCTTCTGTGCCCAGGGTGAGCCAGAAATCGAGGGTGCTGCTCACCGCCGCCTCCACCTCGTCTTCCGTGAACACCCGACCCGCATAGGGGATGGTGGTGCCCTCCTGCCAGGGATGGCGCTGCGGATCCGCCGCCGGCCGAAAGTTGCCATGCACCTGACGGGAGTATTCGCGGGTGAGGCGCAGGATCTCCTGCTTCAGGGCCATGGGATCGTTCATGCGATGGGGGAGAGGGGTGAGGTGTAAGCGTTCAGATCCGCCAAGCAGCACTCCAGCGCCGGTGTGCCTTGGTGATGGGCGCGATACCAGCCCACGGTGCGGGCCAGGGTGGTGGCGTAATCCCAGCGGGGCTGCCAGCCCAGCCGGTGATGGGCCTTGTCGATCTGCAGGTGCAGCAGGTTGGCCTCGTGGGGTGCGGTGGGGTCACTTTGATCCAGCCACTCCCCGGGCCAGTGCTCCAGGATCGTGGCCACCAGTTCGCCCACGGGGCGATTGCTGGCCAGGCTGGGGCCGAAGTTGAAGGCTTCGCAGGGGGGAGTGGGATCCGAGGCAAGGGCTTCCGCCAGCCGCAGATACCCGCCCAAAGGCTCGATCACGTGCTGCCACGGCCGCGTGGCGGCGGGATTGCGCACCAGGATGGCTTCACCTCGGGCTAGGGAGCGCATGGCATCAGGCACGATCCGATCGGCGGCCCAGTCGCCCCCGCCGATCACATTGCCCGCCCGGGCCGTGGCGATGCGCAGATGGGGCGTTTGGTGGGCCGTCGCGCCGCAGAAGCTGGCGCGCCAGCTGGCGATGGCCATCTCGGCCCCAGCCTTGCTGGCGCTGTAGGGGTCGTGGCCACCGAGGCGATCGGGCTCGCGGTAGCCGTATGACCATTCCCGGTTCTCATACACCTTGTCGGTGGTGATCATCACCACGGCGCAAGGGTGCTCCAGGGGGCGAAGGGCCTCCAGGAGGTGCAGGCTGCCGATCACATTGGTGGCCCAGGTGCCGAGGGGATCCTGATAGCTGCGGCGAACCAGGGGCTGGGCCGCAAGATGCAACACCACTTCGGGCTGGGCCCGTTGCACCAGATCCGTGAGGGCAGCCAGATCCGCTAGGTCTCCGATCTGATGCTGCCAACCCTCCCCGGGTGAGAGCGCCTGGGCGAGATCGCAAAACAGGTTGGGTTGCTGCTCGGGCTCCAGAGCGAATGTCCAGACCTGGGCGCCCAGCTGCTGCAGCCATAGCAGCAGCCAGCTGCCCTTGAAGCCGGTGTGGCCGGTGAGCAGCACCCGCCGGCCAGCCCAGAACGCTGGATTCACCATCACCACACCTTCCAGGGGGCCTTGGCCTCGGCCCAGAGCTCTTCGAGATGCATGCGATCGCGCAGCGTGTCCATCGGCTGCCAGAAGCCGGTGTGGTGGTAGGCCGTCAGCTGGCCGTCGGCCGCCAGACTCCGCAGCGGATCCTGCTCCCAGATCGTGGCATCGCCGTCGATGCGATCGATCACCTCGGGCTCCAGCACGAAGAAGCCGCCGTTGATCCAGCCGCCATCGCCCTGAGGCTTCTCCTGAAACCCGGAGACGGCGGCATTGTCGCCGAACTGCAACGCCCCATAGCGGCCTGGCGGTTGCACCGCCGTGACCGTACTTAGGCGGCCATGGGCCTTGTGGTGGGCGATCAGGGCCGTGATGTCCACATCAGCCACGCCATCGCCATAGGTGAAGCAGAAGGCCTCGTCGCGCACGTAATCCCGCACCCGCTTGAGGCGCCCACCGGTCATGCTCATCTCCCCCGTATCCACCAGGGTGATTTCCCAGGGCTCCGCCTTCTTGTGATGCACCTCCATGGAGTTCATGCGCATGTGGAAGGTCACATCGCTCATGTGCAGGAAGTAATTGGCGAAATACTCCTTGATCACATAGCCCTTGTAACCGCAGCAGATCACAAACTCATTGATCCCATGGGCGCTGAAGATCTTGAGAATGTGCCAGAGGATCGGCCTCCCGCCGATCTCCACCATCGGCTTGGGTTTGATGCTGGTTTCTTCGCTGATCCGGGTGCCAAGGCCGCCGGCGAGGATGACTGCTTTCATCGAAGAGGGATCAAACAAGCGCGGGGTTTTTGGTCAAACCGCGAGAACAATCAAGCCTGATTCAGGTCGACCGTGCTGGCGGCTGTGAGGGCTTCTGCCCCTGGGCCACGGCCCCCTTGGCATTAAACACCAGCCGTATCGTCTTGAACAGAATCAATAGATCTAGCCAGAAAGAAGAGTTGCGAATGTAATACAAATCGTAGCTGAGCTTGTTGGTCGAATCCTCCAAGCTCGCTCCATAGGGATAGTTCACCTGAGCCCAGCCACTCAACCCAGGCTGGATCAGATGGCGCAGCCGGTAGTGGGGGATCTGGCGCTCCAGCTCCTCTTCGATCTCCGGGCGCTCCGGCCGGGGTCCGATCAGGCTCATGGTGCCGGTGAGCACTGCCCACAGCTGGGGCAATTCATCGATGCGGGTGACCC
>Ga0194134_10003349_pt1 | contig 17410 bp, 14 predicted proteins | sample TA2KigOff0mmetaG_FD_148602 | JGI IMG/M metagenome (GOLD analysis project Ga0194134, IMG submission 148602) | Freshwater microbial communities from Lake Tanganyika, Tanzania - TA2015056 Kigoma Offshore 0m | ecosystem: Environmental > Aquatic > Freshwater > Lake | place: Tanzania: Lake Tanganyika... | reverse complement strand
GATCAAACTCCACCTTGGCTGAGTCCAAGGCAAACCGGGACTTCCTCTCGTTCACCGCCTCAAGTTCCAGGATCTCCAGCGTGCCAAAGGCGGACAGCCGGGCCGACACCGCCTGCGCCTTCCACCCCGCCAACTTGGCCGCCACTGGCACGGTGATTTCACAGAACACCGTGGGCTGAAAGAGCAGGGTCCCAATCGACCCCCCCACCACACCCAACAGGCTGAGAAAGAATTTCCAGAACTTCACGGAACATAAAGTATGTCTCCTCCCATCCCCTTCCCGCAACCACGGAGGAAATCTCGCCACCCCGCCCCTTTGCTCTTAATGTAAAGGATGGTTCTTGGGATCGGATGCCTTGTCCTGCTCCTGACCTCTGCCGCACTCCCGTCCGTTGAGGTACCCGACCTCCGCGCCCTGGCCAAACAGGCCCGGCCCGCCGTTTACCTCCTTGCTATCCAGGATGACGAGGGAGAGGTGAAAGGCTCCGGGACCGGTTTTCTTGTTTCTTCCGACGGTCTTCTCGTCACCAACCACCACGTTATCGCCGGGGCCAAACAGATCATCGCCAAAGCAGAAAACGGCGGTCTTTTCCCCGTCCTGCGGGTGGTCGCCTCAGATCCGGGCAACGATCTTGCCCTTCTCCAATTCGAGGCCAAAGGTCTCCCCTGCCTCACCCTCGCCCCAGCCGGTTCCGCCGAAGCCGGCACCCGCATCGCCGTCATCGGTAGCCCCCTAGGCCTCGAGGGCACCCTGACAGAGGGAATCGTCTCGGCCCGCCGCAAACTGCCCGGCCAAAAACGGGAAGTCCTCCAAATCAGTGCCGCCATCTCGCAAGGCTCCAGCGGTTCCCCGGTCCTGGACCCACAAGGCCGGGTCGTCGGGGTGGCTTCATTTCTCTTGGCGGAGGGCCAAAGCCTCCATTTTGCCATTCCGGCAGAAAAACTTCAGGTCCTGATCCGCAAGGCCGGACAGACCTCCGCCGTGGCTCTGCCGTCCTCTCCGTCTTCCCCCGCAACCCGTACCTATACCGTCCGCTCCGGCGACACTCTTACCCGAATTAGCCGGGAATTAAAAAGCCAAGGTGTTTTGGCCAGCCCGGAACAACTCCGCACTTTCAACCAACTCCCCACCAACGCGGTCATCCGGCCTGGGCAGGTTCTGAAAATTCCCTAGCCGATGAAGTCCGCGCTGCCGCCCGGGCCTTCCCGTTTTTTGGTCAAACCCCTTCCCGGGTCCACCGGCTTTCTTAGCCAGATTCTGGTAGCCACCCGCAAGGGAGATCCCCATCGCTATATTCTTAAGGTCGGCAGCGACATCCCCCAGCGCCGGCAATGGGCCGGAGCACTGCGGGTTTTTGAACGCGAACTTGCCGCCTACCGATTACTGGGTCCGCTCAAGGAAAAACTGTCCCCGCGGCTGTTTTCGGGTGGGACTGCCCTCCATGGCTCCGATGGACTCCTGCGGCTGGAGTTTATCCGCGATGGACGGAATCGCGACCAACTCCGTGGTCTGACCTGGCCTGAGCTGGTCTCCGCCACCCGCGCAATCGCCCGGATTCATGCGCGGTTCTGGAACTCCCCCGCCCTCAAAAAGGCTCAAGGTCTTCCGCAACACCATTACATGCGGGCTCACCAGACTCGCCACCACCTGCCTGGCTTCCTCCGTTGGGCCAAACTTTCGGCCAACACCGAAAAAATCTTCCGCGCTTTACCCCCGCAGGTGCATCAGGCTCTCGCCAGGCTACGGCAACGACCTCTGACCCTTGTCCATGGCGATCTGCGTGCAGACAACATCTTCTACGGTCGCAAGTCCGTCCGGTTTATTGACTGGGGCCTCTCCCTCGCTGGCAACGCGGCCTTCGACCTCGCTCGCCTGGCCGGTGGCAGCGCTCGAAAGCCGCTATCCCTGATCCAACACGTCGACCTTTTCGCGGTTTGGCATGCGGAGCTCCTCCGTCGAGGTGTCCGCAACTACCCCCTGCACGAGGCTTGGCAGGACTATCGTGACTCCGCCCTCCTCACCCTCACCATCCCCGTCACCAACGCCCCGACCCTCGCCTCGCTTTCGACCCGCGGGAAAAAATTGGCAAGGTTGATCAGCCGGCGTTACTTACAGCTCTTGCAGGTCTTGGGGCCCGGATAAGCAAAGGTGACCCGCGCCGGCCTGAAGTCCGTCTACTGACAGGCCTCGCACTCCCCGCCGTTTCGCATCGCTTCAATGGAGCACGCTGCTTTTTGCTCGGCGGTGTACTCCGGCTTGGATGGTTCTGCCGGCTCACCTTCCTGCAAGGAGGCCTTGACCTCCTTTTTCAGTTTTACGGTGGCTTTCTCAATATTGGAGGCGCCGAGCGTCCGCAGGTAATAGGTCGTCTTGAGCCCGAGATGCCATGCCAAGCGATACATCCGAGAAAGTGCCTTCAGGTCGGGCTGACCCAGAAAAAGATTTAACGACTGACTCTGGTCGATCCATTTCTGGCGTCGGGCTGCGGCTGCCATGATCCACTCAAAACCAACCGCAAAGGCCGTCAGATACCGCTGTTTAAGTTCCTCGGGCATGCCCTCCACCGGGCCGAGCTCGCCGTCAAAATATTTTAGCTGATCCACCATCTGCTGATTCCACAGACCCGCCTTCTTCAGGTCGCGCACCAGGAAGGGGTTCAACACGATGAACTCACCCGACAGGTTGCTCTTCACAAAAAGATTTTTGTAGGTCGGCTCGATGCAGGGCGAAGTCGCCGTGATGTTGGAAATCGTCGCGGTGGGCGCGATCGCCAGCACGTTCGAATTCCTCATCCCATGCGCGCGGATTTTCTCCCGCAAGGGGGCCCAATCCATCCGGCCGCTCCGCGGCACTTCCACTGGCACCCCCCGCTCCTGCTCCAAGAGGTCAATTGTGTCTTGGGGCATCAGCCCGCGGTCCCATTTCGAGCCGCGGTAGCTGGAGTAAGTCCCCCGCTCCGCCGCCAGGTCGCTGGAGGCCTCGTAGGCAAAATACGCAATTGCCTCCATCATTTCGTCGTTGAACTCCACCGCCGCCTCGGAGGCAAACGACAGGCCCTTCATGTAGAGCGCGTTCTGCAGTCCCATGACTCCCAGGCCGATCGGCCGATGACGCGAATTGGCCGTCTTGGCGGCCTCCGTGGGATAAAAATTGATGTCGATCACATTGTCCAGGGCTCGCACGGCCACCCGCACGGTCTCCCGCAACTTCGGCAGATCCAGCGAGCCGTCTGCCGCGAGATGGGTGTCCAGAATAACCGATCCAAGGTTGCACACCGCGGTCTCGTCTTTCCCGGTGTTCAAAGTGATCTCCGTGCAAAGATTGGAACTGTGGATCACGCCAGTGTGGTCCTGCGGACTGCGCACATTGCACGCGTCCTTGAAGGTGATCCACGGATGGCCTGTCTCAAAGAGCATCGCCAGCATCCGCTTCCACACCTCGATGGCCGGGACCTTGTGGCCCCAGATCTCGCCGCGATCCGCCTTCTTTTCGTAGGCCAGATAAGCCTCTTCAAACTTTTTGCCGTAGGCATGGTGCAGATCCGGCACCTCACTGGAGCGGAAGAACGTCCAAGGTTCCCGGGCTTCCATCCGTTTCATGAACAGGTCCGGAATCCAGTTCGCCGTGTTCATGTCATGGCAGCGACGGCGGTCATCCCCGGTGTTTTTGCGCAGCTCCAGAAAATCAAAGAGGTCGTTGTGCCACGTCTCCAAATACGAGCAGCCGGAACCTTTTCGTTTTCCGCCCTGATTTACCGCCACCAGCAGATCGTTGTGCAGCTTGAGGAACGGAATGACCCCCTGACTCTCGCCATTGGTGCCCCCGATGTAGCTGCCGGTACCGCGCACGCTCGTCCACGACCCGCCCAGGCCGCCGGCCCATTTGGACAGCATCGCATTTTCCGCCACCCCCCTTTGCATGATTCCGTCGATCGAGTCGTCAACCCAATAGAGGTAACAGGAGGAAAGCTGGCTGTGATTGGTGCCCGAATTAAACAGGGTCGGCGTCGAGGAACAGAACCGGCGGCTCTTGTAGAGCTGATACAGCTCGATCGCCCGTTGCTCCCGATCCTTCGGCTCGGCATGGAACAAGCCCATCGCCACCCGCATCCAGAAAAACTGCGGGGTCTCCAATCGGCGGCTGACCGCCGCTTTCTTGTCGATGATCAGGTACCGGTCGTACAGGGTCTGCACGCCCAGGAAGTCGAACTCCAGATCGGCCAGCGGATCGAGGGCTGCCGCCATCTTTTCAAGGTCGTACTTGCGCAGGTCCTGGCTGAAGCGGCCGATCGCAATCCCGCGATCGATGGTTTCGCGGAACCGACGCCGGTGAAAGTCCCGCAGCGCCCCCACCCCGTCCCGCACAATGTCCCATCCCAGTACCTCCTCGTAGATGAAGGAAAGCTGAATCCGCCCGGCAAATTTTGCAAAGTCGGCGTCTTTTTCAATCAGGGTCTTGGCATTCAGCCCGATGGTGTTGTTCAGATCCGTTTTTTTAATTCCGTCGAATACCGACCGACGCAACTCTTTCTCAATCTCGCCCGCCCCCAGGCAGAGATCCAGGCCGATGGAGGCAAATTCGATCCGCGCCCGCAAATCAGCCCCGTCCCAAAGGAAGGTCGTGCTGTCAGCATTTGCCACCACCACCATGCCCTCGGATGGCACGGTCGCGGCTTCGGTCTCCTCCCCTCGGGCTTTTTTCTCCCGGATCTCCATTCGGGTGGCACGGTAAAGGATGTATCGCTCCGCCACCTTGTAGTGGCCTGCCTTCATCAGTTCCTCTTGGACCAGGTCCTGGACCTCCTCGATGTGGATCGTGGCCTGACCCAGTTCGATGACCCGCAGGGTCACACCCCGGGCAATCGCCGCGGCCGCCGCCGAATCCATTCTCAAGGCCAGGAAAGCCTGCCGGACCGCCACTTCGATCTTCGATTCGTTCCACGGCACCACCTGGCCCAACCGCCGAATTAGCCTCGTGGTGCAGACCGGCATCTCCCCGTCCGCCTGGATGTCCTCAGGGCGGCGCTTTCGCTCCACCACTAGGCTTCGGGCGACATCATAGGCGTTGTTGTCTACCAGGGTTTTTTCCACAAGGGTCCGTAGGTCTTCGATCTTGAGCCGCAAAGGCCGTTCCGCCAAGGCTTGCCGGGCCAGATTTTTTCCCACTTCGGTGCAGATGCGGGCGACCCAGCGCCGATTGGATTCGGTGAAAATCGAATCCTGCCCCTTGGCCTTGAGGAGGCGCGCCAGACTGCGCCCAACCATTTCGGCCACCTCGGCCAGGCTGAAGGCGTGGTGTTTTTCGCCGTCGATGACCTCGATTTCCGGCAAATCGACCTGGACCTCCTCCACCGTCTTGCCCCATTCCGCCGGGGATCCCTCCGGCAGATTGAGAAACCGCTTCATCGCCAAGTCCACATCGACTTCGCGCCGGTCCATCTTCATCCGATGAGGTTCTCCATGGGGAATGGGTTCCGTGGGGCCCCGAAATCAGAGCTCGTCATCATGCACCGCCGCAAGCGCCGATGACTTCTGATATTCCGTCACCCGGCCCTCAAAAAAGTTCTGCTCTTTCTTGATGTCCATCATCTCTGCCAGCCACGGCAGCGGGTTGGCCATGTCACCCCGCAACGGCTTTAGACCCACCCCCTCCAGGCGCCGATCCGCGATGTAATCAATGTAGGCGGTGAATTCTTCCAGGCTCAGCCCCACGGCATTCACCGGCAAGCAGTCCCGGATGAAGGTTTTTTCCAGTTCCACGGCCTGCGCCATCGTTTGCCGCAACTCCTCCTTGAACGCCTCGTCCCAGATTTCACGGTTTTCCTCCACCAGATCCATGAATAGGTTGCGGAACACCTCAATGTGGTTGGACTCGTCCCGCAGGGTGTAGCGGAACATCTGCCCGATTCCCGGAAACTTGTTTTGCCGGTAAAGGGATAGGACCATCCCAAACAGTCCGTAGAATTGCGTTCCCTCCATGCACTGCCCAAACACAAACATGTTCTTCGCCAGCAGCTTTTTGTTCTCCGCCTTGGTCAAATCCAGGTCGCGCCGCAGATCCTTGGAGATCCCCGTGACGAACTCGTTCTTTTTCACGATGGACTGCACATCTTCGAACATTGCTTCGCACTCGTGCGGGTTGATCCCCAGCGAGCTGATCATGTAAAGCAGCGAGTCGGCGTGGATGTTCTCCTCGTGGGCATGCCGGCCCAGGACCAGCTTCAGCTCGGGCGCGGTGACCAGTTCCCGCACCACGTGTTGGATGTTGTCCCCCACGATCCCCTCCGCCGCCGAAAAATAGCCGATCCCCATCCGGATGATCCACCGCTCCACATCGCTGACCGCTTTGGCGTCCTTCCATTGTTCGATGTCCTTACCCATGCCGATGTCTTCGGGCTCCCAGTGGTTAGCCTTCATTTTGCGGTATAGGTCGTAGGCCCACGCGTATTTCAGCGGCAGTAAATTAAAGGTCATGGTTTCTTTGCCCAAAATGACTCTCTTCCCCGCAAAGGCCGCTTCCGCTTTCTTTTTATCGAGGACAAATTTTCGCCCCCCCACGTTGAATTCAGTTTGCATCATGGTGATGGGTTTTCCTTAGGCGGCCCTGCAGGAACGCACCGGCCACGCTCCTGTTTGGACCATGAATTTGGGTTTATTTACGCTTATATACGTAAATTGTATGGTTTGCCGATTGCACCATTGAGTTGTGGTGGGAGTGATCAAGAGAACTAGGAATAGTGTGCAATTGACTCGTGTCAACCCCCCCTTTCAATTTTTTTTTAATTATGCGGATATGGTTGTAATAAAGCCAAATAGAAGCTCATTCCCTCGGAAAAATATCGTCCTATCCAGCCAAGTTATTCACCGTGACCCTGCTCCGCTGGATTTCCCTCTCACGCGCAAATTTTTAATGGCACATCTACGACCTCACCGCCCCTACCTTCATCCCCGGTGTCGCCAAGACGGCTTCCCTTCTTCCCCGTCTATCTCCTCCTAGATTCTTCTCCTCACGCCTTCAATCTGCCCAGCGCCGCCGCCGGATCCCCGTCGCGCATCAACAACTCCCCCACCAACAGGCAGAAAATTCCCTGCGCGGTCACAAAATTCACATCCTCCTTGGTCCGGATCCCGCTTTCGCTGATGCCTAAACACTCGGCCGGGATTTCCGGAGCCAGCTCCTCGGTGGTCCTCAGATTCACCTCGAACGTATGCAGGTTGCGGTTGTTGATGCCGATGATGTCCGCTTCGATCTCCAGGGCTCGATCCATCTCCTTCATATCATGAACTTCCACCAACACATCCGCCCCCAGCCCTTTCCCTAGATCGTAAAGCCCCTTTAATTCCGGATCGGTTAAGGCGGCAACGATCAGGAGGAACGCATCTGCCCCGGCCGCCACGCTTTCGTACACCTGCCCCTCCGTCAGGATAAAATCCTTCCGCAGGACCGGCACCCGCACGGCGGCCCGTACCTTCTGCATGTCCTCCAGGCATCCCCGGAAAAATTCCCGGTCCGTCAGCACGGAAATGGCGCCCGCCCCACCACCCTCATACAACTTGGCTTGGGCCACCGGATCGTACTTCTCCGCGATCAGCCCGGCCGTCGGTGAGGCCGCCTTGCACTCGGCAATGACCGTGACCTTGCCGGGATGAAAGAGACTGCTGCGGAATCCCCGGTACTCGTTTCTCTGCAACGCCGCCTTGCGGAGTTGGGCCTTGCGGGATTCCAGCGCCGCCGCCTCCTTGCGCTTGGCGGCAAGGATTCCGGCTAGACGGTCGGATCTTTTCATTCCTCCTCCTCTTCCTCGATGGGTCCGGATCGTTTTTTGCCTTTCAGAAAAGCATTCAAAAAGGGGTCGATCTCCCCGTCCAGCACCGCTTGCACATCGCTGGTCTGCTCGCCCGTCCGCAGGTCCTTTACCATCTGATACGGCTGCAGGACGTAGGAGCGGATCTGGTGGCCCCAACCAATCTGCCCTTTGGCCGCATAGTTTTGTTCCTGTTCCGCCTTCTTTTTATCCAGTTCCAGTTGACGCAATCGGGCCGCCAGCACCTTCATGGCCGTGGCCCGGTTTTTGATTTGGGAGCGCTCGTTTTGACACGTCACCACCAGCCCGCTCGGCAAGTGGGTGATCCGGACGGCCGAGTCGGTCGTATTCACCCCTTGCCCCCCGTGACCTCCGGCCCGGAACACATCCACCCGAAGGTCTTTTTCGGGAATTTCAATTTCCTGTTCCTCATCCGGTTCCGGCACCACCTCCGCTGAGGCAAAGGAAGTTTGTCGCTTCCCCTGGGCGTTGAACGGCGAAATCCGCACCAACCGATGCACCCCCCGCTCCGGTTTGAGATAGCCGTATGCGTTTTCGCCGACGATGCGGAGCATCGCGTTTTTGATTCCGGCCTCTTCCCCGGAAAGGATGTCCAGCATCTCTACTTTGTAGCCGCGCCGCTCAGCCCAACGCTGGTACATGCGCAGCAGCATATTAGCCCAGTCACACGCCTCGGTCCCCCCCGCGCCGGCGTTCAGGCTGAGGATGGCGTTTCGCCGGTCGTCGGGCTGGGACAGGATGAACTGCACTTCCGCCTGATCGAGTTGGACCAAGGCCTGCTTCATCTCCTCGGCAAAATCCTTGCGGGCAGTCTCCGACCCATCCTCCTCCGCCAGCTCAAGGTGCACCGGCAGGTCGGCGATGCGTTTTTCCAGGTCCCGCATCTGTTCAAGTTTGCGCCGAATGGCGGTGGCCTCAGCCGATACTTTTTGCGCCTTGCCGCTGTCGTTCCAGAAATCCGGCGCCGCCATCCGGCCGTCGAGGTCTTTTAGCTGGGCTTCGAGCTTGGCCGGGTCAAAGAAACCTCCGTAATTCCCGTAAACGGGAATCAACGGAGGCCAAATCGATCGTCTCTGCCGGCAGGGTCATGGGAAAAGAATGCCCGCTCTCTCGGCTTGGCTCAAGCGGGTTCCCTTCGCCACCCCAAGCCCACCGCCACCAATCCCATCGACAACCACACCGGCCATTCCCCCCAGCGGGTATACGCAGTGGCCTTGGGCTCAGGTAACTCCAGTTTCCCTTGAAGAAATCCAGGCTCCCGCACGGTCCCAGTCTTTGGATCCCTCACCTCGGCCAGAATCACCCCGCGCGGACTGATCAGGGCAGTCACCCCGTCATTGGTTACCCGCAACAAAGGCAGCCGAGTTTCCACTGCCCGCAGCCGGGCGTTTTCCAGGTGTTGCCGGGAACCAGCGGAGGCCCCGAACCATGCATCGTTGGTCAGATTCACCAGCAGATGCGGAAGCTTTTGGGCCACTCGGCGGACCACCCGCGGCACCGCGTCCTCAAAGCAGATCAGCGGAGCCAGGCGGATCGCCGGGGACTCCAACGAAAGCACCCGGGAATTTTTTCCGGCGGTCAGGTCGCCCCCGGGGGGAACCAGTTTCCGCAACCACGGAAAAAATCCCGCCAACGGCACGTACTCCCCCATCACGACCAGATGGGTTTTGTCGTAGACCTCAGGCGGCCTTCCCTCGGAACCCTGAAAAAGGAGCGCGCAGTTGAAGGTTTCCGGCCCGCGTACGTCCAGCGATCCCGTCAACAGGGCCCGCGCGCCCATCTGCCGCACCGCTTGGACCGCCGCCTGCAATTCCGGTTCCTCCCGCCAGCCGGTGCCCGCCAGACTTTCCGGCCACACCAGCAAATCGACGGGGCCCCCGCCGACCAGCGCCAGTTCGCTCCACTTTTTCAATTCCTGCGCCACCCGGGCAACCTTCGCCGCGCGCCACGGATCCTGCGGAACCGAGGGCTGGATCGCGGCATACCGCAGCGTGACGACCGACTCAGGCAAAGGTCGCAGCAAAGTCCGTGCCCCGTAGACCATGGTCAGGCCGACCACGAGTACCCCGGCGGTAAAATCCCAACGCGGCCGCCACTTTTGGGATCCCCGGATCTCCAACTCAAACCGCCTTGCCGTGAGCGCCAGGGTCAGTCCGGCGAATGCCACCACCCAAGACACCAGTAAGACCCCACCCAGATCCGCCACCTGCGCAATCAACAGGAGGTCTCCTTGCGAAACCCCGAGCGCGTTCCATCCGAATCCCGTAAGGACCACTCCCCGCAACCATTCGGTCAAAATCCATGCCGATGCCCCCAGACAAGCATGGCGAATATTTCCCCAGCTGGTCATCCGGTCCGGGTCGCGGCCGGCCAAGCGCACCCACAGCACCAACCATAGTGCCGGATAAATCGCCAGATACGCGCTCAACACCGCCCAACCGGAAATCGTCACGGTCTGCAGCCAGCTCAGGCTCGTTAAGAAATGGCTGAAGCCGAAAAACCACCCCAAAAGGAAGGCCTCGCGAATGTCCGGTTGCTGTCTTTGTCCGTAGTAAGCGAGCGGGATCAGGCCGATCCAGGCGGCCACCGGCTGGAAGAAGGGAGCGTACCCCAGCGTCAGGATCAGGCCGCTCCCGCCGGCGCAAAGCCAACCGGTGATGGGGATCCCCAGAATCTGCCGTACGCGGGACATCTCTCTTTTTCCTCCCCGCGGTGAATCGAGTCAACGCCGACCGGCTTGTTTCCCGGCGGCTCCTGCCCTTACCTCGATGGGTGATTCCGGGACATGCCCGCGAGGCTTTGTGGAAATTTTTCCTGATTTGGGCGGGGATCGGTTTGGTCACGGTCGCCTTTCGCCTCACCCCGGCGTGGGCCGAGTCGCTTCCTCTGCCAGGTTGGTGCACGGCCTTTGTCGCCTGCTGCCTGCGGAACGGCGACTTCGTCTCGATGCTCTTGGCCTGCTGCCACGTCTACTTTTCCGCCGTCCACCGGCTCGGCCTGCGGAAGGCGAGAATTTCCGCCGCCATCATCCTGGTGGCTTCCGGGATTCTGGAAACGGTGGGCACGCTTACCGGCATTCCCTTCGGCAGCTACACCTACACCGATGCCTTCGGCCCGCGGATCGGCGGCGTTTTGCCATGGGCGATTCCGCTGGCGTGGTTCGTGGTGGTGGCTGGTGCCAACCTGACGCTCAGCCAATACTGGCAGGGCGCCTCCCGCGCCCCTCTGGCGATTGCCACCGGGGCTTTCGCCCTTTTTTTTGACTTTTTGATGGAACCCTTCGCCTACGCGATTCGCGGCTACTGGATCTGGGCGGGCAACTATGTCCCACCCCAGAACTACTTCTCCTGGTTTATTTTCAGCGCCCTGATGGCGTGGATCACTCCCATCCATGCCAAACCCTCTTCCAAACCTGATCCCCGCCCCGCCATCACTCTCGCCATCATTCTCGGCTTGTTTATCGCCGGCCGCGTTTCCCACGGGATCTGATCAGATTCGGCCCCCGGCCCGGCGGATCACCACCCGCAGCCCCCGGAAAGTTTTTTGCCCCCACGAAAGGGCGTGGCGCCGGGAAAAAACGTCGTAACCGGATTGCTCAATCGGATCCAGAATTCCCGCGTAAAGTTCACGCATCAACCAGGTCGCCAGCCGCGGTCCTCCCGCGGCCAAGTGCCCGATTCCCGGCTCGGACCTCCGGTACTGCTCCCGCGCCCTCTCGACCTGGAATTTCATGAACTCTTTCCATCTTCCCGAGGACCGCCCTTGCCCAAGGGCCTCCCGGTCCACCCCGTACTCGCGGCACTCGTCCGCCGGCAGGTAAATCCGCCCGGCCGCCGCGTCCTCCGCCACGTCCCGCAGAATGTTCGTCAATTGCATCCCCCGCCCGAGGTCCAGCGCCCTGGGCTCGGCCGCCTCGTCCTCCAGCCCGAACACCCGCATCATCATCAATCCCACCGTGCCCGCCACCCGGTAGCAGTAGAGATCCAATTCCGGCCAGGACGTCAGGTCCACCGGCCCGGCGTCACCGGCCACACCCACGGCCAGATCCTCAAACCATTGCCGGCGGATGTTTTTCCGGTCTGCCGTCTCCCGAAACGCCGGCATCCATTCCTCCCCCGCCTGGTCCCCGCCGGCCCCATAGGCGCGCTCCAAAATCTGCCCGGCCACTTCGGGACGGACCTGCTCCCCCCGGGCCGCCGCCCGGTCGACCGCATCGTCGATTGAGCGGCAGCAGGCATAGACCGCATACGCATCCCGCTGGAGGGACGGCCCGAGCACATGCGAGGCAAAATAAAAAGTGCGCGCGTGTTCGCGGGTGATCGCACGGGCCGCCGCTTGGGCGCGGGCCAGATTGCTCGGCAAAACCGAAGACAACGGACTAGGCGGCGCGCACGGATTGGCGGACCCAACCCAAGGCCTGGGAGAACGACGCCTGCTCGGCCGGGGCCAGGCGGGACCGCCCCAGCTGGGCCGAGGCCTCCTCAAAGAGCGCCTGACACCGCTCCTGCATCGCCGCAATCGCCCCCGATTTTCGGATCAGGTCCTGCACCTTGGAGATGTTGGAATCGTTGCGGGTGGGATTTTGCAGGCACATCTGGAGGAACGACCGGTCTACGTCGTTCAGCCGCTCGTAAGCTTCGCGGACCAGTAGCGTTTTTTTTCCTTCCAGCAGATCCGTGGGCAGAAGCTGGTCCTGGCTGTCGAAATGGGAAAATTCCAGCAGGTCGTTCTGGATCTGAAAAGCCAGGCCGAGCGGCTCCATCACCGCCGCCAGGTCCTCCTGCGTCTGCGCCGGGGCCCCGGCGAGGATCGCCCCCAGCACACAGGGCGCCTCAAAGGTGTAGCGGGTGGTTTTGAGGAGATAGGTTCGCTCGATTTCCTCGGAAGTGACCCGGCCAATGTCGCGGGCACCCAGCAGGATGTCGAAAATTTCCCCCACCCCGGTGTCGGTGATGTAGGCCAAAAGTTTGCGGAGGGCCGCGCTTCTGTGCGGTTCCTCGAAATCCGCGGTCTGCAGGGTCTCCACCGCTAGCGCGAACAGCAGATCCCCCACCACCACCGCCACACCCTGCCCGGTACGCTCCGCATTGCTCAACCGCCCCAGCCGCTGCTCGACCAGCTTGTGGAAGGTCGGCAGGCCCCGCCGCTTTTCCGAGCGGTCGATTAAGTCGTCATGGACCAGCACAAACGCGTGCAGCAGTTCCAGGGAAAGTGCCCCGGCCAAGACGGCCGGATCCGCGATCGTCTTCGGCCCCCCCAGGGCCCGGTAGGTCAGCGCAAAGAGCAGCGGCCGGATTCGTTTTCCCTTGCGCCCGACAAACTCGCACAGATCGAAATAAATCGGCTCAAACAGGTCTCCATACTCATAGCGCTCCTTTTGGCGGTGAAAAAAGGCTTGGATCTCCTTCTCCAGCAGGGAGGGCAACATCTCGATTTCACGGCGTTGGACGGATTCCATACAGCCTTATCGGGATCCCCCACCCGCTCGCCAACGGCAAAACCGGGAGTTATTCATATCGAATACTCGCTCCCCCTCGGCCGCTCCGCCTTGGGAATGATCTTCAACGCCGCATGCTCCGCAAACACCAGGTGCTCTGGCGGCACACTTTTGGTGAGGAAGACCCCGCCCCCCACCGTGCTGCCCCGGCCCACCACCGTCTCCCCTCCCAAAATCGTCGCCCCGGGATAAATCGTCACGCGATCCTCAATCGTGGGGTGTCGTTTCCGGCCGCGCAGGCTCTCCGCCCCGCTGACCGAGCGCGCCCCGAGCGTCACGCCGTGATAAATGCGCACTTCCCGGCCGATTTCCGTGGTCTCCCCGATGACAATGCCGGTGCCGTGATCGATGAAAAAGGACGGCCCCAGGTTGGCCCCCGGATGAATGTCAATGCCCGTCCGGCTGTGGGCCCACTCCGTCATCATCCGGGGGAGCAGCGGGGTGCCCAACAGGTAAAGCTCATGGGCCATCCTCTGCACCGCAATCGCCTCGATGCCCGGATAGGCCAGCAAGATCTCCTCCACGTTGCGCGCCGCCGGATCCCCTCCAAGCACCGCCTCCACGTCGGTTTTTAAAAGCGCCCGCACCGCCGGGACGCGGGAAAGAAAGGCGCGGACCTTCGCCTGGGCCGACTCCCCGCCTCCGCCCTTGGGTGCGCTTTTAGCCATCTCTTTTTCCAGGGCTTTTTCCACGCCTCCCAAAAGCTCGGTGATCGCCGGCCCCAACTCGCGCCCCTCCAGATGATCCCCGTCATAAAAACCGGGAAAGAGCAGATGAAGCAGATCCTCCGTGATCGAGGATACCGCCGCCTTCGAGGGCAGTTGCGCAGCTCCCAGGTGGTTGATCGCCCCCAACTCGGCGTAGGAACGAATGTACTCTCCGGTCAATGGGTGATGAGGGTTCAAACGAGACACCCTAGAGAACCGGTTCCCCGGGGGCAATCGCCTGACCATGCCGTTTTTGTTGGGCGAAAGGCCCCGCCGATGGCTCAATCGGAGGATGAAACCTCTCGTGTTTCAGCCCGATGCCCTGCCACCGGCTCTTCCCGGAAAAAAAAGGTACGGGGTGTTGGGTTCACCGATCGCCCATTCTCTTTCCCCCGCCATGCAGGAGGCCGGTTTTGCCGCCTTGGGCATCCCCGCGGAATACCTGCGCGTCGAAATTCCGCCGGGCGGCTTGGCCGAGGCTCTGCCCCGCCTCCTCGCGGCCGGTTTCCAGGGATGGAATTGCACTCTTCCACACAAGGAGGCGATGTTTGGACTCTGCCCGGAAACGGACGCGACAGCCCGGGCATCCGCAACCGTCAACACCGTGGTGGTTTTGCCAAGCGGCCGGCGCGGCCACAGCACGGACGGCGACGGCTGGGAAGACCACATCGCGGAGGCTTGGCAGCTGGAACTTGCCCGCCAGCGCGTCCTGCTGCTCGGTTGCGGAGGCGTGGGCCGAACCCTGGCGTTTCACCTCACCCGGCGCGGCTGCCGCCATCTGCGCTTGGCCAACCGTACGTCATCCAAGGCAACCCAACTCGCCGAAAAACTCACCTCAAAACAATGCCCCGTGGTGGCCGTCCCTTGGGACCCATTGGAAATTTCCCGGGCCCTGCAGGCCTCCGACTTGCTCATTCAGGCCACTCCCCTGGGCTTGGCGACCGGCGATCCCCTGCCGGTCTCCGCCACCGAACTGCACCCCGGTTTGCGCATCTACGACACCGTCTATCACCGGGATTTCACTCCGCTGATTCGCGCCGCCCGCGCCCGGCACCTTCCCGCTTTGGATGGCTTGGGCATGCTCCTGCACCAAGGGGCCCGGGCTCTCACCCTTTGGACCGAAAGACCGGCCCCGCTCGCGGAAATGCGGACCGCCCTCGCCCAAGCCGCCGGCCGATCCATATGAATCCTTGGGCAGAAGGAATGGCCGTCTTTGGTTTTGGGGCCTGCGTGGGCTCCTTTCTGAACGTCTGCATCTTGCGTTGGCCGCTGGGGCTTTCCATCGTTCGGCCGTCCTCTCGCTGCCCCGCTTGCGGGCTGAAAATTCCCGGATCCCTTAATCTTCCCATAATCGGATACTTTTTTCTCCGGGGCCGGGCCCGTTGCTGCGGCGCCCATCTCGACCCTCGCTACCCGGTCACGGAGGGCCTGACGGCACTGCTTTTCACCGCTCTCTGGTTCCTCTATCCATCACAACTTTTTCTGGTCTATGCGATTCTTGCGAGCGGCCTGATCGTCGCTTCCGGAATCGATTTCGATCACCTGGTCATCCCGGATGGCCTCACTCTGGGCGGGGTGGTGGCGGGAATTTCGCTCAGCTATCTGCTGCCGGAACTTCAGGATCGCGCCGACCCCACCGATGCCATGATCCGCTCCGCTCTCTCTGCCGCCATCGGGGGCGGAATTTTATACGGCTTGGCCAAAACCGCGTCGTGGTTGCTGCAAAAAGAAGCCATGGGGACCGGGGATGCCAAATTGCTCGCCGCTCTCGGCGCCTTCCTGGGGTGGAATTCCCTTCCTTGGATTCTTGCCCTTTCTTCCCTCCTTGGCACTACCGTGGGCGTCGCCATGCTTTTTCAGCGAAAACAAAAACTCGGCGTCAAAATTCCCTACGGCCCCTATCTGGCCTTGGCCGCCCTTCTGTGGCTCCTCGGAGGTAAATCCCTCCTTTCAAAATATCTTTTCAATAACTCCCCTCTTGCCGCTCTCGGGTCCTGATCGTTAGCTCTTTGCACTCCTCCAATTTTACACAGATTTACCCCCAAAACTCCTGACTCGGCGTCGACAAGCGGAAATCCCTCCTTCTGTATATAGGGGATGCGGAGGAACTGTCACTCAACATCTTGGGTTAGGCTGGTGCTTCTTTTCCATGTCCTCTACCTGCCGGCCTTTGCCTCGCCGCCCCCTCGAGTCGCCCTTCAGGAAGATGGTTCCTTGGTAGTTTCTGATTCGCAAGGGTCGATCGGCGACTTCGTGAAACAGGGCACCCCCCGGCAATCCATCAACCTCGGCGGACAGAACTGCAACGTCAGCTACGGCTTCAATTCTGCCGGAAAAAAAACCATCCTCATCAGCGTTCCGACCGCTGCCACCAGCCCTGCCGTATTCGATTTGGGAGATAACCGCGTCACCATCCCCCCCAAATCCGCCCTCCGCGTCACCCTCGGCACTGGTAACCGGGTTGAAAAAATGGACGGCAATCCCGCTGAAACTGTCCGCTTCCAGCCCATTCCTACCGCCTTCCCCACCCCGCCCACCCCTGCCCCGCCCACCCAATCCAGCCCGGTTCCCACCTCCGACCCGCTTCCTCCCGCTCCCGCCCCGCCTCTTTCCCCTCCACCTCCCCCCTTGTCCTTGGAACCAGCTCCAACCCTGGCCACCCCCGCTCCCTCTTCCCTTTCGACCCCTTCACCCAGCCTGACCTCCGCTCCGCTGGAAGACGGGTGGCCGGGCAAGTTGCTCGAGACCCCCCTCCCCGCCAGTCAAATGGAGGAGGAAATGTTTTACGCCCGCACAGAACTCGGCGTCCGTTTCATGAGCTCCCTTTCTCTGGTCAGCGTCAGCGGTCCCTCGACGGGGATCGGCAACTATGTCCAAAAACAATTCGCCTTCGGCACCGGCTACCGACAGGACTTTGACGTCGGCGTCCAATTGATCGACTGGTTCGGCCTGTCGTTTGAGTCCGGCTTCGCCCTCAACTCCGTCCGCGCCAACACCGAGGGCATGACCGTTTCCGACGGCACCTTTTGGACGTTTCCCTTCATGGCCCAGCTCTGTTTTCAATATCCCAATGACAGTGGCTGGATTCCCTACCTCAACTTCGGCTTCGGCGGCGCCGTCACCGTCCTCAAGCTCGGCAACGTCACCTACACCTTGGCACCCGGCGCCAACCTCTCCGGCACCGGCACTTGTGTCACCAACGCCTACCAAATTTCTGCCGGCGTCCGCTACCGTCTCTATGAGGATCTCAGCATCACCCTGGGGTATAAATTTTACGGCAACAGCCAAGGAACCGTGAATCTGAACAACGGCGTGCAGTTGGGCTTGGGCTCTCCCGTGACCAACTCCGCCGAGGTCGGCGTCAACTTCGCGTTTTAGCC
>Ga0194134_10003335_pt1 | contig 17460 bp, 15 predicted proteins | sample TA2KigOff0mmetaG_FD_148602 | JGI IMG/M metagenome (GOLD analysis project Ga0194134, IMG submission 148602) | Freshwater microbial communities from Lake Tanganyika, Tanzania - TA2015056 Kigoma Offshore 0m | ecosystem: Environmental > Aquatic > Freshwater > Lake | place: Tanzania: Lake Tanganyika... | reverse complement strand
CCAGCAGCTGCACGTCCAGTAGCCGCAGTCCCAGCAGCCCCAGCAGTCACAGCACGTCCGCGGTACGTACCAGCAAGAGCAGCGCGTGTAGCAGTTGCATTGGTACCAGTAGCAGTTGCAAGAGTACGAGTAGCAGTTGCAGCTGTAGTTGTAGCAATTGCACTGGTAGGTGGTGCAGTTGCAGCTGTAATTGGTGCAGTTGCACTGGTAGGGCGTGCCGCAGAAGTCCTGGCCGGAGGGGCACTTGCACACCCCCGCCTGGCATGTCTTGCCGCCCTGGCAGACGTTGCCGCAGCTGCCGCAGTTGTTGAGGTCGTTCTGCAGGTCCTTGCAGATGCCGCCGCAGTCCGTCTGGCCAGCCGGGCACACGCAGCTCCCGTTGCTGCAGATCTTCCCGCCGGTGCACTTCTTGCCGCAGGTGCCGCAGTTGTTGACGTCCGTTTTCAGGTTCTTGCAGGACCCCGAGCAGCAGGTGTTGCCCGCGGGGCAGACGTTGTTGCAGGCGCCGCAGTTGCTGACGTCGTTCTGCAGGTTCTTGCAGACGCCGTTGCAATCCGTCTGGCCCGCCGGGCACACGCAGGTGCCGGACGAGCAGAACTTGCCGCCCGTGCACACCTTGCCGCAGCCGCCGCAGTTGTTGTTGTCCGTCTGCGGGTTGCTGCAGGTGCCGGAGCAGCAGTTGTTGCCGCCAGGGCACACCTTGCCGCAGCTGCCGCAGTTATTGACGTCATTCTGGAGGTTGCGGCAGGTGCCGCCGCAGTCCGTCTGGCCGGACGGGCAGACGCAGGTGCCGGAGGAGCAGAACTTGCCGCCCTTGCACACGTTGGCGCAGCTGCCGCAGTTGTTGTTGTCCGTCTGCAGGTTCTTGCAGGACCCGGAGCAGCAGGTGTTGGCGGAGGCCGGGCACGCGTTGCCGCAGGTGCCGCAGTTGGAGGCATCCGTCTGAAGGTTCCTGCAGATGCCGTTGCAGTCCGTCAAGCCGGACGGGCAGACGCAGGCGCCGTTGCTGCAGAACTTGCCGCCCGTGCAGACGTTGCCGCAGCGGCCACAGTTGTTGCTGTCACTCAGCTTGTTGCGGCAGGTGCCGGAGCAGCACATGCCGCCGCTGGCGCCGAACTGGGAGATGCAGCTGGTGCTGCAGCTGCCGCAGTAGCTGGCGTCGTTCTGGAGGTTCCGGCACCCGGCCCCGCCGCAGTCCGACTGGCCGGACGGGCAGACGCATCTGCCGTTGCTGCAGAACCTCCCGCCCGTGCAGACGTTGCCGCAACTGCCGCAGTTGTTGTTGTCCGTGGCCTTGTTCTTACAGCCGCCGCTGCAACAGATGCCGTTGCTGCCGAAGCTGTTGGCGCAGTTGTTCCCGCAGCTGCCGCAGTTGGCGGAGTCCGTCTGGTAGTTCCGGCAGGCCGCGCCGCAGCAGTTGGTGCCGCTGCCGCACGGCCGGTTGCACCCGCCGCAGTGGCTGTTGTTCGTATTGAAGTCGAAGGACGTGCAGATGGGGCACCTGCTGCAGGCGCGGCAGGTGCTGCAGGCGCGGCAGGTGCTGCACGCCTGGCACCAACTGCACTCCGTCCAGCAGCTGCACGTCCAGTAGCCGCAGTCCCAGCAGCCCCAGCAGTCACAGCACGTCCGCGGTACGTACCAGCAAGAGCAGCGCGTGTAGCAGTTGCATTGATACCAGTAGCAGTTGCAGCTGTAATTATAACAGTTGCACTCGTAGTTGTAGCAATTGCACTCGTAGGTGCCCGTCTGGCATGTGCCGGCGGGGCACTGGGCGTAGGCCTCGTTGGCCCAGCCGCCGAAGAGCAGGGTCAACAGGATGAGCAACAGCTGAATGCCCTTGCTCATGGCGTGGACCCCTGCTTGTCATAGCCGGTCCCGCCGGTCTGGCGCTCTGCTGCGCGCTGCACCTCGCGGAGCCTGCGTGCGGCGCGGTCTTCCGGGATGGGGAGGCTGACGGTGAACAGGTAGCGCTGCAGCGAGTCCAGGTCCTCGTGAGCGAGCGGGCGGGCCTTGCAGTAGCTGCCGGACGGGCGGCTCCCGGGCTGCTGGACCCAGGTGTCGAACTTCTCGGGGCCGTAGTGGTAGCGCTGGACCAGGTCCGGCCCCTTGTCGCGGCGCAGCGGGGGAGGAGCGGGCCGGTCCAGGGGGCGGGCGTGGTGGCAGTGGGCGCACTGGTCGCGGAAGAGCCGGGCCCCGTCCTTCTCGTTGCCGGCGTGCGCCAGCAGCGGGAGGAGGAGGATTGCCAGGGCTGTCGTCCGACGGTCCATGCGGAACACCCTCAGAACAGTTTCTTCGCGCCCCCGGACATGTCCGGGTTATTCGCGTCCGTCGAGTTGATGTTCGACTTGTCCGAGCAGCCGCCCTTCTGGCCCACACAACCCTCGGTTACGGCGCCGGGGGTGAAGGAGACCAGCGCCTGCACCACCTGCCGGATGGGGTTGCCGCCCGGCACCGCCGCCTCACCCACGGAGATGATCCACACCGCGGCGTTGGCGTCCTTGGTGCCGTCCCGCGGCGACTCGTCCACGTCGTCCCGGAGGAAGACGCGGAACGAGATGTCCGTGGCGCCCGGCCAGGCCTCGAACTTCACGGAGGCCTGGTCCTTGTTCTCGCGGTCCGCCACCGAGACGTTGGCGTCCACCGCGCCCGCGGTCACCTGCGCGGTGGTCTGCAGCGTGTAGGGCGTGCTGGGGATGAGGTCGTACCAGACGTCCCCGGGGCTCACCGCCACGCCCGAGGCGAGCGGCAGGTCCGCCATGATGGGCGTGTACGTGGAGATGTTGCCCATGCGCTGCGTGATGAGCCGCGCGCGCTCGCGCCCCTCGGAAAGCCCCGCCTCGGCGGCGAAGAAGGCCTCGTTGGACTTGCGCAGCTGCGCCTGCAGCGACGCCTCGCGCCCCACAGAGGTGAGCGTGTACGCCGCGCCCGCGGTGAGCATGCCCACGAGCCCGAGGATGATGATGAGCGCGAACCCGCGCTCGCCACGCCGCGACCGCGCCGCGGCAACGCGCGGCGTCCGTACCAATTCAACGCTGGGGGTGGCGTGCATCATCCGGATCAGGGAGCGACTGCGGACAGCCTAGCGCCCGGCTGACGGGCACTCAAGAAGGCCACCGCGCGCCCGGGTGCGTGGATGAAGGCACATGTGCGCCTCGTTTCCTCCAGTTCGCGCTGGAGCGCACCCGCAGGGCTGCTCCATCCTGCCGCGCCGTGGACGGCGAGCACGCGCACTTCGAGCGGGACCTGCAGCTGCGGGGGTGGCTCTCCGAGAGGGGGCTGCTGCACCTGCTGGACACCTGCGCCGAGGCGCTCGCGCCCCACCTGGAGGAGGCGCAGGCGCGCTCGCTGCGCTGGGTGCTGTCCGTCTCCCGCTTCTCCGAGCTGGCCACCACCGAGTCCGTGCGCCACTCCGCCTCGCACCTCACCTACGTGCCCCACCTGCGGCAGGTGCTGCCGGCGGCGGCCTACCGCTTCGTGGCTGCCGAGGCGGAGAGCGCCGAGGAGGGGCGGGCGGGCCTCGCGTCGCTGCTCGCGCAGCCCGCGGACGCCCGCCTGCACGGGCTGGCGCGCGCGCTGGGCGCCCTCCACGCGCGGCATGCAGCCTCCGGTGCACCACTGCCGGGCGCCGCGCTGTCCCGCCTCCCGCTTCGTCCCTCCGGGGACGGCACCGGCTTCACCGTGCGGGACGGTCGCAAGGCCTTCGCGCCGGGGCCGTCCGAGCCGCGGCTGCACGAGGTGACGCTCTCGCTGTCAGGCGACGGCCAGTCCCGCTGCACGTGCGAGGCGGACGCCTGCTGCCACGCGCTCGTGGCGGTGCAGCGGGCGCTGCTGCACCTGCATGACCCGGCGAACCGCGACGCGCTCTCGGCGCTGGCCGAGGGGCTGGCGCTGCCCGCGTGGGAGCGGGCGCTGCGGGAGTTGGACGGCATTGCAGCACCTGCCGCCACCGCGGGCGCCGCGCCGAAGCTGTCCTGGCGGGTGGGCGCGCTGGGGATGCGGCTGTACGCCCAGCCGCACCTGCGCTCGCAGCGCGTGTCGGCGGAGAAGGTGCTGGGGCTTCCCCCGGGGGAGGCACGGCCGGCAGACCTGGAGGCGGCCCGGCTGCTGCTGCTCGCGGCCCGGCGGGACGAGCCGCCGCGCGGCGAGGTGTTCCGCGCGCTGGTGGGCCACCCGGCCGTATTCCACGCGGACGCGCTGGACGCACCGCTGGCCGTGGTCTCCGCGCCCCTGGGGCTGCACGCCGAGGAGCGCGGCGACGGCGTGGCGCTGTCCCCCGCCGTGGGAGGGGCGCCGGTTCTGCTGGCGGAGGTGCTGCGCCGCAGCGAGGGGCTGGGCCCCCGCGAGCCCTTCCCGTGGCTGGAGTCCCACGGGCAGCGGCTGCTGGTGGTGGACATCCCGCCGGAGGCGGCGGCCGCGCTGGGCATGCTGCGCCGGCACGGCGGGGACTTCCCAGCGGAGGCCCGCGCGCAGTTGCTGCAGCGGCTCTCCCGGCTGTCCGCGCGGCTGCCGGTGGCGCTGCCGCGCTCGCTTCTGGGAGAGGAGCTGCCGGCCGAGCTCGCCCCGGTGCTGCGGCTGCAGCTGCAGGCGGACGGCAGCTGCGTACTGGAGCTGCGGATGCGGGCCCTTCCGGATGCCCCCTCGTTCCCACCGGGAGACGGCCCCCCCACCGTGCACGTCCGGCGCGGGGCGGAGGCGGTGCACGCGCGGCGGGACTTCCCCGGAGAGCGCGCGCTGGCCCGTGCGTTCGTGGAGCGGCTGCCGTTGGGGCGCGCCCACGCCACCGAGGCACCCTTCACCTGGCTGCTCGCCACCCCCGAGGACGCGCTGTGCTTCCTGGCAGACGCTCAGGGGCTCTCCCCTGCCCCGCCGGTCGAATGGACCGGGCCGCAGCTGGCCGTGGCGGCGAAGGCGGTGCCGCCCCAGCTGAAGGTGGCGCTGGAGCGGAAGAAGGACTGGTTCGGGGCGGCGGGCGGGCTGTCGGTGGGCGGCGAGCGGGTGGAACTGGCGGTGCTGCTGGACGCGGTGCGGCGCAAGGCGCGCTTCGTGCGCGTGGAGGAGCGCAGCTTCGTGGAGCTGACAGAGGCGCTGCGGGCGAAGCTGCAGCGGCTCTCCGACCACGCGTGGACGGGGCGGCATGGCGTGGAGGTGGGGCTCTCCTCCGCCGAGGCGCTGGACGCGCTGGAGGAAGCCGGAGCGGACGTGTCCGCGGACCGCGCGTGGCGCGAGCTGTCGGCGCGCATCTTCGCCTCGCGCACCCTTCGGGTGCGACTGCCCCGCGGCCTCCGTGCGGAGCTGCGACCCTACCAGCGCGAGGGGTTCGAGTGGCTCGCGCGGCTGGCCTCCTGGGGCGCGGGCGGCGTGCTGGCGGACGACATGGGGCTGGGCAAGACGGTGCAGGCCCTGGCCCTGCTGCTGCACCGGGCGGCGGGCGGGCCGCAGCTGGTGGTGGCCCCCACCTCGGTGGGCTTCAACTGGGTGGACGAGGCGCGGAGGTTCGCCCCGTCACTGACACTGCACGTCTACGCGGACGCGCCGGACCGCGTGCGGCTGCTGTCCTCGCTGGGGCCCGGGGACGTGCTGGTGTGCAGCCATGGGCTGCTGGCGCGGGACGCGCAGCGGCTGTGTGCCGTGAAGTTCGCGACGGCGGTGTTCGACGAGGCGCAGGCGCTCAAGAACCCGGGCACGGCGCGGGCGCGGGCCGCGCGGGAGCTGCAGGCAGGCTTCCGCGTGGGGCTCTCCGGGACGCCGCTGGAGAACCACCTCGGGGAGCTGTGGAGCCTCTACCGGGTGGTGCTGCCGGGACTGCTGGGCAGCTGGGACAGCTTCCGGGACCGGTTCGCGCTGCCCCTTGAGAAGAAGCTGGACCCGGAGGCGGCCCCCGCGCTGGCCCGGGTGCTGGAGCCGTTCCTGCTGCGCCGGACCAAGGCGGAGGTGGCCACGGAGCTTCCGCCCCGCACGGAGGTGCGCGTCCCGGTGGTCCTCTCGCCCGCGGAGTGGCAGCTGTACGAGGACGCCCGGCTGGCGACGGTGGCGGAGCTGGAGTCCACCTCGGGGCCCCCCCGGGGACAGGCCCAGCGGCGCATCCAGGTGCTGGCCGCGCTCACCCGGCTGCGGCTGGCCGCGTGCCACGCCAAGCTGTACGACGCCTCCGCGGACCCGCTCTCCTCCAAGCTGAACCGGCTGTGCGAACTGGTGGAGGAGCTGCGCGCGGAGGGGCACCGGGCGCTCGTCTTCAGCCAGTTCACCTCGCACCTCTCCCTGGCCCGGGCGGCGCTGGAGGGGCGCGGGGTGCGGCTGCTCTGGCTGGACGGCCAGACGCCTCGCAAGGAGCGCGCGGAGCTTGTGCGGCGCTTCCAGGGGGGCGAGGGCGAGGTGTTCCTCGTGTCCCTCAAGGCAGGCGGCTCGGGGCTCAACCTCACCGGGGCGGACTACGTGGTCCACCTGGACCCGTGGTGGAACCCGGCGGTGGAGGACCAGGCCTCCGACCGCGCCCACCGGCTGGGGCAGTCCCGCCCGGTGACGGTGTACCGGCTGGTGTCGCGGGGCACCATTGAGGAGCGGGTGCTGGATCTGCACGGGGACAAGCGCGCACTCGTGGGGCAGGTGCTCGCGGGGAAGGACCGCGCCGGGAAGCTGTCCACGCAGCAGTTGCTGCAACTGCTCTCCGCGCCGGCCGCAACGCAGCTGCCCGGCGAGGCGGACACGCGCCACTGACGCAGTCCTCCCCACCAGGCAGGTCACTGCGAACGGCCTGGACTACATCCCGCCGTCGCGGCGCTGCATGCCGCCGCCCATGCCGGACTCGCTGCCGGAACCATGGGACTTGCCGGAGCCGCCGGTGTCCGAGCCCATCCCGGCGCCGCCCATGCCGCGCTGCGGGCCAATCTCACCCAGCGCGCGCGGTAGGCCTGCTCGCGGTGGCTCTGCAGGCGCGGGATGACCTGGCCCACCACAGAGGCCAGTTCCGCCCCCGGGAAGCGGGGCTGGGCCGCCGTCAGCATCTGGATGGCCTTGTCGTGCGCCATCACCTGGGTGGACAGGTAGACGGAGTCGAACGTGGGGCCTTGCGCATCTCCGCCACCTGAACCACGCGCGCGTCCGCGTTCTGATGGTCGCGCACCATGGTCTCCGCGCAGCCGCGGGTGGTCTGCAGGGTGGCGTTGGACTGGGCCAGCTTGCCCCGGGCAATCTCGCGCTGGTGGAGGTCGTGCAGCCGCTCGAGCAGGCCGCGCTCGTCGAAGGTAATTTCCTCGCCCTGCATCCCGGCCTGCATGCCGGCCTGGCCGCCCATGCGCCCCTGCTTGCCGCGCTGCGGCTGCGTGCGCCCCTCCGGCTGGGCGACCGCGAGGGAGGACAGGAGGACCGCGCCGGAGAGGACCATTCGCTTCAGCGTCTTCGTCATGTGGGTGCTGCTCCCTTTGTGAAGAGGTGCCGCAGGGTGGGGCGTCGCCTCCCCGCTGCACCCCGGCCGGAGGTGGCAGTGAACTGTTGACAGCCCCCCACCGCAGCGGGCCGGATGCAGGCCAGCCATGCAGCCTCCCCGCGCCGCCCGCCTCGCCCCGTGCCTGCTGCTGCTCCTCGCCGGGGCGTGCCGGCCGCTCTCCGGGGAGGAGCTCGCGGACGTGGCGCAGGCGGTGGGGGAGCTGCTTGCCTCGGTGGACGAGGCGAGCCAGGGAGGCGGCTTCGCAGGGCCGTGGCTGCGGCGGCCGGCCGCGTTCGAGCCCGCGTGGCACGAGCGGCTGCTCCAGGCGGCGTGGCCCGCCGCGCACGCGCACGCCACCTGCGCGGGGCTGCCCTTCTCCGCGTGCGACGGCGGAGTGCGGGAGCGCACGCTCGATGGGTGCTACCTGGGCTGGGGCTACCTGGAGGGCTCGGTGCGGCTGCGGTTCGACGACGCAGCCTGCGCGCTGGGCACCACGGGGGCGGGCGTGACGCGCACGTCCCAGGTGTCCCTGCGGGGGCCGCGCGCAGGCACCTTCCTGCTGGACGCGGAGGGCGGCGGCATCCGCGTGGAGCGCGCCGCAGATGGGTTCACCGCCACCGTGGCAGGTTTCCGGCGCCGGCTGCTTGGGGAGGACGGACAGGCCACCTCGGACATGCGGGCGCGGACGGCAGAGCCGCTGCGCCTGTCCGGCGAGGCGCGGGCGGGCAGGACGTTGTCCGGCGGTGTGCTGGAGGTTCGGGACGCGCTCACCGGGACGGCGGTGCCGCTGCGCGCCGGGGAGCTCGCGTGGGACGAGAACTGCAACTGCGCGAGCAGCGGGGCACTGTCCGGCGCCGCCTCCGGAGGCCGAGGCGTGGTGCAGATAGAGCTCGCCTCGTGCGGCAAGGCACGCGTCTGGGTGGACGGCGCGGAGCCGGCCGAGGTCATCCTCGACCGGTGCGGGACGTTGTGAGGGACGTCAGCGGAGGCGCGCGGTCCCGGAGCGGAAGGCCCTGCCGGACGCTGCCCGGGGTGCCTCACCTCCGGCTCCTCCAGCGACCTTGGGCTCGCCCGCTGCACGCAGCCCCGCGGCCGGGGACCCGCAGCATGCCGGTACCCACCCCACGGCTGCCGCCCCGTGGAGGCCACCCCGCGTGAACACCCCGCCCGACAGGAGGACACGCGGGCGCACGCGGGCCGGGAGGCTGGCCGCGCTGGACGCGTGGCTGCTCGCCACCGAGCGCCCGCTGCTCGAGGCCCCGGGCGAGGCCCCCGTCGTGGACGTAGGCTTCGGCGCGGAGCCGTGGACGCTGCTGGAGCTGGCCACGGCGGTGCGCTCGGTCAACCCGTCCCTCGCCGTTGTGGGCGTGGAGCGGGACCCGGGCGCACTTCGGACAGCGGCGGACCCCTGCGCAGGGGCGGGCGTTGCGCTGCGAGAGGGTGGGTTCGACTTGAACGGTCTTGCACCCGCCCGGCTGGTGCGCGCCATGAACGTCCTGCGCGGCTACACCGGGGCAGAGGCGGAAGCCGCCCACGCACTGCTGGGCACGGGGCTCGCAGAGGGCGGGCTGCTCGTGGAGGGCAGCGCGTCCGCGGACGGGGAGCTGTGCACCGCCCACCTGCTCCGGAAGGTGGACGGCGCGCTGCGCCCCGAGGCGCTCTGGCTCGCCACCGACTTCACGCGCGGCTTTGCCCCCATCCAGTTCCGGGACTGGCTGCCGAGGGACTTGCGCCGCTCGGTGAAGCCGGGCACGGCCATCCACGGCTTCCTCGGGCGCTGGACGGCGGCGTGGGACGCGACGCGGGCGGGGCTGGCGCCGCGGGAGGCATTCCGTGCGTCGGCGGAGAGGCTCGCCGCATCGGGGGAGCCTCTGCTGCGGGTGGAGAACCTGCTCGCGGCGGGACAGGTGGCCTGGCGCTACGCGGGCGGCTGAGCCGGGGGGGATGGACGCCTTCTCTGCGCCAACCACAAGGCGAGGCCGAAGGTGGTCGCCGGGGGCAGGGCCATCCAGACTCCAGCCGGGACCTGCAGGCGCAACGCCATCCAGGCCCACTGCGGTGCGGCGCAGCAGGCAGCGCCCGCCCCGGAGACGAGCAGCAGACCCACCGGACCCAGCACGGCCCTCCACGGCCACCACGCCCCGAGCCCCGCTGCCGCCCCCGGCAGGGCGAATGCCGCCCAGAGCAGCCCCTCCGCCATGCCCTTTCCGGACACCAGCCGCCGGAGGTCTTCCGGCCCCACCAGGACCACCACGAGCACGAGCAGCAGCTGGCCCCCATAGGTGAGTCCCATGGCAACGATGGACAAGACGAGCGACAGGGCCCGCCGCCCGCCGTCCTTGTCTTCGCCTCCGCTCATGGGGATGGGCCCTCCGGCTCGGGGGTGGAACGTGCGGGGACGAGCCAGAACCCCACGCACCCGGGGACCACGCCGGTGACGGCCAGGCAGGGACGTACCCGGGAGAGCAGCGGGGACTTGAACATGTTCGCCATCCGTCAGGCGGCGCGCCGCACGCGCTCCACCATGGCGAGCAGGTCCGTGCTTATGGCCCCGCGGCCGCTCGCCAGCACCGCCTGCTTCTCGTACGGCAGCGAGTTGTCCCGCTCCACCAGGTGCAGGTGGCACCCGAGCGCCTCCGGCAGCGCGAGGTCCAGCTCGTAGATGTCCCCGCACACCAGCGTCTGCTCCGGGGTGGCACCGGTGTCGTTCCACGCCCGCCGCAGCACGTCGTAGTAGTGGCCGCGCCGCAGGTAGACGGGGCGCCCCTGCAGGCCGGGAAGGGTGCGCTCGGCCGGGACGCCGGCAAACCGGGCGTCCGCCGTCTGCGGCTCCTCGACGATGAACTTCCGCGCGTCCCCGCGCACCACCACGCGCTCGACGCCGCGGGGGGCCAGCTTGCGGACCTTCTTCTCCACCACGTCGGTGTTGGAGTTGGTCACCACGTAGACGGGCAGCCCCAGGTCCAGCAGCCCCTCGAGCGCCTCCTTCGCCTCCGGGCGGAAGGCGGTGGCGCTGTGGCGGTAGGCGTCCCGGTAGAGCGCCTGCAACACCTCGAAGCGGAAGCCGGTCTTCTTCAGCATCCCCAGCCGGTCGAACAGCCGGTGGGCCACCGCGGTGGCGAGGATGTAGGGGTCCGCGCAGGGGGCGACGATGCGGTCGTCCACCTTCCAGCCGAACTCGTGGGGCCGGCCGTTGACGTGGGCCACCTCCTCCGCCCAGAGGGGGGTGATGTCCTCGCGCAGCAGGTCCGTGAGCGCCTCGCGGTAGGCGCGCTCGAAGGGGGCTGCCTCCTCCTCCACGCGGGTGAAGGTGCCGTCGAAATCCAGGACGATGCAGCGGAGGGCAGCCACGGGTGTACTCCTCGCTAAGGGCCTCCCCTTGTACCACGGGATTGCAGCGGGCGGCGCTGGCTCCTACCTTCTCCCACCGTGTCCGGCACCGGCCCCTGTCATGTCTGCGAGCGTCCCGCCTCCCTCCCCGTCCCCGGAGGCCTGTTCTCCTGTGCCGGCTGCGCCGCCCGGCTGGGGACGTTGCTCCTGGCAGGGGACCCGGGGGTGAGCCGGCTGTGGCCTGCGCTGCTGGAGGAGGAGGAGCCGGGCCCCGAGCCGCTCGTCCACCTGAAGGACGGGCGCAAGGTGCCGCTCCGGGACCGCACCGCGGCGCTCAAGGCGGAGCTGGACTGGCCGGCGCGCACGCGCCTCTCGGCCGTGTACGTGGAGATGGGGCTCTTGCGGGAGGCGGTGCTGGAGGCGGCCGGGGTGCTCGGTGCCACCCCGGACGAGGCGCTCTCGGGGCAGGCGCTGGCGGTGCTCTTCTCCCCTCCCCTCGCCCCGGCCGACCCATCCGCCCTGCGCGACCTGCTGCGACCGCACTGAAGGAGATGCACCCGTGAAACCCTGGCTCCTGCTGGCCTCCCTCAACGGCTTCCTCGGCGTGGCGGCCGGCGCCTTCGGGGCGCACGCGCTCAAGGCCCGGCTCCCGGTGGACCTGCTCGCCGCCTTCGAGACGGGGGCGCGCTACCAGCTGGTGCACGCCGCGGCGCTGCTGGGGGTGGCGTGGCTCGCCTCCGCGCGCCCCGGCGCGCTCTCCACCGCCGCGGGCGCGTGCTTCGCCGTGGGGACGGTGCTGTTCTCCGGAAGCCTCTATGCGCTCGCGCTCTCCGGGGTGCGCACCTTCGGGGCCATCACGCCGCTGGGCGGTGTGTGCTTCATGGCCGGCTGGGCGCTGCTGGGGGTGGCCGCGCTGAGGAGCTGAGCGCGGCCGAGGCCAGGCGGCGAGCTGCGGAGCCGGGCGCCCGTCCTCAGCGCGGGTGCCACGCGAGCGCGGGGGCGAAGTCCGGCCGCTCGGCCAGGACGGCGCGCACGGCGACAGACGCCTCCTCCGCCCGCCCGAGCGCCTCCAGCGCCAGCGCGCGGTGCCAGAGCGCGGGAACGAAGCGGCCGTCCTGCCCCAGCGCCGCCTCCGCGCTCTGAAGAGCGTCTGCGGGCTGCCCGGCGAGCAACTGCGCGAGGGACAACTGCGCGCGGGCGTGCGGCAACAGCGGCCCGGGGGCCACCGCGGACTGGAGTTCGCGCAGTGCCCGCTCGAGCAGCCCTGCCTCGCGCGCGCGCTGGTACCGCTCGAGCAGCACCGCCCCGAGCGTGGCGCGGTACTCGGGGATGGCCGGCTCGCGCTGTACAGCCTCGGCGGCGAGCGCCTCGGCCTGCTCCAACTCTCCCCCACGGAAGGCGAGCGCCGCGCGGGCGTAGGCCCACAGCGCCCGTTCGCGCAGCGGCGGCGGGGCCTCGTCCAGCAGGGCGCAGGCGGCCTGCCGGTCCCCTTCCGCCTCCCGCGCCTGCGCGGTGGCCAGCAGCCGCGTCAGAGCATCCATGCGAACGAGGAGACGGCCCACTGCCGGAGGTTGGCGAGGAACCCTTCGTGCTCCAGTTCCGCGGCGGTCACCTGCCGGGCCTGCCGCAGCCCCGCCTCGAAGCGGGAGACGAGCGCGGAGGCGGTCCCGCCGTCGTCGATGGCGGCGGCCACCTCCGTGTCCTGGTGGGCGGAGCGGCCGTTGAGGTTCACCGAGCCCACGATGCTGAACTCCCCGTCAAAGGTGGCCACCTTGCCGTGCAGCGTACCGCCGGTGGTCTCGTACACCTTCACCCCGGCATGCACGAGCGCGTCGTAGAAGTACCGGCCCGCGTCCGACACCACACCGAAGTCCGTGGAGGCGCGCGAGTTGGTCAGCACCCGCACCTCCACGCCGCGGCGGGCCGCCTCCACCAGCGCCGTGCGCACCTCCTCCGGAGGGACGAAGTAGGCGTTCTCCAGCGTGATGGAGCGGCGCGCGTGGCGGATGGCCTCCAGGTACAGCGCCGTGGTGCGCCCGGCCGTCTCGGCTTCCGGGTCCGCCTGCACCAGCCGGACGCGGTGGCCGCCGGGAGCGGGGGACAGCCGCGGCAGCAGCGCAGAGCGGTCCGCCCCCGGCAGCGCGTCCCCGAGCAACTCCCAGTTGCGGATGAACGCGCGCGCCGCGTCCCCCACCACCGGTCCGGTCAGCTTCACGTCCACGTCCCGCCAGGGCTGCTCCGCCACCTTGCCGCGGGAGAGCACCGCGCGCCCCGAGCCGCCGTAGGCGTACTCGTTGGCGATGTTCATCCCGCCGGTGATGGCGGCGCGGCCGTCCACCACGAGGTGCTTCTCGTGCCAGCGGTCGTTGAGGTCCCACACCTTCCACGGCTGACCGTAGGCGCGCACCTCCACGCCGGCCTGCCGCAGGTGCTCGAACAGGGCGGGGTCCGCGCGCTGCGAGCCCACGGCGTCGTAGATGACGCGCACCTTCACCCCGTCCTTCGCCTTCTGCGCGAGCCGGCGCGCCAGGGCCCAGCCGGTCTCGTCCGAGTCGAAGATGAAGGTCTGCAGGCAGATGCTCTGCTTCGCCCCGTCGATGAGGGCGTCGCGGGCGGGGAAGGACTCGGCCCCGTCCTGCAGCAGTTGGACGTTGTTGCCGGGGCGGGCCCGGCTGAAGGTGGCGGCGTCCAGCGCGGCCTCGAAGGCCGGGTCGCAGAAGCGGGGAAGCGCCGGGACGGTGCGGGCCGGCAGAGGGGCCAGGAGCGGGCCTGGGGCAGCCGGCGTCCCTCCCGAGAAGCCGTCAGGGCGCGGCGTGCGCGCGGCAGACGGCGACGCGGCAGCCCCACGTGCAGCCGGGTCCGCGGGAGGCGGGGGCGCGCTGCGCTTGGGGCCGGTAACCTTCATGGGACGCTGCACGCTGCCACGGGGCGCGCGAGGCGGGGGAGCCCGGGGGCGCCCGCCGCGTCACGCGGGCATGTCAGCCGTTGCGCATGAACACCGTGTAGGGGATGCAGGCGGGGACGGAGGAGGCGGTGCGGAACACCTTGAGGACGAAGTCCGCGCCGTCCTCGGTGCCGAAGCTGCCGTCCTTGCGGTACTGCCGGTCCGCCGGGCAGGTCTCCTCGGTGAAGAAGCAGTCGTTCTCCCCGTCCGCGGTGCCGTGCCGGTAGATGCAGAGGCTGATGCCCGGGTCCGCGCTGGACAGGGAGATGCGGACGTCGAAGTCGTCGTAAAAGAACTGGTTGTTGTCGTTCGCGTGGAACTTGATGAGGTCCACGTCCCCGGTGATGGGCAGGAGTCCCGTCCAGGTGGCGCTGGCGCCGTTGTCCGGCAGGTTGCCGGCGTACTGGGCGTCCGCGCAGAACTCACCGGGATCGTTGGAGGTGTCCTGGCACTCGCACCCGGAGGCCGCCAGGCCGTCCGTGTTGTACCAGCCGGCGTTGCACGTCCCCACCTCGCACTTGCCGCTGCTGCAGGAGGCGGTGCCGTTGGCAATGGGGCAGCCCTGGGCGCAGGTGCCCACGGTGGCGTCCAGTTCCACCTCGGCGAAGGGGGTGGTGGCGTCGTCCGTCTCCACCACCACGGTGCCCTGCACGGTGGCGGGGGCCTCCGCACGGAACTCCACCTGGAAGCTGGCGCGCGCGTTGCGCTCCAGGGTGAGCGGCAGGGACGGGAGGCCCAACAGCGAGAACAGCTGGCTGGACCCTCCCACCAGGGAGATGTTCTTCACCGTGAGGGTGCCGTACCCCACGTTCTTCACCTCCACGGGCTTGTTCATCACCCACCCGAGCGGCACCACGCCGTAGTCCAGCGCGGTGGGGGTGAGCGCCACGCGCGGCTCCGTCACGGTGCCGGTGACCTTCACCACCGTGACCGGGGCCGACGCGTCGTTGCTGGAGATGCGCACCCGGGCGTCCACCGCCCCGGCGGTCTTGGCGTCCACCAGCAGCTGCAGCGGGAGGCTTTCCAGCGGCTGCAGTGAGAGCCCCGCGGGGGTGGCCGGCGCGGTCACCTTCACATTGCCCAGGATGTCCTGCACGGTGATGGCGGTGAAGGTGAGGGCACGCCCGCCGCGGTTCTTCAGCACGAGCGACAGCGCCTTCGTCTTCCCCTTGGCGAGCGTGCCGAAGTCCACGGTGGCCTGCGGCTCTACCCCCAGGCGCGGCTCCGGGAGGCTGGTGCCCTCCAGCTTCACCGTCACGGGCACCACGTCCTCCGCGGTGGCGCGCAGGACCAGCTCCCCGGAGAGGTAGGCCGGCGCCGCGGGGGTCCACGTCACCGGGACCTCCACGCCCGCGTCCGGGGCCAGCGCCGCGTCGGTGGGCCACTGCACCTGCACCTCGGGGTGGCCGCCGTCCGCGGGCAACAACTGCAGGGAGATGTTGCCGAAGCCGCCGTTGGACACGCGGAGCGGGAGCGTCTGCGAGGCCCCCACGCCGACGGCGCCAAACTTGAGCGTCTCCGGCTCCGCCACGAGCAGCGCCTCGCCCACGATGCGGCGCACCAGCGGCACCACCGTCTCCCCGGCCACCAGCCGGTCCTCGGACTCCTCGGCCAGGGCATCCGTGAAGGTGACGCGCAGCTCGGCGGGGCCGGACGGCGGGGCCCCCTTGGGCACGTACCGAACATCCACGGTGAAGCTGCTGCCCGCCCCCACGGTGAAGGGGGCCTCCTCGCTGGAGGTGAAGCTGAAGTCGGCTGCGCCGCCCCCGGACAGCAGGATGCGCTTGATGGCCGCGCGCCGGGTGCCCAGCACGGTGAAGGTGAGCTGCTGCGTCTCGTCACACCCCGGCGCCACGCACGTCCACGCCAGGCGGGACGGCGCGGACACCACGCCGGGCGGGCGGTTGTCCTCGGGCTGCTCGGTGCTGGGCTTGTTGCTGCCGCACGCCCAGGTCAGGAGGGTCAGTGCGAGCGCGGACGTCATCCGGGAGGCGTGCATGGCGTGCCCTCTCACTTGGCGGTGAAGACGCCGTTCGTGCGGATCAGGTCCACCGCGTACGTGGTGTCACCCTTCTTCGAGAGGGACACCGTCTTCTCCTTGATGAGCGCGCCGTTGGTGTAGACGCGCACGGTGGCGTTTGAGTTCTTCTTGTCCAGGCACACGTCCCCGATGAGCTGCCCCACCTGCGCCCCGCCCACCGGGATGGAGGCCCCGCCGGACAGGTAGGCGATGAGGACGTCGACGGAGATGCCGAGCAGCCCCGCGGCCAGGTCCGTGGGCAGCGAGGCGCAGTCCTCCTGGTAGCTGAGCATCACGCGGAAGGTGCCGTCCTGCATCACGCCGGGGAGCACGATGCGCTCGGGCTCCTCCTTGGGAGCGAAGGAGATCCACGCCGGGCTGCCGTACGCCCCCCAGTTGGTGGGGTTGGGGTTCTGCTTGTTGCAGACGAATCCGAAGGGGTGCTCCAGGGTCAGGTCCACGTTGCGCAGGTCCGAGTCGAACGCCGAGTCCGCGCCGTTGTCGTAGACCATCTCCACCTTCACCACCTGCGGCCCCGGGCCGAGCACCCCCACGGCGTTGACCTGAACCGTGACGGAGGGCTTCGCCGGGTCGTTGGTGGAGAGCATCAGCAGCCCGCTCACCGGGCCGGCCGCGGTGGCGGTGAAGGCCACGTTGAGGGTGGTGTAGGCGCCGGGGGCCACCGGGGGGACGAGCAGCGGGGTGGCGAACAGGTCCGTCGCGGGGGACGGGCCGCCCCAGGCGTAGGTCACCTGCAGCGGCGAGCCGCCCTCGTTGGTGAGCGTCAGCGGCAGGACGTTGGTGGTACCGAGCGGCACGTTGCCCAGGTCCAGGGAGGTGGGGCTGAGGTTCAGCTTGGGGGGCCCGAGCGCGCTGCCGCTCACCGGCACGCGCACCACGCCCTTGTTGCTCGTCACCACCAGATCCGCCGCGTGCTGCTCGGAGGAGCGCGGGTGGTAGCGCAGCTCCAGCGATTGGATGGCGGACTCGTCCTTGCCCACCGGCGGCAGGGCCAGGGGCAGCTCGGGCAGCCCCACCAGCTCGAAGTGCTCGGTGGCCGGCGGGTCCAGCGCAATGGACTCCACGGTGAGCCCGGCCACGCCAGTGCCGTTGTTGGTGATGCGCACCGTCTTCGCCTTCATGGTGGACTGGGCCGCGAAGCCGAACTCCACCGGGTTGGGGGCCACGCGGAGGTCCGGGATGCCCAGGAAGTTGGCGCGTATGGGGACCTTGAGTTCGGAGAACTCGCGGTCATCCGAGAGGATCTTCAGCGCGTCCGCCACCGCCCCCACCGCCTTGGCGCGGAAGCCCAGCTTCAGGTCCCGGCTTCGCCCCGGGAATATCTCCACCGGGAACGAGTCCGAGCAGGCGTCGCAGGTGAACGGCGAGTCCATGCCCTTCTCCAGCCCCATCTCGAACAGCGTCAGCGTGCAGTTGCCGATGTTGTGGAGCGTCAGGGTGAGCGCGCTGTCCGGCACGTCCACGTCTCCGAAGTTGGCCGCGTAGGGGGCCGGCTGGAGCACCGGGTTGCCGTCCAGCACCACCTCGCAGGCCTTGGTCTTGGCCGGCACGCACTGGAAGTCCTCGCAAAGCAAGCCGGTCGGGCAGTCCGGGTCCTCCCGGCAGGCGGAGGCGACCACCTTCTCCCGGCCGCAGGCGGCGAGCAGCAGGAGGCACAGCGTGAGGGAGCGGGCAGCAACGGAAGGGAAAGGGGACATGTTGGCTCGGCAGCCTACCCCAACG
>Ga0194134_10003326_pt1 | contig 17485 bp, 13 predicted proteins | sample TA2KigOff0mmetaG_FD_148602 | JGI IMG/M metagenome (GOLD analysis project Ga0194134, IMG submission 148602) | Freshwater microbial communities from Lake Tanganyika, Tanzania - TA2015056 Kigoma Offshore 0m | ecosystem: Environmental > Aquatic > Freshwater > Lake | place: Tanzania: Lake Tanganyika... | reverse complement strand
CATCTGTGTGTCCGCGCGGAACGAGCCTTCCTGCGCGCAATGGGCGGAGGCTGCTCTAGCCCGGTCGCAGCCTACGCCGAAGTGCTCGGACATCAGTTGCGGATGCGCGTAGTATCGTTCCTCGATGGTTCGGTGAGGCGAGGAGAAGCGTTGGGCAAGTTTCACGAACCAGATCTACTAGGACAGCAACTCGCAGCAACGTTGAAAAGCAAATAGCATGAATTGCGGGTTCTAGGCATTGCTCGGAGACGCGAACATAATTACGGGTGACCGGTCAGATTGCTAATTTTTTGTGCCCTGCCGAAGTTTTTTATCTTTGTCCTTTGGAAGCACTTTTCTTAGTGGAAAGATGCTGAATGTTTCTCTTCTTGTGCGGGATCATGTATGAAAAGAGGATAGTCGAACCGGTTGCCACTTGATGCAGTTGATGCGCGGTGCTCAAGGGCCGACGCCTGCACAAGTGTGAATTGAATCGGCTTTTTCAGCCACGCCATGACACTCTGCCCGACCAGCCTAGCCGACCTTTCGCGTCAGCTTGCTGACTGTCATGCCGCAAAGCGTCCCGTCGTCGCTGTCGACCTCGCTGCCCTTGTCGCGATCCGAGATTACACACCCGACGACATGACCGTCACTGCCGAAGGCGGCCTCACGCTTGCTGCGCTTCAAGCCAAGCTGGCCATCCGTGGTCAATGGCTGCCAATTGATCCACCGTTCCCGGAGCGGGTGACCGTTCGCGAGCTTTTAGCGAAAAATTACTTTGGTCCCCGTCGTTGTGCGTTTGGCCCCATCCGCGAGCATCTCATTGGCCTAGAAGTCGTCCTAGCCGATGGCCGAGTAACGCATTCTGGCGGCAAAGTAGTAAAAAATGTCGCCGGTTATGATCTTCTCAAACTTTTCGTGGGTGCGCACGATAGCCTCGGTATCATCACTGCCGCGACCTTCAAGCTTCGCCCGCTGCCAGAGCAGGAGATTACATTAAGCGCAACTTACGCCAATCTGGCCAACGCATGGTCGGCAGTTGAAACCATCCTTGCTTCGCCGGTCATGCCCGTAATCCTCGACCTTCACAATTTACAAGCTAACGGAACCTTCACGGTCCGCCTTGGGCTCGCCGGCACTCGCGAGGAAGTAAAATGGCAGCTCGCTCATGCCGGTGATTTACAATCGGTGTCCACCTCTGATTCCGAACCGAACTTCTGGATGTCGAACGTTACCGTCCACACCGATTCCGTTCTCCCTACCAGGCTCCCGCAAGCTCTCACTGCACTCGGCTCGGTCCCTTTCATCGCCCGTGCCGCCAACGGCATCATCCATCATCAAGGCCCGCCTCGGCTGAAATCAGTCGAGCCGCTTGCGCTCTCACAACGGCTAAAAAACACCTTCGATCCTCATCATATATTGCCGGAGGCTCCGCTGTGACCACCGCCCGAGAGACCTTTCTTGACGAGAAAAAGGCGCAAGCTTGTATCCATTGCGGTCTTTGCCTCGGCTCGTGCCCAACCTACTTGGAGACCGGAGACGAAAACGATTCTCCACGTGGGCGCATCTACCTAATGCGCGCCTTGCAGGAGGGACGCCTTCCGCTTGGGGACACTGCCGTTCGGCACCTTGACCTTTGCCTCGGATGCCGTGCCTGCGAAACGGCGTGCCCAAGCGGGGTTCGCTATGGGGAGTTGCTCGAAACCACCCGTGACCACATCGAACGTCACCATCAACGCAGCTTACTGCAGAATTTCCTTCGGCGGATAGTCATTGAGCGTGTTTTCCCACACGCTTGGCTGACCAAATTAGCACTGTTTCCCGCGCGGCTATTAAAGCGAGCCGGTGTCGGACGCTTGTTCCCCAAGTTTGTGCAAGACTCCCTAGCACTCCTACCTGTCGACCTGAGGGAAGGCAAACTGCCGGAGTTCTCCTATGCAGACGGCTCACAGTCACCGAACTTGAGAAACGGCGATGCATCGAATGGCGAACGAAAGCGGCGGGTACAGAAACGTGGCCGGGTTGGATTTATCCGCGGCTGCGTAATGAATGTGATGTTCGGGCGTACGAATGAGAACACTATTCGACTTCTGAATCTTGCCGGCTACGACGTCGTTACGCCTCGCGATCAGGGTTGCTGTGGGGCGCTTCATGCCCACGGCGGAAACCTCGCGGCTGCCCGCGAAGCCGCCCGCGTTAATCTTGCCGCTTTCGCCCACGAACCGCTCGATGCCATCGTCATCAACGCTGCCGGGTGCGGCTCCACGCTTAAGGAGTATGGTCACCTGCTCGCGAATGACCCGCGGGCCGCTGCCTTTAGCGCAAAAGTACAAGACCTGAGCGAATTCCTAGTCGCTGCCGACTTTCATCACGCCGCATTCCGCACTCCGCACTCTGCATTTCGCGTTACCTTCCACGATGCTTGTCATCTAAGTCATGCTCAGCGCATCACGCATCCGCCCCGATTGTTGGTCAAAGCCGTAGCGGGCGCGAACTACGTTGAGATGCCCGAGTCGGATCTTTGTTGCGGCAGCGCCGGCAGTTACAACCTCACCGAACCCGGGATGGCCGAGCGCCTTCAGCGTCGTAAAGTTGAGAACCTCCTCAAGACTGGTGCAGCGTGTGTTGTCACTACTAATCCGGGATGCCAGCTACAAATACGCGCAGGGCTGGATAAGGCTGGCGCAACGCATATCGAAACACTGCATCTCGCGGATTTTTTGGAGCGCCACTTGACCGTATCTTAAGCTGAACGAATGCGAAGATCAGAGCAGGGCACAGCGGGGGAAATTATATTTTAGCAGCGAGGAACGAATAGGCCATGCGTCTGATAAAATCGAAATTTACCCTCCTAGGTTGCTTACTCGAAGCTGTCTAACGCTGTTACTGGTGCCAACTGTTCAGCTTGGAGCTGAAGAGACTAACCTCTCCACCGCCTCCAATGCGATTGATTAGGACAAGAAACGTCAATTCTGGTCGTTAAAGGTGCCGCGGAATCAGGCGCGCCCGGTAGTGAAGAACTCGAAGTTGCCGCGACAGCCGGTGGACTACTTCATCCTCGCAAGGCTGGAGCAAAGAAAAATTTCGCCGTCATCAGAGGCGGAACGGCGCATACTTATTCGCCGACTCACATTGGACCTGACCGGCCTAGAGCAACAGCTTCATGCCTGCCAAATTTCAAGCGGCAAGGTCGTTACGACGGACATGCAGTGGACCAGTTGGTGACCAACATCAAGAACGCTAGGCTCTCGCCCGCGGAGCAGCGGGAACAACTCGACCTATTGGTTTTTTAAACAGGTTGCACCTGAAAACGCGCGAACCAACTCACATACGCGAGATGTATGGCGAGATCGCCTTCACGCGAGCATTTTGCATTTACTCGGACTAGATCATGAGCGACTCACTTATCGATAATCAGGTCGGGACTCAGGTTGACAGATGTTCACGGTAACGTCATTCACGACATCATCGCATTGACAGCCACCGACGGGCAGGTAGGGCAGGGGATAAGGGTTGCCAGCCAATTGGCTTTCTGTCATTTGATTTAGTGTGCGCGCGAACACCAACCAGCTCCCGCGGGATGAGATAGCCTTCGCGCTTTTCTGTTCCAGTGTGCCAGCTTCTCACAGCAGCACCCTAACGCATTTTGAGCCGGACGTTTTGCTAAATGCGACTTAGAACAGTGGCCCTATATTAGCTTACGACAACCGACACGATTTCGCTCAATATGGCCGCTTGCTGGCAGATTCTAACGGCGATTGATTCGCCAAACCATCAGCATGTTCCAGCCGAACCAACTATTCGACCTTAAGCAGACGGATTACGCAGCCTTGTTCGACGGCTGTGAGTATGCTTGGGATGCACTCAAGCGCTTAAAAGTTTTCATCGCAGCAAGGGTTCAAGAAGCCCCACTTCACGCCTACGGTCCGCATGTCTTTATTGGCCAGCACGTGCTCATTGGCGAGGGAACCGTCATTGAGGAAGGGGCGACGATTAAAGGCCCGGCCATCATCGGGCGTGGTTGCGAGATTCGTCACGGTGCTTACATTCGCGATCACGTCATCGTTGGGGATGACTGCATCATCGGTAATTCCTCTGAGTTGAAACATTCCTTCCTTTTCAATGGCTGCCAAGTGCCACACTTCAACTACGTCGGCGACTCCATCCTCGGCCACAAGGCTCACCTCGGCGCGGGCGTCATCTGCTCCAACCTCAAGTCGCTACCCGGCAATGTGACCGTGAAAATGAATGGCCAGTACCACGACACAGGCCTGCGCAAATTCGGTGCATTACTTGGTGATCAAGTCGACGTTGGTTGTAACTCCGTACTCAATCCTGGGACCGTGATCGGGCGCGGCACCGTGATATATCCGCTCACAAATTGGCGTGGCGTGGCCGGGTCTAACTGCATCATAAAGAACAAGGGCACCGCCGAAGCAGTAGAGCGCCGTTCAAAGTAAGCTCCAGGCAGGTGAGCCATCAAATTTGATCTCAAATGAAACCTTCCGCTTGAAACCGGAGCTACGCCTTGTCTAAATATCCGCCATGAACCACGTAAAATGTCTCTTACCTGTCCTCTTTCTCTCTGCCAGCGCCCTCGCCGCCGACTTCGAGATAAACAACGAAGCCGAGTTCAAGCTTTGCGTTCCGGCCGGTGCTAAGATTGAGCGGCTTGGCACGGACATGAAGTTCCTCGAGGGGCCGCAATGGATTCCCGCCGATGGCGGATACCTTGTCTTCAGCGACATCCCCTCCAATGAGCTCAAGAAGTGGACCAAGAGCGGCGGCGTTACCACTTTTCGACAGCCAAGCCAGAATGCCAACGGCAACACTCTCGACAACGACGGTCGACTTGTCACTGCCGAGCATAGCGGCCGCCGCGTCTCCGTTACTGAAAAGGACGGTACCATCAATACATTGGTAGATAAGTTCGGAGGCAAGCGCCTCAATTCTCCCAATGACGTCGTCGTTAAACGCGACGGCTCCTTGTGGTTCACCGATCCTGACTACGGACTGCCCACCGATCCCACTACCAAGCAGAAGACTGGAAAGGAGCAACCCGGCAATTATGTCTATCGTTTCAATCCAAAGACTGGTTGGCTCAACGCTGAGGTCAAGGACTTCGACAAGCCCAATGGCTTATGTTTCTCTCCAGATGAAAAGCGGCTCTACGTAGCCGATTCCGGAGCACCTAAGCACATTCGCATGTTTGATGTTAAGCCCGACGGGCAACTCGCAAACGGCGCGGTCTTTGTAAAAATCGACAAGGGTGCGCCTGATGGCATTCGTTGCGACACTGCCGGCCGCGTTTGGTCGAGCGCGGCGGACGGCGTGCACATCTACGCGCCTAGCGGCGAGCTTATTGGGAAAATCCTAGTTCCCGAGAGCCCAGCTAACCTCGCCTTCGGCGGCAGCGATCTCAAGACGCTTTACATTACCGCCCGCAAGTCGCTATATGCGATTCAGGTGGGAGTTAAAGGGTTACGCTGAATCGGCCCCACTTTTCGCCCCGAGCCACGGGTCACGAGTTAATTAAGTTTAGCCACCTCACATTAACCGATGAGGAGTAGCTACTGTCATGGCGCGACAGGTCACGAGTAAGACAATAGTGCCGAATTTTTCCCTGTCGCCGATGACCCCTTGCCTGTCACTCGATGACGCGGATTGGAGTGCCCGTGGTCACCAGTTTCAGCAGTTGCTCTGCGTTCCAGTTCGCCAGCCGGAAGCAACCGTGCGATTCCGTGCGGCCCACCTGCTCCGGGGCCGGCGTGCCATGGATACCGTAACCAGGCCGGTCTAGCCCAATCCATGCGACGCCCACGGGGTTGTTCGGGCCAGGCGGAAGCATTAATTTTCGCCCAATTTGCCGCGCCTCGGTAGACTCGGGAAACACTTCTGGATCAAAAGTGTAGTTAGGATTCAGCGCAACTACGGCGACGAAGAGCTCGCCGACGGGTCGCTTCTCGATGCGTGCGGCGATACTGCACGGGAAGTGCACGATCAGATTAGTGTTCGAGTCGAAAGCCTGGAGCGATTTGTCTGCAAGGTGGATAAGCACGAAGGCAGCTCTTCCACGTGGCGTCGGGTAGCTGACATTGGGGATTCGTAATTCCATGCCCGCCGTCACGTTAGTCCAGTCCACCGTAGGGTTTAGCTGCTTGATAAGCGCGGGATGTGCGTGCGCTCGCTCGGCGACGAGTTCGAGCACGGTCTCGTAGTCGAGCGCACTCTGTTGTGACTTGCCCAGCCACGTCGTGCTCAGCGGCTGGAGACGCGTCAAGTCGTTCATGCTGACGATGTAATTAGTAACGGGTGATGATGTAAGTAGTAGCCGGCTTTTCGTCGCGTCATCTGCCACCCCGGTTGCTGTCAATCTCTCGCGCAGCTGGAAAGCCCGAATTGCCGCGCGTGTTTGCGAACCAACAACGCCATCCAACGACCCGGAAGAAATCCCCGCGCGAGCGAGCGCGAGCTGCAGCTCGAAGTTATTGAGCGGTGGACGGGGAAACTTGCCAAGTTCGAATGCCACCTCGGCGACGGTCACACGATTAGTGCTGGTGTGAGCCACACGGTTGGTTATCACGCCGGTGGCCGGTGGCGGCGGAGAAACCGTGCCAACCATCGTCGACCGCGGCGTATTACTAATGACGGTAATGGGTATGATGTGGTCTGTCGTTCTTGGCGCAAACGCCGGCAATTGCGCGGATGATTCCGGCGCGGAATTAGGTCTGGTAGCCGGTCGCAGGTGCCACCACCACCCAGCACTGGCCGCGATGAGCCCCAATAAGACGAGCCATGCCCATGAAAATCCACGGCCAGTGCGACGCCTCGGCTTGGCGGGCTCGAACTTCGTGTATATTTGCACCGCAGCACATGTAACCAAAGCGTGGGTCGCTGGTCACTAGTTTTGAGCGGCCTTTGGCATTGCTGTTAGAAATCACCATGCGATGCTTCGCGAGTGAATTTATCCTCTCGCCATCTCTGGATTTATTTAATTGCGCTTTTGTCGGAACGGATTGTCGTAGCCCAAGCCCCGCCCACGAGCCCGCGCCGCACCAACGACCCCATCGAGCGCATCCGCGATGAAGGACTGAACCGTTCGCAGGTCATGGTTACCTTGAGTCATCTTACCGACGTGATCGGCCCGCGCTTGACGGGCTCGCCGCAGATGCGCCGCGCGAACGAATGGACTCGCGACCGCTTGGCCGCGTGGGGCTTGACCAATACGCAGGTCGAGCCGTGGGGAACCTTCGGACGCGGGTGGTCGCTACAACGTTTCTCGGCCCAAGTCGTTTCCCCACAGAGCATCCCACTCATCGCGTATCCAAAAGCTTGGTCGCCAAGTCTCGGCACGCAGCCGCTAACGACCGATTTGATTCATGTGGACATTAAGAAGCCCGAGGATTTCGCCAAATATCGGGGCAAATTGCGCGGCCTAATTGTCCTAGATGGTCCAGTGCAAGAACTGACAATGCGTTTCGAGCCGCTCGCCAGCCGCCGAAACGAGACAAACTTGTTAGCACTTGCGAATGCGACCGAAGGCGTACCGGTGTACCTCCGACCGACGCCGACCAATATGTTGAGCACGCCGGAACAACGCGCAGCCATAGCGTTGCTGCCCAAGCGCTATCAATTTTTTGCTGAGGAAGGCGTCGCTGTGCTGCTGCAACCCAGCCGCGCGGGGGAAGCCGGTACGCTTTTCACACAAGGGGCGACGGTTTACGAGCCGGCCCGACCCGCGCCACCAACGGATCGCAGATCCTCCCCGCTGCCGACCAATAATGTTCCGAGTTCTTCGCGCAGCTTTTTGCCATGGACCACCAATTGTCCACCCATCACGCCGCAAATCACGGTCGCGACGGAGCACTTCAACCGGCTCGTGCGCATGACACAGCAGGGCGAGAAACTCCGTGCCGCAATTGAATTGCAGGCCGAATACCACACCGCCGACCTAACCGCCGCGAACACCGTCGCCGAGATTTTAGGAACAGATTTGGCAAATGAACTCGTAATGGTCGGCGCACATTTGGACTCTTGGCATAGCGGTACTGGCGCGACCGATAACGCGGCGGGTTGCGCCGTGGTAATGGAGGCGGTGCGGATTCTTCAAGCGCTTGGCCTAAAACCGCGGCGCACCATTCGAGTAGCACTATGGTCTGCCGAAGAACAAGGCTTGCTCGGATCGAGAGCTTACGTGGCGAAGCATTTCGGCGGCATGGTCACCAACACGCCCAGCGTGCCGTCGTCCAACCGCGCCACTATAACCACCACACCCATGCAAACTACCACTGCGCTTGTGAGGAAACCCGCGTACAACAATTTCTCCGGTTACTTCAATCTCGACAACGGCGCCGGCAAAATTCGCGGCATCTACTTGCAAGGCAATGAGGCTGCGCGCTCGCTCTTTCGTTCGTGGCTCGTGCCTTTTCGCGATCTCGGAGCGGAGACGGTAACTTACGCCAGCACCGGCGGGACTGATCACTTGCCGTTCGATGCCATCGGGCTACCGGGCTTCCAGTTTATCCAGGACGAAATCGAGTACTGGACCCGCACTCACCATGCGAACATGGACGTGTACGACCGCACAGTAGTGGAAGACCTGAAGCAGGCTTCGGTTATCATGGCGGGGTTCTTGTACCGCGCAGCCATGACGGACGAAAAAATTCCGCGCAAACCTGATCCCAGTTCTGCCCCGAACGGCGCAGGAACAAAGAAAAAGTCAGATGCGAAAGGCAAGTGATCCCTCATGAACCGGCCGATATTTGTCTTCAATGGGCGGATTGGTTATGTCACATTAAAATCTCTATGAGCTTGTTTGATTTGAAGGGAGAGATTGCCGTTGTGATTGGTGCTACCGGCGTGCTAGGTGGTGCATTAGCCGACGGACTTGCGGAAGCCGGTGCACAAGTTGCCGTGCTGGGCCGCAACGCCGGGCGCGGCGAGGCGCGCGTGAAGGCCATTCAAGCCAAGGGCGGCATGGCGGCATTCTTCGACTGCGATGCCATCTCCCGCGGCTCGCTCGCCGAGGCCCACGCACAAATCGAAGCCAAGCTCGGCGCGCCGGCCATTCTCGTGAACGCCGCGGGCGGCAACGCGCCGCAAGTCACGGTCACGGCGGAGCGCGCGTTCGAGCAAATCCAACTCGCCGACTGGCAGGCGAACTTCGACCTCAACCTTGCGGGCGGCGTGCTGCTGCCCTGCCAGGAATTTGGCCCCGCCATGTGCAAACACGGGCGCGGCAGCATCATCAACATCGCCAGCGTCTCCGCGCACCTGCCGCTCTCGCGCGTGGTGACCTACTCCGCCGCGAAGGCCGCCGTGTTGAGTCTCTCGCAATTCCTCGCGCGCGAGTGGGCCACCAAGGGTGTGCGCGTGAACACGCTCACCCCCGGCTTCTTCCCCGCCGAGCAGAACCGCAAGCTGCTCTTCAATGAGGACGGCACGCCCACCGCGCGCACCAAGTCTATCTGGGGCCACACGCCGATGAACCGCTTTGGCGAAGCGCACGAACTCATCGGCGCGTGCCTCTTCCTCGCCAGCCACAAGGCCAGCAGCTTCGTGACCGGCACGGACATCCGGGTGGATGGTGGGTTCCTGAGCCAGACCATCTAATTCCCAGCAATCATGAAAACAACTATTCGGGTGGGTATACTTTGTTGTTCGATAACATTCGGGAGCCTTTCGTTGCATCCAGCAGAAAAGTCTCCTAGTAGTGGGACTAACCCGCCGGTTGAGACCAAAAAGGACAACGTTAATAAGGACTCAACAACCTCGGTCTCCACGGACGGGTCGGTGGTCATTGCCGGCAAGCCGATCCACTACCGTGCCACTGCGGGCACGCTTCCGATCTTGGGCAAGGACGGAAAACCGACCGCCCAAGTGTTTTTTATCTCCTACACTCAAACCAACGTGGCGGATGCGGCCAACCGGCCTATAACCTACTGCTTCAACGGAGGTCCCGGTAGTAGTTCCGTGTGGCTGCACCTCGGAGCCTTCGGACCGAGGCGCGTGGAGTATCCCGGCGACGGGACCACGCCGCCCCGTCCACCAGGCAAGCTCCTTCCAAATGAGTTTTCGTTGCTGGATGTGACTGACCTCGTCTTCATTGATCCTGTCAGCACTGGTTACAGCCGTCCGGAGCAACCCGAGAAGGCTACTGATTTTTACGGACAAAATAATGACATCGCTACGGTGGGCGAGTTCATTCGCCTGCATACCACTCGAGAAAAACGCTGGCGATCACCTAAATTTCTGGCGGGAGAAAGCTATGGCGTCTTCCGCGCAGCGGGACTGGCGAACTACCTGCACAGCAGATTCAATCTTTACCTGAACGGGTTGGTTTTGGTGTCCGGGGTGATGGACTTCGAGACGATTCGAGCAGAGGGCCTAACTGACACGCCCTATTTGTGCTTTCTCTCGGCTCTCACCGCATCGGCCCATTACCACAAGAAACTTCCGCCGGACCTGCAGGCCGACTTCAAGAAAGCCATCGCCGAGTCACGCGCCTTCGCCGACGGGGAATACGCCCGGGCGCTTCGCATGGGCGCAGCGCTTCCCGCAGCGGAGCGCGCCTCAGTCGTGAATAAACTCGCTCGGCTCACTGGCCTTCCGGTCTCTTATATTGTGGACCGTGATTTGCGGGTTTCCCCATTCGAGTTTCGGAAACAACTGCTCAAAGCGGAGGGGAAGATCATCGGGCGCTTTGATGCGCGGGTGATCTCACGAGATGGCAATGCTGCCTCAACCCGGCCCGAGTTTGATCCGAGCCATGTGCTGGTAAGCGGGGTCTTCTCCTCGGCGATGAATGCCTACGTGCGCGAGGATCTGAGGTTCGAGCGGGATTTGCCATATGAGATTTTGGCCGGCGTGAATCCATGGCCTTGGGCACGAACCACGGGCTATCCTAGCACCGGCCCCGACCTCGCCTCTGCCCTGAAGGAAAATCCCCACCTCAAGGTGCTGATTCAATGTGCCTGGCGCGATCTCGCTTGCCCTCCCGACGGCATCCTCCACAGCGTTCGTCAACTGGCCATACCCACGGAAATTCGGAGCAACTTACGTATTGAGGAATACGAGGCGGGCCACATGTTCTATCTAAACCCACCCGACCTGAAAAAATCTGCCGCCGACATCAAGAGCTTCATCAACAAGACCGTTGGTAACTGAATCTAACGTTTCCGTCGATGCGCCTAGTCTCTTGCACTGCACTTACTGAATCCGCAATCGATCGGCCCAAAATCACTGAACTTGTCGAACAGGCCTGTCCGGCCAAGGACTACAAGGGCAGGAAGGTCCTCCTCATCGTGCCCGACGCCACGCGCACTGCGCCCGTGGGGCTGATCTTCCAGACGCTGTTCCGGCAAATCGGCGCGGTCACGGCGAACCTCGACATTCTCATCGCGCTGGGAACGCATCAGCCCATGAGCGAGGCGGCGATTTGCGACCGACTGGAAATCTCTGCCGCCGAGCGCGCGGCAACCTACGGCACGGTGCGCTTCTTCAACCATGAGTGGGACAACCCCGCTGAGCTCCGCCACGTCGGCACGCTCACGAAGGCCGACACGCGGGAGTTGTCCGGCGGCCTGTTCGAGTTGGATGTGCCGGTGGAGGTGAACAAGCGCGTCTTCGACTACGACCAAGTCGTCATCATTGGCCCGGTGTTCCCCCACGAGGTCGTCGGGTTCAGCGGCGGCAACAAGTATCTGTTTCCCGGCGTGGCGGGGCCGGAGATATTGAACTTCTTTCACTGGCTCGGAGGGTGCGTGACCAACCCAATGACCATCGGCAATAAATGGACGCCCGTCCGCCGCGTCGTGGACCGCGTGGGCGCGATGGTGAAGGTCAGCAAGCTCTGCGTGGCGATGGTCGTGCGCCCGGACAAGTCGCTCGCCGGCCTGTTCATCGGCTCGCCAGAGGCCGCGTGGGACGCCGCCGCCGATGTCTCGCGCGCGGAGCACATTGTCTTCCGCGACCGGCCTTACCACACCGTCCTCTCCTGCGCGCCGAAGATGTATGAGGACGTTTGGACCGCTGGGAAGGCGATGTATAAGCTGGAGCCGGTCGTGGCCGACGGCGGCGAACTCATCATCTACGCTCCGCACGTCACCGAGGTGAGCGTGACGCACAACCAGACGATGCACGCCATCGGCTACCATTGCCGCGATTACTTCCTGAAGCAGTGGGACAAATTCAAGCACCACCCGTGGGGCGTGCTCGCGCACAGCACACACGTGCGCGGCATCGGCACCTTCGAGAACGGCGTCGAGCGATGCCGCATCAAGGTCACGCTCGCCACCGGCATCCCGCGCGAGGTCTGCGCGCGCATCAACATGGGCTACCGCGACCCGGCGACGATTGACATCGAGAGCTACGCTAGCCGCGAGGCCGAGGGTGTGCTGCTCGTGCGGAAGGCCGGTGAGATGCTTTACAAATTGTCCAACCCGCCCGCCTGGCAAAAGGGCGTGGACAAAACGTAACATTTCATTGGCTCGCCACGTCCAGATGTTTCAAGAACTGCTACCAAAACACTTTATGATTCGCATTCTTCTCTCATTGCTTGGAGCCATCGCGCTAACGTACACGGCAACCCAGGCTTCCGCCGCCGATAAGAAGGCCCCGAAAGACGCTGGCACTTACGGCAAAATCACTGCCGTTGATAAGGAAGCCAAGACCATCACCGTCGCCGGCAAGGTCATCGCGGTGGACGACACCACCGTCATCACCGACTCTGGCAAACCCGCAAAGCTCACCGAGCTCAAAGTCGGCGCAGATGCCACCGTCGCCACATTCAAGCTCGGCGATAAACTTATAGCCACGAGCATTAAGACCGGCACCGTGGCTGCGGTCCCGCCCTCCGCCACGAAGAAAAAAAAGTAGTGAGCGAAAGTTCTTCAGCCTGCCGCTTTAATCATTGCGCAGGCTTAGGCACGGTGTTTTGGCAGGTACAACGATCCTTTTGTGATCTGGCTTGCGCGGGTAGTGTCGAGACAAGCACGAGGCTCTAACCCGGTGGTCTTCAGAGACTGTGCAGATAAACACGTCGCATCCCTGCCATTCAATCGCTGCACCGGCAGAGCCCTTAACCCTCAGGAAGCAAGTCATCACGTCATTCAGTCTACGACCATCACGGGTTTACCAAGCACATCAAACCTCGGCGTAATTCCCAGGCCAGGTTTTACGCTGGCACCCATGCGACCATTAACGCGTTGCGGCGCGCCTTCGGCAGTGCTCACGGTGACGTAGCTGTTGAAGTCCGTGGTGGTAAATAGAAACTCCGTAGGCGTGCTGTGCGCGAGATGCGCAATGGCGGCGGTGGCGATATCGCCACCCCAAGAATCCTCCAGCGTCATCGCGATACCCATGCTCACGCAGAGGTCGCGGGCTTGTTTGATTTTCGTGAGACCGCCGAGCTTGCTGATCTTGAGATTCACCACGTCCATCGCGAGGTCGGCCTTTGCACGGAGTAGGACGCCAAGATCGTCGATGTTTTCGTCGAGCACGAACGGGTGCGGAATCTGCCGGCGGACCGCGAGGCATTCCTCGTAGGTTAGGCACGGCTGCTCGATATAAACGTCCACGTCGCGCACCGCCTTGGCTACGCGGATGGCTTCGTGCTGCGTCCAGCCGGTGTTCGCGTCAGCCACGAGGCGCTCTCCGGACGCGAGCACGGCACGCACGGCGCGAATGCGCTCGATGTCCACGTCCGGGTCGCCACCCACCTTGAGTTGAAAGCGATGGTAACCTTCAGACCGATAGCCAGCGACCTTCGCAGCCATATGTTCGGGCGATTCCTGTGAGATGGCGCGATAGAGATGAACGTCCTTGCCGTAACGGCCCCCGAGCAATTCGCACACGGGCAGACCGCTTGCCTGACCAAGGATGTCCCAGCACGCAATGTCGATTCCGCTCTTCACATAGGGATGGCCCTTGAGTGCGGCATCCATCTTGCGATTGAGCTTCATCAACTGCCGCGGATCATCGCCAATCAGATGGGGGCCCAACTCACGCAATCCGGCGCGAACTCCGTCGGCGTAGGCTGGGAGGTAGAAGGGGCCGAGCGGACAAACTTCGCCGTGACCGGCTAGGCCGGTGTCGGTCTCGACGCGCACGATGGTGCTATCAAACACCGTGACTGATTTGCCGCCGCTCCACTTGTAAGTGGTTTCGTGCAAAGGAAGTTCAACGCGGTAGGCGAGAATACGGACGATTTTCATGCTGCGACTTAGATGAGGGTTTAGTTTTTCGGAATCTCGTTCAACGTGTAGTAGGCGCGGTCGTGCAGGAGCGCTTCGCCATCGCGAGACTTGAAGGCAGGGAGATGAAAGTCGTGGACATGGCCTTGCGCGAGGCCGGCCACGCGCAGGCGCACGCTCATCGCGTCGGCTGCGACTTCGGCGGCGGTGATATTCGGGCGTGTGTGGTCCACTTCGGGGCTGCCGTAGCCGCCCTGGTAAATGTGCGTGTAGGTTTCTAGGACGTAGCTGGCGGGACGCGCGGCGAACGCGGCGTCCACGGGGCGGGTGAAGCGCACAAGGAAACCATCCGGCTGCGCGCGAATGTCAAAAATCTCGAACGGCATCTTGCCCGTCCAGTCTAGGCGCTGAAGCAGGTTGTCCTTCATGCCGCGCACCGGCCAGCCGCGGTTCGTGCCGCCGGCAATGAGCTTGCCGTCCCTCGTGAAATGCACTGCGAGAATTCCTGTGCCAAGCCCTTCGCGGAACGGATAACACGCGCCCTGCCACACGCCATTGACCAGCTCGGTCGTCGCGCGCAACACGATGCTCAAGGTGTAGTCGCCGACGAAGATTTGATTCTCGAACGGCCCGAACTTCCCGCCGGAGCGGTTCACCTCGAACGCGGAAATCGAGCGGCCCATTTTCTTGTAGGGAAACACCACCGCGTAAGGCACGAGCTCCTTCACGCGCTTGCGCTCGGTCTCCATGCGCGACGGCGTGTTGGGTTTCACAGGCTCCGGGCCCATGTTTGGCGCGAACGGATACCAGTTGAAGCTGACGGGGTGGCCCATGAAGCCGCCGGGCTTGAGATGCTTGAGCGAACACGAGCCATTCCACGGCCCCTGGCTCTCGACGTAGAACATTTCACCGTGCTCGTTCGGGCCGACGCCGAGCGGGCTGCGCAGGCCGCTGCAAATCGGTGTCGTCTTGCCGTCGGGTGAAATCTTCAGCGCCCAGCCGCGAAACAGCGCCTTCGAGTTGTAGGATTCGGAAAGCCCGAGGGCGACGTAGAGATTCCCCGTCGCGTCGAACTGCGAGCCAAACGCATACTCGTGATAGTGCCCGAAGCCCCACTTGTCGCTGATGGTGTCGAAACGGTCGGCGCGACCGTCGTGGTCGGTGTCGGTGATGCGCGTGACCTCGGTGGCGTGCGTGGCGTAAAACGCGCCATCGCGGTAGGCGAGGCCGAAGACTTCATCCATTCCGCTGGCAAACGTCGTGGCGCGGGGCCGCGGATGCTCTTCGTCCGCGCCCGTGAGCAGCAAAATCTCCCCGCGCCGCGTCCCGACCGCGACGCGCCCGTCCGGCAGCGTGGCGAAGCAACCCACTTCCGCATAACGCCCATCGGGCATCGGGATGTTCACCAGCCGGTAATAAGCCGACTCCCGTTCGGCGGTGCCCCAAGTGTCGCCGAGGTCTTGGGCGCCGGCGGCAAAAGCGCTGAAGATGAGCGCCCACGATGTCAGTGTCAGTCTCATGGCTTGGCGGTCAGGTGATATTCGATGGAGAACGAGCCGCGCACGGGCAGCAGCAACTCCTTCATGCCGTCAACGCCGCGCACGATGGCACCGGCGGGTAGTCGCACCAGCAGGCCCTTGCCGACGCCGAAGGCGTTTTCTCCCCGCGTTTCAATCTGCTTGTCCGCCGCGACACGGAAGTGCAGGCCGGGTGGCGGCGGGCGGTGCGGAAACTTCAGCGTGCGGACAAAATGAGACTTTGCATCGGTGACCTTCACGTCGAGGAACGTGTCCTCCACGGATGTTTCACCAAACTCGTAACGGAAGGTCGGGCGTTGCTGCGCGTCGAGCGTGAGGCCCTTGAACGCAAATCCCTCAGCCTGCTTCGCATCGTTCGTCGGCCACGTGTTGCCGGGCGATTCGAGCACGGCAAACGCCACGCCCGCCGGGAAGTTCACCGTGTCCTTGCCGAGGATGTGCGCTTGCCCTGCGCCCTGTCCCCGCCAGATGCCTGAAGCCTCGATGAAACCGCCGCTCCACAACGAGCCAAGCCGCATCTGGCCGGCATCGAAAGACAAGCTGATGCCCGCCGGATAGCCCACGCCGATGCCGCGCTTGCCGATGCCAGGGAACGCGCGGCGGATGATGACAGCCTCGTCCGTGACGCTGACGATGAGCGGCTCCAGCACAAGGCCGCGCGGTTCGCCCGCCTCGGGACCGCGCGCGAGGTATTGCCAGAGCGCGTCGCGCTGTTTGCCGGGGTCGCCGCCGAGCAAGTCGGGCAGCGGTGATTTTCCGTCCGGCCAGAAGCCCGGCATGATCGTGAGCGGCGAGAATCGCTGCGGGTTTGCCATGTAGTGATGAAACCAGTTCTCCTCCAGCCGCTCGGTCAGGTTCATCAAGTCCAGCGCGCGGATGGCCGCCGCACTTTTCTCGCGGAACGTGTGGCAGGCGACACAATTGAAGGCTTTGCTGCCCGCCAGCTCGCGGCCGACCTCGTGCGGCTTGTCGGTCTTCGCGACGCGCGTGAACGCGGCAACCAGCAGTGTGTCGGTCTCTTTCAACCAGCCGGCCAGCACCTCGGTGTTCGCCACGCCGAACTTCGGCATCCGCGTGTTCACATATGGCCGCACCGACGCGCCGTTGACCACCACGTCACGCAGCCAGTCGCGCTTCAACTTCGCGCCCACGCCCGTGAGCGGCGGCGGGATACGGCCTTGGTCGCCGAGATTTTCATCCTTGCCGGTGAAGTGCGGGTTGCGGTTTGCCGGGACGCCGCCGAGTTCCCCGCGTTGGTGGCAGGCGAGGCAGTTCATGCGGGTGAGCGTCAACTCGATGTTTTGCGCCGCGTTCAGCGGTTTCGCCTGTGCCGAGAGCGCCGCACGAAGGGCGGTGCGCTGCGAGTCGGACAGCGAATACTGCGGCCACGCGCCGGGCTGCGTGGAGAGGCAGCCGCGTTCGGGATTCACTTTGCTCAGAGTTGGCAACGCGATAGGCGTGGGGCGTCCGCTGCCGACCCCGTGGCAGGCGTCGCAACGGTGCTGCGCGAAGAGCGCCTTGCCCCGCGCGGCGAGTTGGGCGTCCGGCTGGAATGTGGCGGTGGACGAAGTTTGCTTGCGCAGCAGGTAACTGGCGATGTCCTGCGCCTCGAAGTGATCGAGCTTCAAGTCCGGCATCCGGCCACCGGCACGCACGGCGAGCGGGTCTTCGAGGAATTTCGCAAGGCTCGCGACGGAATACTTCTCCGCTAATGGCCCGAGCGGCACCGAGTCCGGCAGTGGCGCTTCCGGCGAGTGGCACGCCACGCAGCCAATC
>Ga0194134_10003313_pt1 | contig 17548 bp, 7 predicted proteins | sample TA2KigOff0mmetaG_FD_148602 | JGI IMG/M metagenome (GOLD analysis project Ga0194134, IMG submission 148602) | Freshwater microbial communities from Lake Tanganyika, Tanzania - TA2015056 Kigoma Offshore 0m | ecosystem: Environmental > Aquatic > Freshwater > Lake | place: Tanzania: Lake Tanganyika... | reverse complement strand
CCGGGTCGCGTTTCAGTTTGGCCACGTGCTCTTCGAGTGTCTTCCGGTTGCCGGAGAGGAAAGAGCCACCAACTTGGCGGCCGCCCTTGATATCGAGAATGGCGAGGGTGCCATCCTCAAACTTCATGGGCATTTGCCCGAAGGCTCCAGTGGGAACAAAGTACACTTCGCCGGCGGGAAGGTTGGCGACATCGGGGGTCTTGCCCCGGCAAAGTCCATGGGACTTTTGGGCCTCCTGGCGGCCAAGGTCGAGATGCAGGGTACAGGATTTTCCGCCAACCTCGTAGTCGATCTCCACCCAGTCGGATTTGGTAAGACCCAGGCGGAGTTTTTCCGCCTGCTTGCTGACCTCGTTGTAGTCCACAGCGAGACCGGTCTTAAGGATGATCTCGTTGAGTCCGTGCAGCGTGGCGCCGCGAAAGCCGTGTTTTTTGGCTGAGGCGGTGAGGGGAGCAGTGGCCGAATAGGTGGAGATACAGAGGATGATGTCGTACTTGGGATAGATGTCCTTCTCGAAGGAGAGGCGGCGGCCTTGCGTGTCGATGACGAAGTCATCCATGTCGAGATTGCTGCCGCCGGTTTTCTTGTAGGCGTAGAGCTCGCCGCCGGTCAGGCCAAGGGCATGGCCCGCCCCATTGTTGAGGCCCTGATAGAAGATGTCATGGGCGTATTTTTGAACCGTGAGGGCCGGGTTTTTGAGGAAGGCGAAATCTTTCACCTGGGAGGGATCGTCCAGGTCAATGAGGACACAGGTGCGTTCGCCTTTTTGGGGTTCAAAAACGGTCTTCAGCAGGCGGGTAAGATCAAAGGGGGGGAACGAGGATGGAATCTGCAATTTTGTTTCGCTCATCTTATCCAAATTAGCCTTGAAATTGGCCGGGGCAAATCCTTAAGAAAAAAATTCCCGTGCTGGTGCAGGAGTGGGGGCAAAGGCAAGATCGCGGGGTGCCCGTTTCCGACCAAAATCGCTCTGATTATTTCGATTTTTTGAGGTTTCCCACGGTTTCCGCCGACCCGGCGAGGGATCCGTCGATGCGGGATTGCGCCACCTGGTTGGAGAAAAAATTTGGCGAGATGGGAATGGAGGCGGAGATCGTGGCCACGCCGGGAGCACCGGTGGTGTTGGCCAAGTGGAGCAAGGGCGGTGGAAAGCGGCGGAGAGTCCTGATTTACGGGCACTACGATGTCCAACCGGCAGAGATGGGGGATGGATGGACCGGGGATCCGTTCGAACCGCGGATGAGCGCCGGGATGGTGTTGGCGAGGGGTTCTACCGACAACAAGGGTCAGATTTTTGCCCATATGCTGGGGGTGGCGGAGGCAATCAAGGAGGGGGGCGCGGCGACGGATGTGGTGTTTGTGGTGGAAGGGGAAGAAGAAGTGGGGAGCGACCATCTGGAGGCGGTGTTGCGGGCGCGGAAGGAGGAGCTGCGGTGTGATGTGGCGGTGATTTCCGACACCAACATGGCGGGACCCGACCAACCGACCCTGACCTACGGGTTGCGGGGCATCACCGCCCTGGAGGTGGAGCTGACGGGCCCATCCCATGATCTGCACTCTGGGGTGTATGGCGGCGCGGTAGTGAATCCGATCAAGGTGCTCACGCAGCTGTTGGCCGGTCTGCACGACGACAAGTTCCGGGTGACCATCCCGGGCTTTTACAAAAAGGTGCGGAAGCCGGCGGCGTGGGAACGGAAGGCGGCCAAGGATTTGGGGGTGTCTGACCAAGAGGTGCGACGGCAGGCGGGCAGTCCGGCGCTGGGCGGGGAGCCTGGCTACACAGCAATCGAAAGAATCGGGATGCGCCCGACGGCGGAGATCAACGGGATCACGGGGGGATATCAGGGGCCGGGGCCCAAGACGGTGTTGCCCAGCAAGGCCTCGGCCAAGCTGACCTTCCGCCTCGTTCCCCATCAGGATCCGGCGGAAATCGCCGGTCTCGTGGAGAAGCACCTGAAAAAGGAGTGTCCGAAGACCGTGAAGATGAAAATCACCTGCCACCACGGGGGCCTGCCTTATTTTTGTGATCCGAAGAAAGACTTTGGACCGGCGGCGGTGCGGGCATTAAGTCAGGCCTGGGACGGAAAAAAGGTTCACTACCTACTGGAGGGGGGAACGATCCCGATCGTCAGCGTGATCCGAAAGGTGCTGGGAGTGGAGACGTTGTTGGTGGGGCTCAGCCTGCCCGACTGCCGGGCGCACGGACCGGATGAGACGTTTCCCATCGAGTATCTGGAGCGGGGAGCGAGGATGAACAGGGCGTTGTTGAGGGAGATTGCGGAGGTTTAAGAAATCGGTAGGCCACTTCTGATAGAAGGGGCAGCCTCTTTTATCAAAAGGGGCCTACCTACGGTCAGCATTCAATCTTCACCATGCCTTTGAGCTTTTCGTAGAGCTTTTTCAGGTGAAGCATGGGGACGCCGGCGGCGGTGCCTTGGCGGAGAGCCTCGCCCCAAATCGATTCCAGTTCGACGGGTTTGCCGGCTTCCCAGTCGAGCTGGCTGGAGGATTTGTAGTGGCCCATGGTGCGGGTGCGGACGATTTCTTTTTCGATCAGATTCGGATCCTGCGGGTAGCCCAGCTTGGCGGAAGCGGCGAGAACCTCGGTCATCAGGTCTTTGGCTTCCTGATGCAAGGTTGGGTCCTCAAGGACCTGCTGGGTATCGCGGCCGCCGGGGCCACCGGCGATACCGAGGCCGTTAAAGGGAACATTCCAGACCAGTTTGTACCAGCGGGCGGAGCCAATGGATGGGGCCACGGTGCAGCCCACTCTGGCTGCGGTAAAAATCTTGGCGAGGGAACGGGCTCGCGGGGTGTCGCCGCCGGAAAGGTCGGAGAACTTGATGTCGGTGCAGGCCATATTGCGGGCGACGCCGGGCTCGGGTCGGGAAACGCAGACGTGGCAGACTCCGCCCAGCACACGGTCTTTCCCGGCGATGGAGGCGAGGAGTTCCTCGTTGCCGAGGCCGTTTTGCAGCGTGCAGACGACGGTGTCTGGTCCCAGTAGGGGAGGGATGAGGGTTTTCAGCGAGGCGTTGCCGGTGGTCTTGAGGCAGACCAAGACCAGCTCCACGGGGCCGATTTCCTCGGGTTTCCCACAGGCCCGGACGGGATGGAGTTGGAAGTCGCCATAAGGACAGCGCACCCGGATACCGTGTTTCTGGAGGTGGGCGAGGTCGCGGCGGGCGAGAAAGGTGACAGGGATGCCGGACTTGGCGAGCTTGGCCCCGTAGTACATGCCGAGGGCCCCGGTTCCGACCACGGCGGTCGTGGGGAGAGCGGGAAGGGGGCAATCAGGGGAAAGGTTCATGCCAGGACTTTAAACAAAAAATGAGATGATGAAACAGGGTTGGTGGGGCTTAGGATGATGGGGTGAGTTCGTGCCAGGTCATGGTGGTAGGGGCAGGCCCCACCGGAATGTTGCTGGCGGCGGAGCTGGCGCGGCGGAATGTTCCGGTCCGCCTGGTGGAGAAAAGGGATCGGCCGGCCGAGCACTCGCGCGCGTTGGGGATCGTGCCACGGACGATGGAGATGTTTGAGACGTTGGGGCTGATCGATGAGTTGCTGACCCACGGGCACCGGGTGCAAGGAATCCGGATTTACGGGAAAGAGCGGCAGCGACTGGCGGAGTTGGATCTCAGGAGTTTGCCCACCCGTTACCCATTTATGCTGTTGCTTCCCCAGACCCGGACCGAAGCCATTCTCCGGCACCATCTGGAGGAGAGTGGAGTGGAAATTCATTGGGGGACGGAGATAAAAAGTTTTCGGGAGGATCGAGAGGGGGTGCGGGCAAGTCTGCAGTCTGCCCAAGGGGAGCAGGGTGCATTTTGCACTTATTTGGCGGGATGTGACGGAGCCCACAGCACCGTGCGCAAGGGGGCCGGACTGGAATTCAAAGGTCAGGCGTATCAGCAGAACTGGCTACTGGCGGATGTGAGCCTGGAGCCGCGGCTGGATCCGAAGTTCATGCACCTGTTCATCTGTCCCACCGGGCCGATCATTTTTTTTCCGCTGCCGGAGAACGTCTGGCGGATTGTGGCGATGCACCCGGGAACCGTGCAGGACGCCGGGCAAGCCACTTTGGAGGAAATTGCGGCCATGTTGGAGCGGAACCAGCTCGGGCATTTGCGGCCGCATCGACCGCTCTGGGTGGCGGGATTTGCCATCCACCATCGGCACACGAAACAGCTACGCCAAGGGCGGGTGTTCCTATGCGGTGACGCGGCGCATATCCATAGTCCGGCCGGCGGACAGGGGATGAACACGGGATTGGGAGACGCGTTCAACCTGGGATGGAAGTTGGCCGCGGCTGCCAAAGGAACGGGCACCGAGACGCTGCTCGACAGTTATGAAAAGGAACGGCTTCCGGTCATCAAGGGGGTCCTCGCGTTGACCGACCGGATGACACGGATGATGACGGTCGCATCCGGGCCGGCGGTTTGGATCCGGGAATGGGTCATGCCCTTCGCCGCCAAGTTGGGGATGGCCAAAAGGATGGGAGAACGACTGAGTCAACTGCAGGTGGGTTACCCCCGCAGTCCCGCCGTGCTGCCGGACGCGCGGAGAAAACCTGCGATGATTCCGGTGGGAAGCCGGACTGGGCCGATGGTCTTCAAGAATCACAATTCGGGCCGCGAGACCCAGTTTGCCGAGCTTTTCTCACGGGGGCGCCCGGCGATGATTTTATTTCCGGAAGGTCAAACCCGGACGGAGGAACTGCGCCGGGTGGTGGCTCAGGCGGGTTCGGTAGACTGGCATTGGATTTTGAGATCCAACCAGACCTCGGAAGAGATCCGTGACGGGGACGGGGTTTGGTTGGATGGAGACGGAACGGCGAGAAATTCGTTGGGCGATCCAGAGCACGCCAGCTGGGCGCTTATACGTCCGGACGGAATTCTGATGGCCCGGGGGGAGATTTGCGAAACCGGTCTTCTGGCGGAATTTCTGAATCGGCTTTTCGGGGGTTCGGGGGAAGGATCGGAAGCGTCGGGTCCATAGCTCAACGGTTAGAGCAGGGGACTCATAATCCCTTGGTTCCTGGTTCAAATCCAGGTGGACCCAGCTCTTGGTGGAAGGTGGAAGGGGGCTGGTAGAAAGAAGTGATTCACGGGTTGTGGGCAGGGGCTGGAAACAGCCGCTTTTTTGGTGGGGAATCGGCAGGCCGGGGCAGGGAGAATCACCTGGTGAAAGCTTTTTTATTGGCGTTGGGAATCGGGCTGGTCTCGGTTCTGACGGGCTTAGGGGAAGATAACAGCGCCCGGCGTTTGGGGGATGCGCAACGAGGGATGGCGGAGGCTAGTTGGCCGAAGAAACCGGACAACCGATTGAGTCCGCTTTCGGGGAAGATGAAAGAGAGCCAGGAAATCTCGGTGAGGTATTACGGGAAGGAGAGGGAGTTTCGGGGAAAGTCGGCCGAGGGCTGGCAGAAGAAGTCGTCTTTCGGAAAAAAGGCAACCTGGGAAGGGGCATCCGGAAGAAAATGGGAGGAGGCGCGCTGGGGACAGGACCGGGACTGGGCTTTGGGCAGAGGCGAGAGCGAAAAGTTCCAACCGCAGACGCAGTTGGCGTCCGAGCGGACGGTAACGATGAGGGAGATGGAGCGGGAGAACGCGGCGGACTGGTCGTCGCGGACGGCGCGGATGGGTGGGGGTCGGGAGGGATCGTTGCGCATGTATGAGGGGCGGTTGACGAGAGTGCGGCAGCAGGTTTGGCAGGAGAGTGAGGAGGCCCGGGACCTGGGTGCGGGGCGGCAGGAGAAGTTTTCCCCCGCGGAGGTGGAGAAGATGCTATCGCAGCCCGTCGGGGAGCTGCGGGGGGGCGGCTAGGGAACAATCGCCAGCGGCAGCTCCGCTCGCAGCTGCGGATAATTGACCAGACTGGCGGAGAGTTTGGCAGAGCCAGCGGGGAGCCGGCCGCGAAGGGCTTGGAACGGGATGGTGAGCTGGTAGTTCAGGCGCTCCCCAGGATTGAGAAAGCTGTAGCCGGCATCGGGGGCGAACTCGAAGTCCTCCGACCACGTATAGACGATTTTGCCCTCGGCATCGCGGACGACGGCCTCGCAGCGCTGGGCGGTGGGGAAGTAAAGGATGGTGCCGGTGTTGGCCCCGTTGGTGACGGTGAACTTCAGGCTGATGAGATCCTCGGGCTCGGGGTCGCGGATTTTTTTGAGGCTGAGTTCGCCGGGGGTGACCTCGAGATTGGTTTTGAAGGCCTCGAGGTTGAGTTCGTTGGCCCCTTCGAAGCGTTTTTTGGAGCCCTCGATGAGGAAGCCGCCCTTGATCAGCCCCGGGGCACCTTGGAATTTTTGGGGCATGGTGTCGCGGGAGGCGTCAATCTCCGCCCGTCCCACGGAGCCCATGGCCATTAAGAGGATTAAAAACCTCATGCCTCAAGATTGTCCGAAGATAATGAATCTGACAAATCGGGGAGGGCGGTGCCGGGTGTCTTGTCGCGGGTCACGTGTAACGCGCAACCAGCAACCCGCAACGGATATGGGAGATCGTTGACAGGAGATTGGGAGGTTCGTGAAGGTGAACGTGAAGGTGAAGGTGAACGAAGTTCGTGAATGGGAAGGAATGGCCCCGGCGGCGCGGGGCCTACAGAGCCGGGTATTTATGATTACGTTCACGATATAGATGGAGGGTTTCGAGCGCAAAAGGGCCCTACGGAAGTTCAGGTTGGGAATCAGGATTCGTGCGCGAGGAGGTTGTGTTTATCTTAGGATGATGATCCGGATTGTTCCATGTTTGGTTGGATTGGTGCTATGGATCGGGGCGGCGGAGAAACCGCCGGTGCTGTTGCGGGTTCATCTGCAGGCGCCGGAAGGGGCCAAGGGGATGGTGACGGTGCCGGTGACCCTGTTGAACCCTCCTGAAACCATTGCCATCCGCAACATTCCCGAGGTTTCCGAGAAGGATGTTCGTCAGGTCCGAGCCCTAGCTGACGGCACCCTAGTGGTGAACTTTGATGATTTTGGAAAAACCAAGTTGGAGGTGGCCACGAACACCGGGCGGGGTCTGATTCTGGTGGTTATCGTCAATGGACGCGTGGTCTATGCGCCAACCATCGACACCACCCTTACCCAAGGCACCTTGGCCCTGCCCGTCGGGTCCATCCTTCCGGATGAGATCCAAGCCCTCAATGACGCTAGAAACCGTGACCGCGCCCAAAAGCTGGGCGAGCTTTCCCGGCCTTAATTTTTCACATTTTTTCTCATTTTTCCGATTTCTAACCCATTTTTGATTCGACCCCGGATGGCGGGATGGCAGAGCTGACCCATGAAACCGAACGGTAGCTGGTGCCTAATTCCCATTCTGCTTTGCGTTTGGCCGTCCGCCGGCTGGTCCAACGCCCCGGAGTCTGCCACGGGGGATCTATCTTATTCCGAGACCCGCAACGAAGCGGAAGGTTACGCCTCCGGCATGGCTTCTCCCGGGGGAGGGCAATTTCTTTATAACCCTCGGACGCAACGCCTCGAAGTCCGGGATTCGTCGGGGGCTTTTCTTGATGAGATGCCTCCCGGAACCATCGGTAAGGCGGTGGATGCCGGGAACCAGGAGTACCGAATCAGTTTTGGTCGTGATGAACTGGATCGTTTGAGCATCCTGGTCCGCCCCGGACCCGCCATGCGTCGACCCGTTTCGCTGGATCTTTTGGGACGCAAGAGTGTGCTCTCCCCGGACGCCTCTCTCACGGCGACCCTTATCCCCGACGGCAAGGTGATTTATGAGGCCTCCATCTGCGGCCAAGTTTATTACATCGACCAACTGGGTTCCGTGCAGGGAAGAGTGAGCCGGCAGGCTACCCCCACCCGGGAAATCGCCGTGCTGGCCCAGCCTTCCTCCCCAACGGGCGGCTTGGTTCCCAACGATGCGGAGCCTGAGGAGCGGTTTGAAAGAATGAACGAAGCGGGCAACGCCATGAAATCCGCCGTGCTGACCTTTTTTGGTCTGCCGGATAAGGAGCCGACGACCAAGGCCAAGGTTTATCGCCTGAAAGGCAGCTCTCCCGGTGCTCCCAGCGGCCCTACCCCCGTCAGTGGGGCAAGCGCCCCTTAAGTCCTTTCCGGTCCCTTTTTCCGGTCTCGTTTGATTCACCCGCCGGCTTGGGGTGGCTTTTTATAAAATTATTCACCAGTTTTTATTTCCATAAGAGTAGTATTTTATAAAGGGGTTGACGGAAAGGAGACAAGATATAGTGGTTGATAGGTGGAGATATACCGCATCTTGCCGAATCCTAGAGCTTCAAACACCAGCCATAGAGTCGCTTGTGGTGTTTTGGAAAGAAGTCTAGGCAGTTGGCACCACGGCCATTCCAGAAGAAATCCGGCCATTCATGTTCAGCTGATTTCAAATGTTTCCCATCGTGTTTCACAATCCGTTTTGATTCCTGGGACAACCTGGGCGAGGCGGTTGCTGCGGCGTCTGGGTCTCTGGATTGCCACCGGGCTCAAACTTTATGGGGCGGTGGCCCTTCTTTGGACCAGCACGGTCCGGGCCAATCCGGTGGGAGAGCAGGTGATTGGCGGAGCGGCGACGTTTGAGCGGGTGGGGAATTCCCTCACCATCCAGCAGGGAACCGATCGCGCCGTCATCAACTGGAACCAGTTTTCAATCGCCGCGGGCGAGACCACGAAATTTGTCATGCCCAGCTCCAGTTCCGCCGCCCTGAACCGGGTTCTTTCCGGGAACCCCAGCGCGATCTATGGGAACCTGCAGGCCAACGGGCATCTCTTTCTCATCAACCCGGCCGGCATCATGGTGGGTCCCGGGGGCACCATCAACGCCGCCTCTTTCCTGGCCAGCACCCACGACATCGATCCCGCGGCCTTTATGAAGGGCGGAGATTTAAACCTACTCGGCCATTCCGCCGCCTCGATCCTAAACCAAGGGAACATCGAGGCCACCAGCGGGGATGTGTTTTTGATCGCCCAGCATGTGGAAAACGAGGGGCAGATCATGGCCCGGGACGGAACCGTCGGGATGGTCAGTGGCACCCAGCTCACCCTCCAATCGGTCGGACCCCAAGGCTTTAAAGTGAGGCTGATGGATGTGCCGGACGAGCAGGCCAAGGTGAAAACCAAGGATGGGGTGGCGGACATTGTGAATGAGGGGGTGATTGAGGCTGCCAATGTGATGCTGGCAGCCACCGGTAACATCGGTTCCCTGGCGATCAACAATACCGGAACCATCCGGGCGACCGGGATTCAGGCGAACGCGGATGGCAGCGTCTCCCTGATCGGCGGGCAGGGCGACGTGGTCAACTCCGGAGTGATCGCCGCCTTGCGCAAGAATCTGGAGGGCGGGCAAATCGGCGGAGAGGTCCAGATCACGGGCCGGAATATCACCACCGAAGACTCTTCGCTGATAACCGCCGCCGGGGCTGCTGGCGGGGGCACCATCCGGATGCGTGGGCTGGACACCACCTTGGTCTCCGGCCGGGTGGAGGCAACCGGGTACGGAGATCTGGCCAAGGGCGGACGTGTGGAGCTGTTGGGCGAAAATGTCGGGCTGCGGTCCGGCGAGGTGAACGCCGATGGCGGGGCCAAGGGCGGCACCGTACTCATGGGAGGTGATTATCTGGGTCTGAATCCTGAAGTTCCGAACGCCAAGGCCACCGTGATCACGCCGGATGCGCGGATTTCCGCCGATGCCACGGTGAATGGGGATGGCGGCAGGGTGATCGTCTGGTCGGATGAGTATACCGGATTTTTCGGCGGCATCACCGCCCTGGGCGGGCCGGAAGGGGGTAACGGCGGCTTCATCGAGACATCCTCTAAAAACAACCTGCAGGCCTTTGGCGAGGCCCAAGCCTCCGCCGCCAAAGGGATCTCCGGGCAATGGTTGCTAGATCCCTCCAATGTGATTGTGGGTGACCAAAACACGAGCGGGGGTTGGTTTTCTCCGGGCAACCCCACGATCTTCACGCCGTTCTTTGTCGAGACGGCCTATATTCTCAACACCCAGATCAACAGTGCGCTTAACCTGGGCACCAGCGTCACGATCACCACGGGTTCCGCCACCACCCTGGATTGCGGCGTAATCACCATCAACGCCCCCATTGCCAAAACCTTCGGAGGCAACGCCACCCTGACGCTCGACAGCGACAGCGGCATCACCATTAACGCCGATATCACCTCCGTGTCCGGAAGCCTGTTCATGGATTTCCGTGCCGATAGCAACGCGGACGGATTTGGGACATTCACGCTGGCGGCGCCGGCCAATCTCTTCAGCAACGGGGGGAATATCACGGTTTCGGCGGGCGACGCGGTGCTGAACGGAACCATGAATACCCTCCAGGTCATTCAGGCGCCCGTTACTGTGACTAGCGGAGGCAGTTACACGGTGGGAACGGTGCCCACCGTGGCGATTGCCCCGCCCACCGCCACGGGCGGGGTTGAAGCCTCGGCCATCGCGCTGATGGGAGTTGGGACCGCCTCCGTAACCGCCGGTGGTTCCGGATACACCAGTGTGCCCACTGTCCGGATCGTTGGTGGCGGGGGTCAAAACGCCGTACTCACCCCAATCATGGGAGTTCCCACCGGCTCAAGCGCCGTCACCATTGCGATCGCCGGTTCCGGTTATACTGTGGGTGATACCGTGGTTGTATCCGGGGGTGGTGGCTCAGGGGCTACCGGGATTGTATCATCAGTGAACGGAAGCGGGGGTATCACGGGAGTCACTGTCAATGCCTCCGGGTCTGGTTACACATTTTTGCCTTCGGCCAATATAACCGGGACTGGAACGGATGCTTGCATTAAAATTAACCAGCTGTTTGTCCAAGGGGTCACGGTGGCTAATCCGGGAACGGGCTACACCGGCGCGATGACACTGCAGATCAACGGGGGGGGTGGATCTGGGGCGACTGCCCAGGTGGACACCGTCCGGGTGGTCAATCTCTCCTTTGATGGCACCTCCGCCAACCCGGATGTGGGGGCACCGAGTTACGGGGTCGGGTATGCTGCCGGACAAACTCTGACCACGGGGGCGGGGGAAATTATTTTCACGGGCGCGGGCTTGGGGGGAGCGGACGTGCAAATCGGCGCGATGGTGAACGTGGCCGGCAATATTCTTCTTAAGCCCTCGGCATTCGGCACCACGATCGGAGTGGGAACCGGAGGCGGGACGTTCTCCGTTTCCGATGCGGAACTCGGGCGCTTGAACACTGCCAGCTCCATCCTGCCTGGGACCATAACGGTAGGAAGCCGGGCGGCGGGCTCCCTTGCCGTGGGGGGTGTAAATTTAGGAAGCCAGAATCTTACCCTTTCCACCGCGGGAAACCTCATCGGGGTAAGCGCGGAAGGTGTCGGAGATAACGTCACCATGGCCGGGGGCCTGCTGACCCTGGATGCCGCGGGGGCCATCGGAGCCGGCATTGGTGACCTTAATGGTCTACAGATCAGTGCTCCACGGGTCGCGGTGATTAGCGAGGGGGATTTTTTCAATCTTTATAACACTGCAACCCTTACCCAGTTCCATGTCACCACGGATGGGACGGTGGCTTCGCAACGGATGGTCGATAACCGGCCCGACACCTCCAACTTGAATTGGTTGGTCATCGAGGCGGGAGGAGACACGTCTATCTATGGAATTACGGCACGGAGCGACTCGGTCGACATCCGATATGAGAACACCTTGGGGGACATTAATGTTTTTGGGGGTGGCGTTAGCAGCGTGATGATCAATGCGGTGAACACGGCGGCCACGGGAATCACCTTTGGAGCCCCGCCTGCTGTTCCCGGCGTTCCCACCGGGGTCCAGGCAACCGCCACGATCGCCGGGGGAATCGTCACCATCACGAATCCCGGTTCCGGATATCTGATTGCCCCCACCATTACGTTGGTTGGCGGGACCAGCACTCAGAATTTCGCAGGTTTGGGCTCCATGAACTGTCAACCGGCTAACTCAAGTGTGGCCCAAGTGAACTTTCGGGACTTCGCCTTATCGGCGCCCTCCGGAAATATTGTTACTTCAGGAGTCCCGCTTTTTACGGGCGGGGGCAATTTGACTTTAACGGCCCAAGACGTCTCACTGCCATTTTTTAACCGCGGATCGATTCTTCTGACGGATATTACCACGGCTGCGGTTGCTAGCGTGGCCTATGCCAACTTGGGGGTTTTAAACACCTTTCTAGCCGTGCCGCAGATAGAAACGATGAATGTGGTCACAACGGCTAATGCCTCCGCACCCCCGCTCATCTATACTGGTTCCTCATTCGGTTTGCGTGTGGCTCTGGCACCCGATCGGGCGGCTTCTGCCGGTAGCATTCAGGGTCAAGGGGGAGTTTTAACGATCGAAGCTACCTCTCCCTCCGTTGAGGGAAGACAGGTGTCTTTTTCGCCGGCAGGAGGGGAGGTGGGGATGAATATCGATGTGCGTGAAACCGCGCTGTTGGAGGCTCCCGGCATACGTATTGGAGGCCCAAGAACGGACGATATCACCCTGACGACTATGATTACGCCACTTATCTTCGAACAAGAAAGCACCACACGTAATGCGACTGGAATTGAAAGCATTACCTATTCCTACGATCCACGTTATTTTGAAAACCCATTTTTTAATGCCACTCGGTTCAGCTCCTCACCCCAAAATGTCAACAACGACACAGGGGTCCCCCATGTGACAGGAGGCACCGTCTCTCTGGTGAGTGCTTTGGGTGCGGTTCAAAATGTGTCCGGGGGTGATGTGAATGTGTCGGCTCTCTCTTTGACAGGTGTCGACGGGTTTTATTTCGATGGGCAGTCCGCTTTTGGAACTTATGCGGCGTTGACGCAAACCTCTGCAAATGGCTCGAGAGTTCCTGCAATTAGCGGGCGGGTGGGGCGAACTTTTGAGAATACGCAGATCGGCAACGGGGGCGATGCCACTTACAAGTTTAACTCCGCCACAGGTTTTGTGAACGACAGCAGGCTGCCAGTAGCGCCTTTTGCGACCTTCCTTATCGGATCGACCTCTGCCTCGCAGCTGCAATCGAGCCCACAGCAGGCTAAGGGACTGGCGACGATTACGGGGGGGAAAGTCGCTTCCCTCTCTCCTGATGTCAATGGAGGTGGCTATCTCTATACCGCGGAACCGCTGGTCACCATTACTGGGGGAGGGGTTCAGCAAGCCAGCGCTCGGGCGATTCTGAGTGGATCCGGGGTCGCTCTGGTGGCCCCGCAAATCGTCGGAGAGGGTTACACCCCCTCGGTTTATGACCCGGTCACCGGCCTTACCACCGGACCGGATGTCTCGATTATTGGGAATGGATCGGGGGCGTTGGTGGGCAATGGGGGGAAGGCTTTTGTCAGCGATAGCGGAATTATCAGTCCCTTTAGTGTCTTGCGTGGGGGAAGTGGCTATGACCCGGCGGCACCTCCGCAGGTGATTATCTCCGGCGGCGGTTCCGGGGTCACCCGCCCGGCGGTGGTCCGAACCGAAGTGAACTCGTCTGGACAGGTTTCGGCTATCATCGTGGTGGACCCCGGTGCAGGTTATGACAACAGCCCCATTTCAGTGTTGATTCAGGCCCCCAGCTTGGGTGGTGTTCGGGCAGAGGGTGTTTTGGACAATGATTTTCGCCCTGCAACATTCGGCAACAGCCTGAACCCGGTCTACGTGGCAGCCGCGGGGACGGGGTATACGGTGGAACCTACGGTCGCCATCACCGGCGGAGGGATCCGGCAGGCTCAAGCCAAGGCCCTGGTTCAACTCGACCGTTCGTCGGAGGACTACGGTCGAGTGCTAGGGTATGTGATCACAGATGCCGGGCTGGGTTACACCGCCGCGCCGACCGTGACGGTAGGCGTGGGGCAGGCGTTCGGCAATTTTGGCGAGTATGGGGTCAGTACGGAAACGGTGGATCGTAATGTCGGTTCGGGGAATATTACCCTGACGGGTGTGGGTGCACCCGTGGTGGGTAATCTAAGCTTAAGCGCGCCGGTGCGAACCGGAGATGCCTTGGGCGTTTCAGGGGATAGTGCAATTACGGGTTCGATTCTTTTAGATATACCCGGTGTTCTATTGGCGAACCCGAACAACGGGCCCCCTAACCCCGGTGGCGCCCGCGGAATCGTCATCACCGGTGACGCGAGCATTATCCCCGGGGCTGCTGGCTTGGGGAATACCCGTTCCGGGAGTGTCACCATTCAGGCAAATGATATTGGCAATGCTATCAGCAGCTCGCTTGCTGTCTTGACCGGGTCGGCGGGCCTGCCCATCCAGATCGGCACAGCCAAAGGAGGTATTTCCAACATCACAGGCAATCTGAATGCCACTTTGTTGGATCGGGTTGTTCAGGCTGTAGGGGTGGGGAATTTGCAGATTTACGCGCCGGCTCCCGGACAGGTTCAAGTTGCGCTGGGGAACGTTCCCCTGGATTCCAATCATCGGGAGTTGGGGCCCCGCACGAGCAATGATTTGTATTTGTCTGGTTTATCGACTCCGGCCACGCAAACCGATTTGGCTGGTAACACCAGCGTGGATGAATCTCTGGTCACGGTTGAAGTGGGTGCCTTTGAGGGGAAACTGACCTTGCTTAGACGGTCCGAAAGTCAAGCTGTTGCCACGGTGGTGAATGGGCGGGTGACTTTGATCACTCCGGATCAAGGGGGGCAGCTTTTCGCTGGGGCTCCCAGCGTTCTAATCACAGGCGGTGGGATCGTGCCGGCGGAGGCCTCGGTGTTTACCCGGTTGGGCACAGTTACGGCTCCTGATGGAAGTAACGTGATCCAAAGTGGGAATGGTTTGGATGTGAGTGGGTCGGGTTATTTCACCGTGCCGGATGTCACCATTAGTGGTGGCGGTGGAACCGGGGCCACCGCCGTCGCCGTTCTGGCCACTACGACCGTGAACGGGCAAACGATTCCCACAGGAAGTATTGCCAGGATCATCATCACCGATCCCGGCTTTGGCTACACCTCCTTGCCGACCATTACAGTGGGTCCACCCGCGGGTGTGCAAGCCACGGCGACAGCAACGATCACCGGCTCAGGTTCCTCCGCGGCCGCCACGGCCACCATTACCGAAGCCGGCCTGGGATACACAAGCGCCAGCCTACCCAGTGTGATTGTCACCGGAGGAATCCTCGGCACCGCCACCGCCACGGCCTCCGTCAACGCCCTTTCCCAAATCACCGGAATCCAGATCAACCTTAACGGTGATTCGTTCCCGACGGGTACCCAGCCGGTGCTGACGATCGGGCCTCCTGCCGGAACGGCCACTGCGACCGCCGTGGTCCAGAATGGTTTGGTCACAGGTTTCAACATCACCGGCACTGGTGGGGGTTATTCCTCCGCCCCGACGGTGTTATTAACCACTGGTACCGGCAACACCCCTTATGTTCTTACTTCGGACCGGGTCGGATTTATAGCAGATCGACTACAACTCTTTGATGCGACCACTCCCAGCAACGTTCTGATCGAAGCGGGGCTGGTTGCGATCGCTCCTTGGACCAACCAACGGCCGGTCAACATGGGGCAAGTGCAGCCGGGCGCCAGTTCCTATGTGGCGTCCGATCTGGTCAGGTTTCTGGTGAATGATCTTGTGGTGGGTCGGCGAAATTCAAGCCACCTTGGGGTGGGTGCCGGGGAATTCACGGTCTCCTCCGCCTTGGTTTCGAACGGTCTGCGCATTGCCAACGGGATCTTTCTGGCCGGCACAAGGGGCTTAAGCGACGTGGGGGGCAGTACCGGGATCTCATTCGACGCAGTTTCCATCAATGTCGGTTCCACGGTCAATCTCACGGGATCCGGCAATCAGATACATTACGTGGCGGGGATTATTCAGGGACCCTTCGACGAATTGACCTATGCGAAACCCTTCACCCTTTCCAGTGGTTTGCGCGTTTTGGGAGCTAGCATCCAGCCCCTGACAATCGCTGAGATTTTTGGTAATCCTGCCTATTTTACGGGGGAGCGATTTAACCAAGGAATCACCACCCAAAACGGGGACGTGAATTTGATTGCCGATCTTCTCGAACAGACGCGAATCATGGGTTTCATCGACACTACCGGCGAGGGGAGATACCCGGTGGGAAGCCTGGGGCCGGAGAATTATGCGGGCAGTTCCACGGTCACCTTGGCCCCGCTGACCGCGGGGCGTCCGATCTCTGTTTACTATAACAACCCCGGAAGTGGCTTGGCCCTGCGGATCGGAAACCCATCTGCCCCGGGATTGGAGCAGGTCCGCGCCAGTGCCATTAAGATCGGCTCCTCCACATCTGGAGGCATCACCTTCAACAGTGATTTTGGCTTCAACTATCTGACATATCCGGAGGCCGCCAGGGCCCTGATTCTGGAGACGGCAGGGAACATCACCCTTGGAATTTCCCAAATCCCTCCGTCCCCGATTCCAGTTCCCACAACGAGCAGCATTCTCGTCCCCAATCTCAGCCTGACGGCGGCGGGCTCGGTTTCGATCGGCGCTGCCAGTGGAGCCTCGGCCCCTGTTCTTCGGGTGTCTTATTTGGCGGCCAATCTGACGGGAGCAGGACAATCCCTTGACTTCACCACCACCCAACCGGAGCTGACGATTGCGGATTTCGGTCCTCTAGGCGGGGCCACCGGAATCACCACCGCCGCCGGCAGCAGTGTCACCATCAACGTCCCGGGCAACCTCTATGTGCCCCTGATGCCTCCACAGCTGCAGGCCTCTCCGGCCAACACCTCGGTTCTGCCCAGCACCATCAACAGCGGAGGCAGCATCACCCTCAACTCCACGGTAGCCGGCGGCACCATTTCGATCGCGGTGGTGAACAATTTTGACAGCTCCGGCTGGAACAACCCCGTGCCTAGTGGAAGCACAGTGAATTCCACGGTGGTGGCTAATTCCGCCAACGCCATCGTGACTATGACGGCGGACCGGATTGAAATTGGTGACAGTGGTAGCAACACCACTCCTCCGGGCCTGCTGACTCCTCCCCTGATCGCCGCCAACCTGACCTCAGGAATGGTGATCTTGCAGCCCGCAACCTTAGGCACTCCTGTCGTGTTGGGCGGGTCCAAGGGGCCTGGCTTCAACTTTACCGGCACCGAACTGCAGAATATCCAGGCCAACATCCTTCGGGTGGGGAACAGCACGGCGGGGAATATCAGTGTTGAAACCTTGATTCAGTTGGATACCAATCGACTGCTGGGCGCCTTCAGTTTAATCGGCAACGGCACCATCGGCGACCTAGGTGTCGCCAGTGGTACTGGCATCGTTTATGGCGGGGGTCTTAGACTTTCCGGCAACGGCGCGATCTCTTTTGAGAGCACCGCCAATCAGTTTGGCACCGTGGCGGCTAACTCACAGGGAACCTCAGCCACGCCCAAAGACATCACTCTGACCTCCACCGCCTTTTCGATTGGCACGGTGGATACCGTGACCGGAATTACGGCACGAGGCAGCCGGGTGACCTTGCAGACATCCGGACCGCCATCCGTCCCTATTCCACCCGCCGTGGCGATCAATCTCGGAACAAAAACCGGATGGAGTTTCACGGATAGCGAGCTGGATTTAGTCACCGCGGATACCCTGCAGATCGGGCGGAATGATGTCGGCTTGGCCTCGGGTGCCATCACGATCAGCGC
>Ga0194134_10003307_pt1 | contig 17573 bp, 18 predicted proteins | sample TA2KigOff0mmetaG_FD_148602 | JGI IMG/M metagenome (GOLD analysis project Ga0194134, IMG submission 148602) | Freshwater microbial communities from Lake Tanganyika, Tanzania - TA2015056 Kigoma Offshore 0m | ecosystem: Environmental > Aquatic > Freshwater > Lake | place: Tanzania: Lake Tanganyika... | reverse complement strand
AGCCGCATTATCACCGGCGCGCAGGCACGCGGTGATGCAGGGCGTGCCGGCGAGCGGCTGGCCGGTGCTGCTCGGCGTCAACGAGGTCTCGGCCAAGCGCGGCGCGCACGTGCTCGCGCGCCTGCCCGAGGACCAGGGCGGCCATCCGCTGCTGGTCGTCGGCACCCACGGCAAGGGCCGCAGCGCCGCCTGGACCTCCGACATCGGGCCGCACTGGCTGCCGGCCGGCTTCTCCGACTGGAAGGGCTTCGTGCCGCTGTGGTCGAACCTGCTGCACTGGGTGGCCGGCCGTTGAGCGTTCCGTACCGGCAGGGGGGTTTTCCGGCATGGAAGCTGCTAGCGTCGCTGTGTTGGGGGAGCACGGATTGGGCTTGAGCACGAGGAAGACGCGCCGGCGCCGCGAGGCGACGCCGGCGCGGGCAAACACATGATGCGAGGCGCGGCAACTGGCGTCGGCGGCGTCATCGGGGGCCATGAATGTCGAGCGTGACGCTGCGCGGCGTCTCCAAGAGCTACGGCAGCGTCGTGGCGCTGCGCCCGATCGATCTGGAGATCGCCGAGGGCGAGTTCCTGACGCTGCTCGGCCCTTCGGGCTGCGGCAAGACGACGACGCTGCGCCTCGTCGCCGGCTTCATCGCGCCGAGCACCGGCCGCATCCTGTTCGGCGGCGACGACGTCACCGGTCTACCACCGCAGAAGCGCGAGATCGGCATGGTGTTCCAGGACTACGCGCTGTTCCCGCACATGACGATCGCTGACAACATCGGCTTCGGGCTGGTCGAGCGTGGCCGGCTCAAGGTCGAGATCGGGCGCCGGGTGGCGGAATTGCTGCAGCTCATAAGGCTGCCCGACGTCGCGAACCGCTTTCCCGCCGAGCTGAGCGGCGGACAGCAGCAACGCGTCGCGGTCGCCCGCGCGGTCGCGCATTCGCCGCGCGTGCTGCTGATGGACGAGCCGCTGGGCGCCCTCGACCTCAAGCTGCGCGAGGCGATGCAGACGGAGATCAGCGCGATCCAGCGCGCGCTCAAGATCACGACCGTCTACGTCACCCACGACCAGTCCGAGGCGATGAGCATGTCGGACCGCATCGCAGTCATGAACGACGGCGTGATCGAGCAGCTCGGCACGGCGCGCGAGATCTACGAGCGGCCGCGCTCGCGCTTCGTCGCCGACTTCGTCGGCCAGATCAACCTGATCGACGGCGAGCTCGGTGCCGCGAACGGCGCGCTGCGCGGGTTCGTCGCGCGCGGCCATGCGCTCCGGGTGGCGGCCACCGAGGCCGCGGCCGGTCGCGCGACGCTCGGCGTGCGGCCCGAGCAGATGAGCGTCGTCGCCGATGCCCCACCGGCCGATCTCGGTCTCAACGTGCTGCCGGGCCGCGTGCGCAGCCGGCAATTCGCCGGGCACCTCATCAAGGTCGAGGTCGCGATCGACGATGCGCTCGCGGTCACGGTCGAGACGCATCCCAACGCCACCCCGGTCGATGTCGGGCAGCCGGTCCACGTGACCTGGCACACGCACAACGCCGTGGTGCTCGCGCACTGACAGGAGGACGAGATGGCCAACGCGGCGGCAGCGGCGGCGCCTTCGAGCAATTCCGGCATCCCCGTCATCGACATCGCTCCGTTCCGCGACGGGTCCGACAAGCCGGGCGTGGCGCAGGCCGTCGCGCGTGCCTGCGAGGAGGTCGGCTTCTTCTGCATCGCCGGCCACGGCGTCGACCAGGCGCTCACCGACCGCGCCTTCGCGGTCTCGCGCGCCTTCTTCGAGCAGCCGGAGGAGATCAAGCGCCGCTACGCGCCCGTGGGCGAGGTGGCCCCGCGCGGCTTCGCGGCACTCGAGACCAAGGGACTCGCGGCGACGCTCGGGCAGAACGTGCCGAAGGATCTGCGCGAGCAATTCATGGTCGGCACGCTCGCGCCGATGGTCCCGCAGCTGCAGGACGTCGCGGCCGCGCGCGGCTGCTACGCGCCGAACATCTGGCCGGACACGCCCACCGAGTACCGGTCGGTGTTCACCGAACTCTACCGCGCCTTCGAGCATCTGGCCGACACGCTGATGCGCGTCTTCGCGCTCGGCCTGAAGCTGCCGGAGACCTATTTCCTCGACAAGATCGACCATCATTTCAGCGTGCTGGGCTCGAACTGGTACCCGCCGCTCAACGCGCCGCCGCTGCCCGGCCAGCTTCGCACCGGCGAGCATTCCGATTTCGGCAGCCTGACGATCCTGCTGCCCACCGCCGGGCCCGGCGGGCTCCAGGTCAAGCTCGCCAGCGGCCAGTGGACCGACGTGCAGCCGATCCCCGGCGCCCTGATCATCAATCTCGGCGACATGATGGCGCGCTGGACCAACGACCGCTGGCGCTCGACCCTGCACCGCGTCGCCAATCCGCCCGATCCCAGCGATGCGATGAGCCGGCGCCAGTCGATCGCGTTCTTCTGCCATCCCAACTACGACGCCGAGATCAGGTGCATCGAGAGTTGCACCGGCCCCGACCATCCGCCGCTCTACCCGCCGATCCTCGCCGGCGAGCACATGCGCATGAAGATGGTGAAGCGTTGACCCCGATCGGGCCCAAACTCGCAGCATGGTCGGCGGGGCTGCGCTTCGCCGACCTGCCGGGCGAGGTCGTCGCGGATTGCCGGCTGCGCCTACTCGACATCCTTGGCATCTCGATCGCCGCCGCACCGCTGCCGATCGGCACCGCCGTGCGCAAGGCCGGGATCGCGCTCGGAGGTGGCCGCGAGGCGACGGTGATCGGCGCCGCCGGGCGCACCAGCGCGCAGAACGCGGCCCTGGTTAACGGCACGCTCGCCCACGCCATGGATTTCGACGACACGCACAACGAGTCCGTGATGCATCCGAGCGCCCCGACGCTGGCGGCCAGCCTCGCCGCGGCGGAGGCCGTCGGCGCGCACGGGCGCGAGCTGATCGTCGCGATCGCCATCGGCAACGAACTCGGCTGCCGGCTCGGCCTGGTCGCGCCCGGCGCCTTCCACGGCGTGGGCATCCATCCGACGAGCGCGCTCGGCGCGCCGGCAGCGACCGCGTCGGTGGGCCGGCTGTGGAAGCTGTCTCCGGCACGCATCGCCGCCGCCTTCGGCATCTCCGCAAGCCAGGCCTCGGGCGTCCTCGAGGCCTACAGCGACGGCACCTGGTCGAAGACCCTGCATCCCGGCTGGGCCGCGCATGCCGCGATCGTCGCGGGACGCCTCGCACAGTCGGGCTTCACCGGCCCTGCCACCGCCTTCGACGGCCGTTACGGGATCTTCAAGGCGCTGCTGCCGGCGGGAACCCGGCTCGATACCGGCGCGGCGACGCGCGGGCTCGGCCAGCGATGGACGCTGCTCGAGACCGCCTTCAAGCTCTATCCGAATGCGCACGCCATCCACGCCTTCATCGAGGGCGCGCTCGCGCTGCGCGGCCGCCACGCCATCCGACCGCGCGACATCGCCGCGGTCGAGCTCGACGTGCCCGAGGAGTTCGTGGGCCAGATCGCCGAGCCGCGCGCGGCGAAGCTGGCACCGCGCACCTCGACGCATGCGCGCGCCAGCCTGTTCTACGCCGTCGCCGCCGCGCTCGCCGACGGCGCGGTGACGACCGCGCATTACGAGGGCGACGCCTTCAAGCGCCGCGACCTGCTGGCGCTCGCCAGGCGGATCACCCACGTGCCTCAGCCGCGCGGCGGCGCGATCCTCTTTTCGGGCGGCGTGCGCATCCGGCTGCGCGACGGCAGTGTGCACGAGACCTTCGTCGACGAGGCGAACGGCACCGGGTCGCGGCGGCTCGACGAGGCACGCGTCGTCGAGAAATTCGCCGCCACCGCCGGCACGGTGCTCGGGGCGGGCGCGATCGACCGGCTCGTCGCGCTGGTGCTGCGGGCGGATCGCCTCGAGGCGATCGGTCCGCTGCTCGCCGCGACCCGCCTGCCGCGCGGTGCGCCGTCATGAGCGATCCGGTCAGATTGCGCGCCGAGGCTCTCAGTGCCGAGGCCTTTGCGCCGTTCGGCTTCGTCATGGATGCGCCCGACGACGGCCGGCGCAACGGCCCCCGCGTGGTGATCGCGGATGCGCGGCAGGGCGCCGGCGTCGGCGCCACCCTCATCCAACTCACCGCCGGCGCGTCGCCGCGCCGCGTCACGCAGGTCGAGCGCCATCCGCACTCGCAGCAATTCTTCCTGCATCTGGGCGGCGGCCGGCTGTCGCTCGTCGTGATGCCGGCGACGCCTGCCGGCGCGCCCGACGTCGCGGCCGCGCGCGCCTTCGTCGCCGCACCCGGCCAGGCCTTCGGCTACCATCCCGGCGTCTGGCATGCCGGCGTCGCGGCGCTGTCGAATCCGGCTACCGTCGCCTCGCTGCTTAGCCGCGACGGCACGGCGGGCGACGTGACGGAGGTCGCGCTCGCACGGCACATCGACGTGGAGTGGACATGAGCGACGCCCCCATCCAGCCCCGGCGCGATCTCGTCGGCTACGGCAAGGATCGGCCCGATCCGCGCTGGCCTGGCAATGCGCGGCTCGCGCTCAACTTCGTCATGAACTACGAGGAGGGATCGGAGTACTCGATCCCCGACGGCGACGGTGCTTCGGAGACGCAACTCCTCGAGGCGACGCCCTCGATGCCGCCGAACACCCGCGACCTCAACGCGGAGTCGATCTACGAATACGGCAGCCGCGTCGGCTTCTGGCGCCTGATGCGCGTGCTCGGCGATTACGGCCTGCCGGCGACCGTGTTCGGCTGCGCGCTCGCGCTCGAGCGCAACCCGCAGGCGGTCGCGGCGATCCGCGCGGCGGGCTACGACGTCTGCAGCCACGGCTGGCGCTGGATCAAGCATTGGCTGCTCAGCCCCGAGGAGGAGAAGGCTCAGATCGCGCGCGCCGTCGCGTCGCTGACCCGGAGTTTCGGCGAGCGCCCGCTGGGCTGGTACTGCCGCACGGGACCGAGCGTGAACACGCGCCGCTTCGTCGTCGAGGAGGGCGGCTTCCTCTACGACAGCGACAGCTACGCCGACGAGCTGCCCTACTGGGATGCGACCCATGGCCGGCCGCATCTCGTGGTCCCCTACTCGGTGGACACCAACGACACGAAATTCGCCAACCCCGCGGGGTTCGCCAACGGCGAGGAGTTCCTCTCCTATCTCAAGGACAGTTTCGACTGCCTGTGGCGCGAGGGCGCGCACCAGCCCGGGATGATGTCGGTCGGGCTGCACATGCGCCTCGTAGGCCGGCCCGGCCGCGCCGAGGCGCTGCGCCGCTTCATCGAGCACGTGCGCAAGCACGACCGCGTGTGGATCTGCCGGCGCGTCGACATCGCGCGGCACTGGATCACCACGCATCCGCCGACGTGAACGCGAGGAAGAAACCATGAGCGAAGACATCCGCTGGGCCCGCGGCCAGTACCGCGGCTACGACGTCCGCCTGCCGGTCGAACCCGACCACGAACTCACGCGCGTCGAACCGGGGACGCCCTGCGGCGAGTACATGCGCCGCTTCTGGACGCCGGTCGCGATGAGCAGCCAGCTCGGCGACAAGCCCGTCGCCATCCGCATCCTCGCCGAGGATCTCGTGATCTTCCGCGACGGCGAGGGCCGCGTCGGTCTGCTGCACAAGCATTGCGCTCATCGCCGCGCCTCGCTCGAATTCGGGCGCATCGAGAAGCGCGGCATCCGCTGCTGCTACCACGGCTGGCACTTCGACGTGGACGGTACGATCCTCGAAACCCCGGGCGAGTCCGCGAGCAGCAACATCTGCCGCTCGATCTGCCAGCCCGCCTATCCGGTACGCGAGTTCAAGGGGCTGGTCTTCGCCTACATGGGCCCGCCCGACGACGTGCCGGCCTTCCCCTATCTCGACTCCTTCGACCTGCCGGACCACGAGCTCGTACCCTACTCGATCCACTCCCCGTGCAACTGGCTGCAGGAGACCGAGAACGCGATCGATCCCTACCACTCGGTCTTCCTGCACGGCCGCGTGAACGGACCGCAATTCCCGGGCCTCGAGCATTTCGTCGAACTGCCGGTCGTCTCGTTCCACCAGCGCGACGCGGCGATCGTCTACAGCCATGCGCGGCGCGTCGGCGACCTCGTGATGCTGCGCTTCCACGACTACATCCTGCCCAACGCCGCGCAGAACGGCGGCATGTTCCAGAAGCTGGAGAAGACCAAGTTCTTCGGCCGCACCAGCCTGACCAAATGGGTCGTGCCGATCGACAGCACCAACAGCCGCAAGTTCGGCTGGCGGCATTTCAACGACAAGGACGAGGTGCTGCGCCAGGGCAGGCGCGAGGAGGTTGGCTGGGAGAAGGTCGATTTCTACGGCCAGACCGCGCATCGCCCCTATGCCGAGATGCAGAGCAATCCGGGCGACTGGGACGTCTGGGTGAGCCAGGGCCCGATCAACGTGCACAAGCGCGAATATCTCGGCCGTACCGACGAGGGCATCGCGATGCTGCGGCGCCGGCTGCGCAAGGATATCCGCGCGGTGGCGAAGGGCGAGAAGATCGTCCAGGCCGCGGGCGACGAGAACAACCCGTTCCCGACCTATGGCGGCGACACCGTGCTCAAGGTCGCGAAATCGAACGACGACGAGGCCCTCATGAAGGGACTGCAGAAGCAGGTCGCCGAGATCTACTTCGCCGCCGACCACCTCAAGGGCGAGGCGCGCAGCGCGCGCATCAAGACCGACCTCGCGACCGCATTCCCCGACTCCGCCGAGTGACGCACCACCCCGCGCGGCACGCGCGCCGGGGTGGTGAGGAGCCGGAGCAGCCGTCAGGGGGTCAGGCGACGGCGCGGCGCGGGAGCTTGATGCTCTCGATGGGGACGTCGCCGAAGCGCTCGTAGCCCTGCGCGAGCGGCAGTTCGCGCGCGACGATCAGGCCGTCGTCCTGGACGCCATGGGTAGGGTCCAGCATCCGCCGACCCTTGGTGCCCGGCGGGTCGAAGGTCCATTGCTGGAAGCCGAGGATATAGAAATTCAGCATCACCGCCGGCCGGTCGTCGGCGCAGAACCAATGGGCGTTGCGCGAGATCTCGGTCGTCTCGAAGCGGTCGCCGATGCCGAACCAGCGGTCGGTGACGGTCCGCAGCAGCACCTCGTCCGGCCCGAGCCGCGCGACGCGGTCCCATTCGCGCGCATAGACGCGGCCATGCAGCACGACCTGCGTCGAGATCAGGTTGTGATGGTGATGCGGCGGATGGACCTCGCGCGGCTCGAGATAGAGCAGCTGCATGGTCCAGGATTTCGCCGGCGTGGTCATCTGGTTGAGGACTTGGTCCTTGCGCTCCGCAAGCGCGCGCTCGATCCAGGGCCGTAGCTCGGCGACGAGGTCGCAGCCGTGATGGAGCTCGCGGATCCGCGCGATGTATTCGTCGGGCGTGATCGCGTGCCGGTTGAGCGCCTGGATCTGCTCCTGCGCCCCGGTCCAAAGCCGCTCCTGGTAGCCGTCCACGTCTGGCAGCACCGCGCCGGCGCGCGTGTTCATCTTCACCACCCGACCCGTCGCCGTCTTGATCTCGCCCGCCATCGGCCCCTCCTGCGCGCCCGCACTCAGCCCGGCGCCATCATCGTCTCGACCAGCATGCGCTGGAAATGATGCACGTTCTTCTCCCATACCGGCGAGAAGACGACGGCATCGGCCACCGGCGAGCGCCGCGCGATCTGCTGCTGCTCCCAGACCTGCATGTCCTGGCTGCGGATGCCGCCATAGTCGCGCATCACGCCGGTCTCGCCGAGCCAGCGGGACAATGTCTTTTGGCGCTGCGCAGCGAATTTCGGATCGCTCGCTGCTTCGCCGACGAAAAAGAAGCCCATCTTCGAAACCGTACGGTCGGGGGCCACGGGATCGGCGATCACCGAGGCGAGATGGTCAGACTGCAGGGTCAGCGTCATGTTTGGAAAGACCACGCTCGTGCAGCGCACGCGCTTGTGCCCCTCGGGGAACGGGATCAGCGGCAGATCGCCGGCGGCGGGATAGAAATCCTGGTCGCCGCGCCGCTTGAGCGTGACCACCGTGCCGAGCGGGATCGGCTCGGCGATCGGCTGGCCGGTCGCCAGATCGAGGTCGTCGGTGATCTTCGTGAAGACGTTCCTGTGCACCCAGACGTGGTGATAGGTCTCCCAGTTGTCGTTCTGCATCTTCCAGTTCGCATTCCACGCCCAGTCCTCGCGATGGGCGATGCGCGTGGCGCTCAGATCCGCGCCGTTGATCAGCTCGTCGAGCGGCCGCACATGCTCGGCGAACGGCGGCGCCTTGCCGTCGAGATTGATGAAGATCCAGTGGTGCCAGACCGCGCTGCGTACCGGCACGAGGCCGAGTTGCGAAAGGTCGAGACCCGTCTTGCTGTTGCCGTCGCGCGTACCGTCGAAATACGGGGTCGCCTTGAGCCGGCCGTCGAGGTCATAGGCCCAGGCGTGATAGGGGCAGGCGAACTGCGTCAATTTCGAGCACGGCTTGGTCACCATCAGGGCAGCACGATGGCGACAGACGTTGTGGAACACGCGGATCGCCCCGGTCCGGTCGCGCACGAGAATGAGCGGCACGCCCGCCGCCATCAGCGGGATTGCATCGCCGGGCTCGGGCACGTCCGAGGTGAAGGCGAGGCACATCCAGGTGCGCGGAAACAGCGCCTGCTGCTCGAGCCTGAAGAAGCTCTCGCCGGTATAGGCGATGCCGGGCAGGCCGCAGGCCTGCTCGATCGGCCGGCGCAACGCGTCTATCGCCTGCGTCCCGAGGATGGTCTCGATCGTTCCCAACGGCTCGCCCATGGAACCCCTCCCCTGTCGCGCCGGCCGGTCATCATGCCATTTCCGGGCCAGACGGGCGCGCATTTCGAGGCTCGCCGCTCGGGCCGGACGTGGTCCGCCGCTTGCAAGGGATTGCAACGGCGATGCCGACATGGCGTGATAGCCCGGGGGCGGAAGGGAACGGCATGCCGATGTGCGCGGCACACGGAGCGGAGCGATGACGGCGCGCTGGCACTTCGTGCTGGTGCCCTCGCTGGTGCTGTCGCTGCTGCTGCTGCTGAGCTCGCAGATCGCCTTCCTGCGCGGCAGCTTCTTCAAGGACCTGCGTCTGGGCCGGCTCGGCACCGAGCTGACGCTGGAGAACTACCTTCGCTTCTTCACCGACAGCATCTACGTCGACTCCCTGCTCCTGACGATCCGGATCTCGGCGACCGTCGCGGTGCTGACGCTGCTGCTCGGCTACCCCGTCGCCTACATCCTGGCGCGGATGCGCTCGCGCTGGGCGCTGCTGCTGCTCGCCGCGATCATCGCCGCCTCCTTCATCACAATCGTCATCAAGGTGCTCGGCCTCATCATCATCTTCTCGAGCGGCGGCACGCTCAACCGGCTGCTGCTCTCGACCGGTCTGCTCGAGCGGCCGCTGACCATCATGGGCCGACCCGGCGGCGTCGTGGTCGGGCTGATGCATTTCACGATGGGGTTCGCTGTGCTGCTGCTCTACAGCATCGTCAAGACGATCCCCCGCTCGCTCGAGGAGGCGGCCGAGATCCACGGTGCGGCGCGCTGGCGCGTGTTCCTGCGCGTCGTACTGCCGCTCAGCCTACCCGGGATCGTGGTCACGGCGCTGATCGTGTTCAACCTGTGCATGGGCGCCTTCACCTCCGCGGCGCTGATCGGCGGCGGCAAGGTGTTCACGCTTCCGGTGCTGATCCAGCAGACGGTGATCATGCAGACCCGCTACGGCATGGGCGCCACGATCTCGGCGGTGCTGATGGCGGCGACGCTGCTCATCAACCTGCTCTCCGTCGTCCTGCTCGCCAGGCTCGACCGCCGCCGGACGGCCGTCGCGTGAGCGGCCTCGGCATCCCCGCCGCGCTGCGCCGGATCGCGAGCGCCGCCTGGGTCACGGGCGTCTTCGTCTTCCTGTTCGCACCGCTGGTCGTGGTGGTCGGCGCCTCGTTCGACGGCGGCGAGCGTACCTTCCTGAATTTCCCGCCGCGCGAGCTGTCGCTGCGCTGGTACGGCCGCATTAGTCCGGAGCTGTTCCAGGCCCTCGGCCTCAGCGTGGTGCTCGGCATCACCACCGCGGCCGTCGCCTGCTGCCTCGGAGTGCCCGCGGCGCTCGGCCTCGTGCGTGCGCGCTTCCGCGGCAAGGCCCTGGTCGCCGCCGCCTTCCGCGCGCCGCTGCAGATCCCGGCGGTGGTGATCGGCGTCTCTTTCCTCAAGCTCTACTACGTCGTCGGCGACCTCATCGGCGTCTACGTCGTTGGGACACTGCCCGGCCTGATCATCGCCCACAGCTTCCTCGCGACGCCCTACGTGATCGGCTCGGTCTCGGCGGTTCTGCAGCGCTTCAACACGCGCCTCGAGGAGGCCGCGCTCAGCCTCGGCGCGTCGCGCTGGCGCACCTTCAGGCGGGTCACGCTGCCGGTGATCATGCCCGGCGTCTACGCCGGCGCGATGTACGCCTTCCTGGTGTCGTTCGGTGACGTACCGGTCGCTCTCTTCCTCGGCGCGGGCGGCATGCAGCCCTTCGCGGCGAAGATCTTCCATCTCATGGAATTCGACTTCGATCCCACGCTGCTCGCGATCTCGACCTTCATCATCCTCGGATCGCTGGTGGCCATCTATCTGCTGCAGCGCGCGGTCGGGCTCGAGGAGCTCAGCCGTTCGGGCGGTGGCGGCTGATCAACCGGAAAGCGGAGGCACAGTCATGACCAACATCACTCGACGCACGGCGATCGCGGGGATGGCGGCGGGGGCGCTCGGCGTGTCCAAAGCTGCGCGCGCCCAGACGACGCGTTTCGATGGGCAGACGCTGCGCGTCGCCACCTTCGGCGGCGGCTGGGACCGCGCCGTCCACAAGCACGCCGGCGTCAGGCTGGAGGAACTCGGCGCAAAGGTCGAATACGTGACCGCGCCGCCGCGCGACAATCTCGCCAAGCTGATCGCCGCCAAGGGCCGGCCGGCGCCGTTCGACGTCGTCGAGATGGGCGACCTCACCTGGGTGGATACCTATGACGGCGGCTTCCTGCAGAAGATCAACCTCGCAAACGTCCCCAATCGGGGCGATCTGCTGCCGACGCAATCCGACGAGTGGAAGGTGGCGAGCTGGACGACGCAGGAGGGCATCGTCTTCAACGCGGCGAAGTTCGCCGAGCACGGCATCCCGCGCCCCGAGCGCTACCGCGACCTCACCCATCCCAAGCTGGCGGGCAAGGTCTGCATGATCGACATCACCCAGGCCGGCGCATCGCAGTTCCTGGTCGGCGCGTCGCTCGATGGCGGCGGCAGCATGACCAACGTCGATCCCGCGCTGCGCCTGCTGCGCGAGATCAACCCGTTCCAGTTCTGGAAGGTCGGCGCACAGGCGGTGACGCTGATGAATTCGGGTGATGTCTGGGCTTCGGTCATGCATGCCGGTTTCGCCGTGCAGATGAGGCGCGCCGGTCTGCCGGTGAGCTTTTCGCATCCCAGGATCGGACCGACGAAACGCGGCCTGATAAAGGAGGGCTGGCTCGGGGTGGTGAAGGGCTCGCCCGTCGCACGCGCCGCGGAGCATTTCATCAACGAATACGTCTCGGCATCGACGCAGCTCGGCCTCGCGCTCGAGCGCGGCATCGTCCCCGTCAACGGCCAGTCGCGCGTCAAGCTCGGCGACGACGCGGTGCTCAGGGAGATGTTCCTTCTCAACAACGAGGACGTCGCCAACATGGTCTCGGTCGATTTCAACGTCTTCAATCTCGACGACGCGACCCAGAAATGGACGCGGGCCGTAAGCGCCCGCTGAACCTCCGAGACGATGCGCATCGCCATCGTCGGCGCCGGCGCGATCGGCGGCGTGATTGCCCATAGCCTTGCCCGTGCAGGGGCCGATCCCGTGCTGGTCGCACGCGGCCGCACGGCCGAGGCGATCGCGGCGCGCGGGCTCGTGATCATGCGCGGCGGCGAGGTCGAGACCTCCCGGCCGCGCGTCGTCAGCGATGCCGGTACGCCGGGTCCGCAGGATGTCGTCATCGGCGCGCTCAAGCAGCAGGACTGGCGTGCCGCGCTGCCGCTCTTCGTGCCGCTGCTGGGTCGGGACACGGTGGTGGTGCCGGCAATCAACGGCGTGCCGTGGTGGTACTTCCAGGGCCTCGACGGTCCATTGGCGCGAACCCGCCTCGACTCGCTCGACCCCGATGGGGCGCTCGCAGCGACACTGCCCACGCACCACCTGATCGGCGCTTCGGTCTATTTCGCAGCCAGTCGCCGCGCGCCGGGCGAGCTCACCTGGCAGAGCGGCCGGCGACTGGTGCTCGGTCCGATCGCCGGTCCCGATCCGCGCATCGCGCCGCTGGCGGCGATGCTGCGTGGCGGCGGGCTCGAGGTGATCGAGAGCGCCGATATCCGGCGCGACATCTGGATGAAGCTGCTCGGCAACGCAGCGTTCAACCCGATTTCGGTGCTCACGCGCGGCACGATGGGCGAAATCCGCGACGATCCCGACCTACGTGCCTTGTGCGGCGACGTGATGCGCGAGATCATGGCGATCGCAACGGCGCTCGGCTCGGCCTTGGACATCAGCGTCGACGCCAGGATCGAGATGACGCGCGGCATGACCGACTTCCGGACCTCCACCCTGCAGGACTTCGAAGCGGGCAACCCGCTCGAACTCGCCGCCCTCGTCGACGCTGCTTGCGAGATCGGGCGGCTGATCGGCGTGCCCACGCCGGTCCTCTCCACGCTCGGGCGCCTCGCGCGCAACGCCGTCGCGCGCCGAAACGCGGCCCGGGGCGGGTCATGAGCGCCCCGCCGGCCGTCCTGCCGCCCGATCTCGCCTGGACGACGGCCGCGATCCGCGCGCTGCCCGCGTATCGCGGCCCCGCGACCTTCGCCGATTTCCCGGATGCCGCGACGCGGCCGCGGCTGATCCATCTCAACGAATGCCCCTACCCGCCCTCGCCGCGCGTCGCCGAGGCGATCGCGGCGGCGACGCATGATCTCAACCGCTATCCCGACATCCATGGCCGGCGGCTCGCCGGCGCGATCGCGGCGGCCAACCACGTGCCCGCGCGGCGCATCGTCTTTGGCTGCGGCAGCGACGAGCTCATCCATTTCACGACCCAGGTGGCGCTCGCCGCCGGCGACCACGCGGTCGTCCCCGCCCCCAGCTTCCCGCGCTATGCGGTGTCGACGCGGCTCGCCGGCGCGACGCCGATCCGCGTCGGGCTCGATGCCGGCGGGGCCTGCGACGCCGGGGCCCTGCTCGCCGCGATCACGCCGCGCACCCGCCTCGTCGTCGCCTGCACGCCCAACCCGCCCTCGGGCGGGATGATGGGCGCCGAGGCGCTTGAGCGCCTGGCCGAGGGCGTGCCCGAGGACGTGCTGCTCTTAGTTGACGAGGCTTATCACGAGTTCGGCCGCCATGCCAGCGGCCCCGACGTACTCGCGATCCTCGCGCGGCGGCGCCGTCCCTGGCTGTCGACGCGGACCTTCTCCAAGGCCTATGCGCTGGCGGCGCTGCGCGTCGGCTACGCGATCTGCGGCGACGACGGCGTCGCCGAGGTGCTGCGCCGCGCCAAGCTGCAGTTCAACGTGCCGACGCTGAGCCAGGCCGCGGCCGAGGCCGCCTTCGCCGACCAGGCGCATCTGCGCCTGCTGCTCGACCTCATCGCGGGCGAGCGAGCGCGCCTTGCCGCCGGCCTCGCCGCGCTCGGGCTGCGCGTGCTGCCGAGCGCCGCCAACTTCGTCTCCTGCGTGCTGCCCGGCCCCGCCGCGCCGGCGATGGCGGCGATGGAGAGGCAGGGCATCCTGGTGCGCGACTGGCGCGACCCCGAGCATCTGGTCGAGCTGCGCATCGGCGTCGGCACGCCCGCGGACACCGACGCGACGCTGGCCGCGCTCGGCGCCTGGCTGAGGGAACGCACATGAGCACGTCGCCCATGCGCGGCGATCGCATCATCGCCGCGCTCAAGCAGGCGGGCGTCGGCTTCGTCGTGGCGCTGCCCGACGTCACCACCAGCGACGCGCTGCTCTGGCCGATCTCGCGCGATCCCGATTTCAAGCTGGTGCGCGTGTGCAAGGAGGACGAGGGGGTCGCGATCTGCGCCGGCCTCGCCTTCTCGGGCCGGCGCGCGGTGCTGCTGATGCAGCAGACCGGGCTGCTCGATTCGATCAACGCCATCCGCGCCGTCGCGGTGGAGTACGAGCAGCCGGTGGTGATGCTGGTCGGGCTGCAGGGCAAGGAGCCGGGTATCGAGCCCGCGGCCTCGGCGAAATTCGCGGTCGGCATCGTCCCGCCGATCCTCGATGCGATCTGCCTGCCGCATCTCTGGCTCGAGGATACCGGCGACGAGGACAGCATCGGGCCGGCGATCGAGGTCGCCTATGCGCAATCCAAGCCGGTCTGCCTGCTGATCGGCCGCCCGCCGGTGGCGCCATGATGAAGCGCGACGAGGCCCTGGCGCTCCTCGCGCGCCACGTCACCGACGAGGCCGTGGTGGCGACCTACCAGGCGGCGTTCGACTGGATGCGCCTCGCGCCGCGCGACCTCAACTACGTCTCGATCGGCGCGATGGGCATCGCCTCCTCGCATGCGCTCGGCCTGGCGCTCGGCCGGCCGGACCGCCGCGTCGTCGCGCTCGACGGCGACGGCAGCCTGCTGATGAATCTCGGCAGCCTCGCCACCATCGCCGGGGCGGCGCCGCGCAACCTCGCGCATCTGGTCTGCGTCAACGGCTGCTACGAGGCCAATGGCAGCCACCCGCTGCCCGCCCGCGACGCGCTCGACTTCGCCGCGATCGCGCGCGGCGCGGGCATCCGCGACGCCGGCACGATCGCGACCCTCGCCGAATTCGAGCACGAGATACCAGCGATCCTGCGCGGCGACGGCCCGGTCTTCCGCGCCCTCCTGGTCGAGCCCGGCGCACCCAGCACCCAGGACTACGCCTTCATCCACGGCGCCGAAACCCGACGCCGCTTCAAGGCCGCGTGGTCCGCCCTGCCCTGAGGTCGCCAACCTAGACGTATAACCCGCCGGGCCGCGCCTCGCGCGCGGCTGCTACACCACGGGGCGGGACACGATCCAGCGAGAAGGCCGATCAAGCCATTCTACGTGCAGATGTTCGTGCGGCTGATCGACGGGGAGACCGGGTCATGAGCAAGCGCAAGGGAACAGCGACCAAGCAGCGCATGGCGATCGAGACGAAGGCCTATCGGGTGGTCGTGGGGCCGCTCCTCGATGAGGAGGGCGGCGGGTTCGTCGCACGCGTGCCGGAACTGCCCGGATGCGTATCGGACGGCAGCACGCCGGCGGAGGCCGTCGAGAACGTGCAGGACGCGATACAGGCCTGAATCGCGTCCGCTCAGGAGGCTGGCGATCCTGTGCCGCCGCCGGCGGCCAAGAGCGGCAGCTATAGCGGGAAGTGGGTGCAGCGCGTGCCAAAGTCCCTGCACCGGCTGCTCGCCGAGCGGGCCGCGGACGAGGGCGTCAGTCTGAACCGGTACACGACCACGCTGCCAGCTCAGGGCGTCGGGCATGGCTCGCCCAAGCCGCGGCGCGCCGCCTGACGAGGAAGCGTCCCGTCGAAGCGCGACATCGGGCGCGCTCGAAATACTGCACGACGCGCATGTCGAGGCGCTGAACGACCCGCCGACGGGCATGAAGCAGACGCCACTCGATGCGAGCTGCCGGTGGAAAATGGTGCCCAGGGCCGGAATCGAACCAGCGACACTGCGATTTTCAGTCGCATGCTCTACCAACTGAGCTACCTGGGCACGGCGCTCATCGAGACGGGCCGCGCTTATAGACAAACCCGGCCGCGCTGTCCACCGGCCACGCACGCACCTCGTGGGCGCCTGGGGCCCCCCGCCCTGCGTTCAGAGGATCGCGAGCTGGCTCGGCCCGTCGGGCGAGGGGAAGGCGGCATCGAGTTCGGCGAGGTCCTGCGCGTCGAGCACGATGTCGGCTGCCCTGCGGTTCTCGCGCACATGCGCGACGCGGCCGGCCTTCGGGATCGCCAGCACGCCGTCGCGCGACAGCAGCCAGGCGAGCGCGACCTGCGCGGGCATGGCGCCATGGCGCCGGCCGATGCGCGCGAGCGCGGGGTCGCGCAGCAGCGCGCCCTGGCCGAGCGGCGTGTAGGCCATCAGCGGCAGGCCGCGCTTGCGGCACCAGGGGAGCAGGTCCCACTCGATGCCGCGCTCCGATAGGTTGTAGAGGACCTGGTCGGTGACGATGCCGCCGCCGCCTGGCGCCGACCACACGCGCTGGATGCCGCGCGCGTCGAAGTTGCTGATGCCGTAGTCGAGGATCTTCCCCTCGTCCTTCAGGCGCATGAACGTGTCGAGCGTCTCCTCGATCGGCATGGACCCCGGCCAGTGCAGCAGGTAGAGGTCGATGCGATCGGTGCCGAGCCGCCGCAGGCTGCGCGCGCAGGCCTCGACCATGCGCTTGCGCGAGGCGTTCCGCGGATAGCACTTCGAGACCAGGAAGACCTGGTCGCGCCGGCCAGCGATCGCCTCGCCGACGATCTCCTCGACCGCGCCCTCGCCGTACATCTCGGCCGTGTCGACCACGGTCATGCCGAGGTCGATGCCAAGGCGCAGCGCCTCGATCGCCTCGCGGCGCCCGGCGCCGCCCTCCTCCATCTGCCAGGTCCCCTGGCCAAGCGCGGGCACGCGCTTGGCGGAAGGCAGTTCGACGCTCTTCATCGCTCCGCGCCGGGCCTGGCGGCCCGCTCCCCGTCCTCGTCGTCGTCGTCCCCGATCGCCGGCCCCGGGATGCGATAGGCGCCCACGAGCCAGCGCCTCAGGTCCTCGTCCCGGCAGCGCGTCGAGCAGAACGGCCGGACATCGATCGCTTCCGCAGGCTGGCCGCAGACCGGGCATGTCGTCGCGCGCGGCTTCCTCATCCCCCGCCATCCCCGGCACCGCGCCGCATCTCGCACAGCCCGCCGCGCGTCCATCCAAGCAGCGACACGGCGCGCCTGTCGAGGCGCATGCCGTCCTCGAGCGCGCGCAGGGCGGCGCGGCGCCCCGCCTCGTTCTCGCGCGGGAAGTCGACCACGATCGCGCCCATGCAGTCGCGCAGCCGCAGCACGCGCGCGAGCTCGCGCGCCGCGCGCGCGCCGAGCCCCTCGCGCCCGCCCTCGCCGCTGTCCACGTCCACGGCGACGAGCGCCCTCGTCTCCTCCACCCACAGCGTGCCGCCGCCCGGGATGGCGACGCGCGGCGCCGTGGCGAGCGCGAGCTGCTCCTCCACGCCATGCGCCGCGAGCAACCCGCCCGCCGGTGCCTCGATCACGGCCTCGACGCCGAGGTCGCCGAGCGCGTCGCGCTCGCGCCTGCCCCCTGCCACGACCGCGTCGGGCCGCGCGCGCAGCAACGGCAGGGCGGCACGGCGCGCAGCGTCCTCGGCGCGCAGCAGGGCGGGCCGGGACAGATGCGCCGCGCGCGACGCGACCATGCGCCAGGAAGCGGCGAGCGATGCCGCTTCCCGCGCAGGCGCCCCGGGCGCGGCGTCGCGCGCCGCGCTGCGCAAGGCGAGCGCGAAGCCCTCTCCGGCGGAGGCCGCCGCCTCGGCCGCCATGGAATCGAGGCGGCGGTCGCCGGCCGCGTCGCGCGGCAG
>Ga0194134_10003301_pt1 | contig 17601 bp, 13 predicted proteins | sample TA2KigOff0mmetaG_FD_148602 | JGI IMG/M metagenome (GOLD analysis project Ga0194134, IMG submission 148602) | Freshwater microbial communities from Lake Tanganyika, Tanzania - TA2015056 Kigoma Offshore 0m | ecosystem: Environmental > Aquatic > Freshwater > Lake | place: Tanzania: Lake Tanganyika... | reverse complement strand
GGACTCTACATTACTGGATGCAAAGGAGGGGCACATCCCCTCCTCTGCACTCCTCCCCTAAAAGCCCAGAAAGGCAGCATTGGCCAAATTCGTAATTGCAGAACTTGACATACACAACTTACAGATCAGGCTGTCCTCTTCAACTCTTCAACCTCTTCAACTCTTCAGCTTGTGGCGTGGCGACCAGCTTAGTCGTCGTGAGGGCGTAGGTCTTGAGGGCCTGATTTTATTGAAGATTTTGCAAGGTGCAGATCAGGCAGTCCCCTTCACGGCAGTCTCCTCTTCGCTGACCTTCACCGTCCCCTTCGCCCTTCACCAGGCTGCCCATTTCGGCCACTTTGCCGGCCCTGTGTCAGGATTTGTTATCAAATAACATGATAACATAAAATCATGAAAGAAGAAAATAAATTAGAATATTTGAAAATACTACTTGTTGATTGCCACCATGAAGCGAACTTCGCTTCAACCGAGGCAATGAGCGGAGACCCTGTCAAAGTTGGGCAGTTCACTAAAGCTTTAGATGCCGAAGACAAATCTGAAAAGGAGCGAGGCGAGGTTTTGACAGCTAATATGGTTTAGATGATTTAATAAAAAGTAAATAAATTACTACTAATTAAATGAGTTTAATTGTATGGTTTTGGGGCTGCGTTATTTCCAGCACCTGAATGATCGCACAAAACAGGACTCCAACGGCATAATTGCAACTTTGGGGTTTGGTTAAAGAATTCGAGGTTGATTGACGATTCTTCTCTGAGGGTATTAGTTTGATTTCGAAAGAAGACGTCAGCATGCCGGTCTCTGAACAGCAATTTTCAAATACCCGTTCGCAGTGGCAGAAAGCGCAGGATTGGTTCTTTGACGAAGGGGATTCTGGACGTTGTCCTGGACCCGCATTTTGGCTGACTTTTGCAGCTTGGGGAATTGGAATTCTCTTTCGCGGCAGCGCATTCGGGATAGCCGTAGAGTTGCTGACGAGTGAGTTCGGAAAGTGGAGTGAAGTAAAGATTTCTACTGCAACCTTCGGCATGATGGCTGAACTTGTAGCCCTGTTTGTAGTTGCGCTTGCCACAATTGCATACTTCCTCAAAATTGTTTCGGAGAGCGAAGAGGTTTCAAAGAGGAACCACCTCTCATGGGCGCTTGGGGGAAGCGTTTTCTGTGCTGTTTGGTACTTCAATCAATAAGCAGGTTCTGCGCTGTCGTTCTAGGTAAGCCCTCTCTGAGTCTTTGATTCTAACAATCTGCCAAAGCAGTTTTGCGCCGAAAGAAATTAGTCAAAGTCAGGAGCTAGTAAGTATCACCAATTCGAGATCGAAGTGTCGAAGACGACTGTCACGAATGGCGGCGATAGCTAGGACGGACGCACCGCATTGCTTCCGTGTAGGCGTCTTCGTACTCTTGTTCGCGGACGGGCAAGGCGGCCTTGTCGACTTCTTCGAAATAGCGTTCGAGTTCTCTCGCGATCTGCTGCTTTTGCTCGAGAGTCATCTTCGGCTCTTCGAAGGCATGGATGCTGATCGATTCGCTTTCGCGGATGCTGCGGCCAAGGATTTTCTCGAAGGTCGCTTTCTCGGCAGGAGTTAGTTCGTTGGCGTTGCGAATCATGGTGCTGTCCGTGCGAAGTTGAATTCATTCTGGCATGGAAAATGGGCACCTGAGGGGTGCCCATTGTTGATTCTAGTTGTTGAAGAAGGTTACTTCAGCAGGAACGGGATGAGGTCGACGACGCGGTTGGAGTAGCCCCATTCGTTGTCGTACCAGCTGACTACTTTGACCAGGTTTCCGTCCAATACCTTGGTCATGCCGGCGTCGATGATGCTGGAGTTCGGGTTTCCTTGCATGTCCGTCGATACCACTTCGTCTTCCGTGTAGGCGAGGATGCCTTTCATCGGACCTTCAGCAGCGGCCTTGAGGGCCTTGTTTACTTCTTCGGTGGTCGTGTTCTTTTCGGTGACGGCGACGAAGTCCACTACCGAGACGTTCGGGGTGGGGACGCGCATGGCGTAGCCGTCCAGCTTGCCCTTGAGGCTCGGGAGGACCAGGCCGATGGCCTTGGCGGCACCGGTGGAGGTCGGGATCATGTTGATCGCGGCGGCGCGGGAGCGGCGGAGGTCGGCGTGGGGGAAGTCGAGGATGACCTGATCGTTGGTGTAGCTGTGGATCGTGGTCATGCTGCCCTTCGAGATGCCGAAGTTGTCCATGAGGACCTTGGCCACAGGGCCGAGACAGTTGGTGGTGCAGCTGGCGTTCGAGACCACGTGATGCTTCGAAGCATCGTACATTTCGTTGTTGACGCCGAGGACGATGGTGAGGTCTTCGTTCTTGCCAGGGGCCGAGATGATGACCTTCTTGACTGTGCCCTGGAGGTGCTTGGAGGCATCAGCCTTGTCGGTGAAGCGGCCGGTGGATTCAATCACCACTTCGGCGCCGGTGCTGGACCAGTCGATCTGGGCGGGGTCTTTGGTTTCGAAAACACGGATGCGCTTGCCGCCAACCGTGATGCTCTCGGCATCGAAGGTTACGTCTTTGCCAATGCCGCCCATGGTCGAGTCGTACTTGAGCAGGTGGGCGAGGGTCTTGTTGTTGGTGAGGTCGTTGGTCGCGACGATTTCGATGTTGGGGTTGCCAAGCGCCGCGCGAAACACATTGCGTCCAATACGGCCAAAGCCGTTGATCGCTACATTAATTGCCACAGGGAAAATTTCTCCTTCAGATGTCGGGGGGAATCTTCCTCCAGTTTAGCTAAGGTGTGGTGGGACGGGGGCCTTGGACCGTCGAACCGCCGAGGCCGGCGAAGCTCTCTCGGATCTTGGTGACCTTGCCGGATTGGAAAGTGAGGAACGTAATCTTACCGGGAGCGTTGCCGTAGACCCAATCTTCGGAGTCGATGCCGTCTTTTGATTCGCGGCTCTTCAGACGGGGCTTGCCGATGGCCATGATGACCTGATCCTTATCCATGCCCTCGATGACGCGCTGCTCTTTGACGGCGGACTTGATCTCGGGAGGGAGGGAGTCGACATACGATTCGGTCGCGGTGCGGACTTCGAAATCGAACAAAGGCTTGAGCAGCTTTTTCATTTCGGGGGTGTCGACGGGAGGGACGCCGTTGGGAAACTTCACGACGATGGCGGTGCCGAGGGTGGGAGTGCCGGAGGGGTTAGAGACGGGCGCGGTGCGATTGCCGGTGCCGACCTGGACATTGTCGTACCACTTGCGGCCCGACTTGAGGCCGCCGTTGATCTCGATGGTGATCTTGTCGTTGTCGATTTCAACTTTGGTGAACTGGACGAGGTCGCCGGGGCGGGCGGCGGGGCCGCGCTCTTTGGCGGCTTCGTCCCACTTGTCTTTGTTGAACTTGCCGCCGAGTTCGTATTCGAGGGCGGACTTGGAGCGGGGGAGCATGAGCTTGACGGTGGCGTATTCGCTGGAGAGGCCGCGGATGAGCTCGATGCGTTGTTCGGGGGTGAGTTTTTCGTTGGCGGCGAAGGCCAGGGTTGCAGTGAGGAGCAGAGAGATAATGCGCATGACTTACTCCGTGTCGTTATCGAATAGATCAGGACGGGTGGAGGCAATGGGTGCTTTGTAGAGGCACCAACCGAGAACGGGAAGCACAAGAGTGGTGAGCAGGCCGGCTTCTGGGCCGTACTCGCCACCGCTGAAGAGCGGGGGGATGTGCCAGGTGAGGTTGAGTCCGGTGGTGGCCATCTTAAAACCACTGACGTTTGCGCCGAGAAGCGGTAACGCCCAATTCCATCCCGAGTGTACTCCGATGGGGAGCCAGAGGTCGCCGGAGCGAAGGAAGCAGAGGCCGAGGAAGGTGCCCCAGAGGAAGGTGTTGAAGGCGGAGAGGTAGTTGGCCGAGAGGTTGTTGGTGTGGGCGGCGGCGAACAGGACGCCGCTGGGGAGCAGGGTTTGGAAGGCGCCGAGCTTGCGGAGGAGGAGCTGGAAGGCGTAGCCGTGGAAGAGGAGTTCTTCACCGATGGCGCCGAAGATCATGACGGTGAGGAGGAAGATGAGGCTGGGGATGTTGAAGGAGGTTTGGGGGTCTTTGGAAACGGTGGCGAGACCGAGGAGGACGGGGAGGCCGGTGACGGCGAGGGCGCTGCCGAGGCCGCCGAGAAGGCCGTAGCTGAGATTGCGGAAAGAGCCAGGCAGCCAGCCGAGGCCGAGGTTGGATAAGCCGCCGCGCTCGAAGATGCGCATGGTGAGGGCGTTGGCGACGGCGGCGGAGGCGAAGACGGCCATGGCGGCCTGGACGAGGATGCCGGCCCATGCCAGAAGCACAGAGACGATTTGCAAGGTGACGATGCCGGTGATCATGAAGATCCCGACACGGAGGAGCAGGCCGAATTTACCTAGCTCAGGCACTCACCTTGACCTGAACGCCCTTGGGGGCGATGGCGAAATCGAGGACCTGCGCGCCGAGGTCGCGAACGAGTTGGGAGACCTTTTCTTTGGCGCCTTTTTCGACGAGGAGGAAGCAGCAGCCGCCACCGCCGGCGCCGCAGACCTTGAAGCCTTTGGCACCGGCCTTGCGGGATTTTTCGGCGATGGCGTCGAGGAGGTCTGTCGAGATGGTGGGGGCGTTCTTGCGGCGGAAGCTCCATTCTTCGCGAAGCAGGCGGCCGGCTTCGTCCCAGTTGGATTGCTCGAGGGCGCTGCGCATGGCGACGGCGATCGAGGTGATTTTGTCGAAGTTGCGGCGGACGGTTTTGTCGCCGTCGATGTAGGCCTTGTTGACTTCCCAGTTGTTGATGCCGGAGTTGCGGGGCTTGCCGGTGTAGACGAGGACGCCACGATCGGCGAGTTCCTGGTGGGGAAGTTTGATTTCTTTGCGGGCGATGCCTTCGCAGCTGAGTTCGATGGCGCTGACGGAGCCGTACATGGCGGGGTAGTAATCCTGGCAGCCGGTGGGGACCTGGATGATTTGCGCTTCGATGTTCTGGGCGACTTCGCGGATTTTCTCGAGGGAGTAGCCGCGCCTGGAGAGTTTGTTGAGGGCTGCGCCGAGGGTGATGAGGAGGCTGGAGGAGCCGGAGATGCCGGCGCCAGCGGGGGCTTCGGAATTTGTGACGATGTGGACGCCGGTTTCGGGGCGGTACCAGCGGAGGGCGTAGGCGAGCAGGGGGAGCTTGAATTTTTTGGTGGCGGCGAGGTGGTCGATCGAGTCGAATTCTTCGCGGCCGCCGAGGTCGCGGGTTTCGAGGATGATCTTCTTGTCGCTGCGCGATTCGATGCGGGCGTGGGTGTAGAGGTTGACCGCGAAGTTTACTGTGACGGCGTGGTCGTGATTGAGGTAGAGCGGCCAGATATCGAGGGTGCCACCGGCGAAGTCGACACGGCAGGGGGATTTAGCGACGAGCAACATTGGATCAACTGCCATGGTGGCACAAAGTCAATTGGGGCGGATGGGGGAATCGTTGAAGAAGAAGTTTTCGCCGAGGTAGATGCGCTTGACTTCGGGGTCGCGGCCGAGGAAATCGGGGCTGCCGGTGCGGAAGATTTTGCCGTTGTTGATGATGTAGGCGCGGTCGGTGACGGCGAGAGTTTCGCGGACGTTGTGGTCGGTCATGAGGATGCCGATGCCCTGGCGCTTGAGGTCGGAGATGATGCGCTGGAGTTCGAGGACCTGGATGGGGTCGATGCCGGAGAAGGGTTCGTCGAGGAGGAGGAAGGAGGGTTCGATGACGAGGGAGCGGGCGATTTCGACGCGGCGGCGCTCGCCACCGGAGAGCATGTAGCCCTTGTTCTTGGCGACCTTTTCGAGGCCGAGTTGTTCGATGAGGCGGCTCATGCGCTCGCGGCGCTGGCGGCCGTCGAGGGGGAGAGTTTCGAGGATGGCCATGAGGTTCTCTTCGACGCTGAGCTTGCGGAAGACGCTGGGTTCTTGCGGTAGATAAGAGATGCCTCGTCTCGCGCGTTGGTACATGGCGAGGTCGGTGACGTCGGTGTCGTCGAGGAGGATGCGGCCACTGTCGGGTGTGACGAGGCCGACGATCATGTAAAAGCTGGTGGTTTTGCCGGCGCCGTTGGGGCCGAGGAGGCCGACGACTTCGCCCTGCTCGACAGAGACAGAGACGCCGTCAACGACGCGACGTCCGCTGTAGGCTTTGATGAGCTCTGTTGTCTTGAGTGTACGCAACCATCTTCAGCTTAACGCTTTCGCTGGAGTGTGCTGAGGGCGGGTTTCTTTTCCTGGCCGTCGACGATGATCTTGTTGTTGTTGGCGAACCAGGAGAGTTGCTTGCCGGAGGTGCGGCGTTGTTCGACGCCTTTGACGATGTCGACCATCTCGGACTTGCCGCCTTCGAGCACGAGGCGGCTGTCGGCGGTGTAGTATTCGCCGGTTTCGCCGTTGCCCTTGCGGGTACGTTCGGAGCCGGTTTCGACGATGTTGACGGCGCCGTAGGCGAAGGCTTTCTCGATGCCGCCGGAGGGTTGTTCGTTGAAACGCTCGGTGTCTTCGGGTTCGAGGTAGGCGCGGAGTTGGTTTGATTTGACTTCGAGGCCAGGGCGGGTCATGAGGACGCCGGTGCGGTATTCGACGACGCGGTCTTTGTCGGAATAGAACATGTCGGCGGCTTTGACGTTGGTGAGGATGGGGCCGGACTTGCGGGCGGCGGCGGATTTCTCGTCGACCATTTGATGGATGATGCCGCCGGTGGCGCGGAGTTGGCCTTGCTTGCGATCGATATCGATCCGTGGGGCGCGGAGGCGGTTCTCACCTTGCCAAAGGACGGCGCTGCCTTCGTAGCGGATGAGGGTGTTGGATTCGCGGGCTTCCATGCGGGCGGCGGTGGCTTGGGTGACCGGGTTTGATTTGTCGGCTTCGCGGGTGCTGCGGACGTTGCCGGTGGCGATGAACTCGCCGGTCTTTTGGTTGAGGACGATTTCGTTCGCGTCGGTGGAGCCGGTGGGGTCCCAGACGCGAGCGTTCTGGGTGAGGGTGATGCGGTTGGCTGCGTTCTCCTGGACGGCTTGCTGGGCTTGGGCGCGGCGGTCGCCTTCCTGGTATTTGAAGTCGTTCCATTGCTCCATGCGGAGGAGATCGCCGGTCTTGGGGTCGAAGCGGGCGGCGAGGTCTTTCGAAGAGGTGAGGGTGGGGGCAGTGGATTTCTTGGGAGTGGTGGGGTCGGGCTCGGTGCGGGTGGTGACGTTGGTGCTGCGGAAGGATTCGATTTGGTTGTTGGCGGCGTAGGTGATAGTCATGCGTTCGCCTTCGAGATGGCGGCGGCGCTGGGTGGGGCGTGTCGGGATGAAGTCGATGGTGCCGGGGGCGTGGACCTGGACGATTTCGATTTCCTGACCGCCTTTGCGCATTTTGAGCTCGACGGATTCGCTGCGGAGGATCTTGGTTTCGCCCTTGTTGGCGGCGGGCGTGGATTCAAGGACGGCTTTGCCGTTGGCGAGGGCTTTCTCGAGGATGGATTCCTTTTCGTTGATTAGAAAGAAGAGATCCATGCGGCGGGCGGTGGTGTTGGTCTTGCCTGAGTCGCCGATGGTGTTGAGGCGGGCGTCTTCTTCGGCGATGATCTTTTCGACGAGGCCGGCCTCGTTGAAGTCGATGTTGAGGTGCTTGGCGGCGTAGTCGAGGTGGCGATTGGGAGTTTTGTCGAGGCCCTGGGCGTCGAGGGCGGTGACGTGGCGGATCGTGCCTTTTTCGAGGGTGACTTCGCTGGTGGCGGCGTTGAGGGAGAAGTCCTGCTTGCGCATTTTGGACCAGGGGGAGAGGAGAACCTTTGAGTCGACTTCGCGGTAGCGGACGTCGTCGGCTTCGACTTCCATGGGGGGAGCTTTGGGGTCTTTGGGCTGCCACTTGAGGAAAGAGTTGTGGAGGAGGTGGAGCTCTTTGAGTTGGGGATCGTATTCGGCGCCGTCGGCGTGGCCGGAGCCTTCGCCGCCTTCCTGGTGGAAGAGGAATTCGACGTGTCCCCGGGTGGTCATCTTGCCGGTTTTGATTTCGAGGTTGGCGCCTTTGGCGTTGATGTTGAGGATGCGGCCGTTGGCGGGGGTGCCCTCGACGGGGACGGCCATTTGGACTTCGACATCGTCTTCGCTCGAGAGGCGGCCGTCGGCGGGGTAGAAGTTGCCTTTTTGCGCTTTGACGAGGTCGAAGGACTTGCCGTCTTCGTGGAAGAGGCGGAGCTCCATCTGGTCGAGCTGCATGTAGGGGGGATCTTTGACTTCGCGGTAGTCCTTGGCGCGGAGTTCGGCGACGGTGCGGTTGCCTTCGGAGGTGGCGTAAACGAAACCCTCAGCTTTGGAATTGAGAGTGCTTGGTAGGAGGGTAGGAGGAGTGGAAGTGTTCCGTTTTTGAACGTCGAGGCGCAGCTGGTAGCTGAACCAGGTCCAGCCGGCGATGGCGAGGATGACGGCGAAGAGGAGATACGGAGCGACGCGGCGCATCGGGCCCAGGCTTCAGGGTAGCAGTTTTTGGGGGATGTAGGAGGGGAGAAAAGTCGTTCACAAGAATTATCAACAAATTAATTCTTTATTTATCAACGAATTAGGCAATTTTGCGACCTTTTGGTGACCCGGCTCGCTCAAGCTGGTCTCGCTGGCAGGAAGTCAGGCAACTACCCAATAAATCAAGAGGTTAAGTACCATGGAACCGATCATCATCATCATCCCCAGCCTGTTCTAGTCAAGTGCTGGATTTGAAAAGATCCTAGCGCAGAAATCCACAATGTGGAAAAATCTCAATGAAGGATGGAGCCTAGGACGAATCTCTGATATATTCCTAGAAGTACCAGATACGGTACTTCTAGGACTAAGGTAAATGACTCGAATCGTCGGTTATGCACAATTCGGGATGGTAGTTGCTTGGCTGCTAGCTGGATGTCAAAACCCGGAGAAAGCCTTAAGTGATGTCGCGGGGAGGCAAAAGGTAGCGTCGAAAGAGCTGCAAGCTGCACGTAAGGCCGCCTACGAAGCAACGCTGGCGCAGGATTTTGATGCGGGGATCCGACTCTACGAGCAAGCGCGCAAGCTAGCGCAGAAAGAAGAAAATCAACAGCTTGCGACGCAGTTTTTAGTGAATATCGCGGGGTGTTATCAGGCAACTTCTGCATATCGGGATGCAATGGAGAAGAACAGACGTGCGATTGAAGAGGCGCGCCGGCATGGGTTGGTGTCGATTGAAGCTGTAGCGGTGAACAATCTGGCGATTTTGTTACAGGAAATGGGTGAAGTGAAGAGTGCTGGGCAAGTGGTGCAGACGTTTCCGTTGGACGGGTCGAAAATTTTGCCAGAAGTGAAGCTGGCGGCGTTCATGCAGCAGTCGAGTATTTTTGCGCAGCTGGAGGATGAGGCGCAGAAGCGCTCTGCGTTTGAAAGGGCTTTGATGGCGGCGGACGAGGCTCCTTCGCCGGAAGTGATTGCCGCTAACCAGAAGAAGTATGAGCAATGGCCGGAGAGCATTCGGGAGTTGAGAAGGGCTTGGGCATTTGCGGAGTATTCGAAGGTACTGACCCGGCAATACAAGTTCGCTGAGGCGGAAGTGTATGCGCTTGAGTCTTTTCGATTGAGAGCGATTTATCAGGACAAAGCGAGGTTGAGAGATTGCCTGCAGCTGGAAATGTTGAGCCGGCAGCGGGGTGACCTGGATCATGCCACGCAGTTGATGGAGGTTGCCAGACAACTTGAGCGAGAGCGAAAGGTCCCCATGTCACAGTTTTTGTTGGAACGCGAGTGGGCGCAGATCGAAATTGCACGGGGAAACTTCAGTGAGGCAATGCCCTGGTTGCGACGGGCCTTGGCTACCGCCCGGGGATTAAGAATGGCGGTATTGCCTTCAACGTCGACGTTTTTGAGCTTTGAGGCGAATTTGTCTCAGGATGTGCAGCGAGAATTCCTAAAAACCATCCTGAGGAGCAACGCCGATCTGAGGGACAAGAGCCTCGCCGAAGAATCGTTGTGGATTGCAGAAGAAGCTCGATTTGCCAGTATGAGGGCTGCCCAGTTCCCGGCGGCGGAGTTTGCTACGCGGTTACCGCAAGACTACTGGATCACGCTTAAGAAGTTTCAGAAGTTGCAGGTAAAAAATCAGGCGGAAGGCAACTCTGAAGACAAAGAACTGAAGCAGTTGGAGCATCAGCTTCAGATGTTCGAGTTACAGGCTGGTCTGGTATTGCCAGCGTCAAGCCAGCAAGTGGTACCCGAGATCGGCAAATGGATGAAAACCCTACCAGAGGATGAGGTCGTATTTTCCTACTATCTGGCTGATCCAGAGTCGCTGGCCTGGGTGATCACCCGCAAAGGAATTCAAGTCAGGAAGATTGCAGGAAGAAAAGAGTTGACCCGGCTGGTGGATCGCTTCCGCGAAGAGATTGTCGGAAATTCCCATTTAGGTACAAATCGTGCCGGAATGGAACTTTCTCGTCAGTTGTTCGGAGAAAAACTCCGTACTGAACGCACTACTCCATATTGGACGATGGTGATAGACCAAGAGCTGTCAACAATTCCATTCTCTGCATTGCCGACCGGTAATGATGGAGAGAAGTATCTTGTGGAGCGCCATGATTTGCGAGTTCTGCCGTCAGTATTGTTTGCTGGACGATTGGGTGCGGAAAAGTGGGCAGGACGTGCGGAAGGTCTCGGAGATCCGGTTTACAATTCCGCCGACGGGAGAGGCGGAGAGTTGCGAACCAGTAGCACCAATTGGCTGCAATTGGGCCGCCTACCTGAATCGAATAAAGAAATTGAGCAGAGTCTAGCGGTGATGCGCCAGCGTGGCTGGAACGTTCAAGCAAGGACTGGCCTTGAGGCGAATCGCGAAGAGTTAGAACTGGCTCTCAAGCGCTCTCCCGACATTTTGCATGTGTCCGCCCACTTCCTCAATACGAACAACGAAGGCAGATTGAGCATTGCCCTTAGCCCCAAGAAGGGTAATGATTCCAACAGTTTATTGAACATGCTGGATCTAAACGCACTGAGAACCAGAACCAAGCTGGTCGTGTTGTCCGGTTGCAGTTCGTCGACGGGAGAACTCGTACCTAGCATTGGAATCAATGGACTGTCTCGAGCCTTTTTGATCTCCGGGGCTCGCGACGTACTTGCGACACTTTGGCCAGTTACAGATAGCAGCGGACCATTGTTTCCAGTATTTTATGCCGAGTTGATGAAAAACGACTGGAATAGCAGATCTGCGGCGAGGGCATTGAGGGAATCCCAGTTGGCGATGATTCGGCAGGGCGGATGGACGGCAAATCCCGCGTATTGGGCGGCTTACATAGCGATTTCGAAAGGGTGACAGATGCTGATAATGAACGCCATCGATGGACCATCGTCAAGTGAGGAGAGTGAATTTTCTCGAAGTGCATCTGAGTCCCAAAACAACTCGCAGGGTCTGATGGCAGTGGAACCGCCACAAAATCCAGGCGAGCAGGTGGATTGGGCGGGGTTGGTGGCGCGGATTCAAGCTAATGATCCGGCGGCGCAGGAAGAGCTTTACAACTTATTCTCTCGGGGTATCAAGTTCCTGATTGTGAGGCAGTTGGGCCGGCAGGATATTGAAGATCGGGTGCATGACACGTTTGTGATTGTGGTCCAGGCGATACAAAGGGGAGACTTGCGGGAGCCAGAACGGCTGATGGGGTTTGTGCGGACGATTGTGCGACGGCAGATCTCGGCGTTCATCGAGAAAAACTACATGAAGCGGCGAGATGAACTGGATGTCGATGGGAGTGTGAAAATTGCTGATCGTCAGATCGGACCCGAGGAACAGGCGATCCGGGTACAGAATGCCCAGATCATGGAAGAGATCCTGAGGGAATGTTCGAGGCGGGATCGGGAAATTTTGACGAGGTTTTATTTGCTGGAGCAGTCGCAGCAGCAGATTTGCGAAGAGATGGGGTTGAACGACACGCAGTTCCGGCTCTTGAAATCGCGGGCAAAGCAGCGATTTAGCGACGAGGGGCGGCGGCGGATGGCAAAAAACAATTTGAAATCATTTTTTGTGAGAAAAAGAGCGGTCTCCTGACACTATAGGGGTGCACGAAGGAACTGCCGGTTAATCCTCCCCCGCCCCGGCATCGTTCTCATGGAGGTTAGAATGGAGCGGCGTTTGCCCGAAAACCCGGAGTCTGAGCTACAGATTCTTGACAGATTGCATCTGACCGACGAGGCGCTGGAGGCGTATTCGTTGGGTCGGACGCTATCGGAATCGCAACTTGAGGTGGTGGAGGAGCACCTGATGTTGTGCGCTTATTGTCAAAACCGATTGGACAAGATGGACCTGTTCGTGACTGCGGCTAAAGATGGAGCGCGGACTTTAGCAGCGGAGCCGGAACAGAAAGTAAGTAAGGCGGTGTCGATTACAATCGCGGCGGGAGTGGCCGCAGCTTTCTTTTTGCCGGGAGCATTGAGGGAAATGGCGCTTCCTGTGGACGTGGAGCTAGTTGCGGTTCGCAATCAGGCGAAGGCAACTGCACCCTTTGACCGCAAGCTGGAACTCAAGCCAGACTTAACTGACTTGACGGCTGCGGCGATATCCTGGGAGGTCGCCGCAGCCGATGGCAGCGTGCGAGGTAGCGGAGATTTGAGCCCGAACGGTGGAAAGATTCAAATGCCTGGGCTTGAACGGGGGCGTTATTGGGTACGGCTCAAGGCGAGTGGGGAAGTGATTCGGGAATTCAGTCTTTTGGTGAAGTAAGTATCAAGCTGCGGCAAATCCAGGCCTATATGATTCTCTACTCGGTCTGCTGTTAATTGTGTGACAACCTGTCTTAGCGCGATGTGCAGTAACTGCTCACCGAGTGGGTCGTGGAAGTGGTTCCTGCCACGATCTGGAATTTGGGGCGAACGGTTTGCGCAGGAGATGAGCCAGTGCTTGCGGGCCATGGCCCAACACAGTGGCGTTTATCGGAAGTCGGCTTATCCAACGAATTAGAATCGGCCCGCGCGCAGGGCAGGAATGAAGTCGGGTGATATGCCCGGCGAAGCAAGAGAGCCATTTATCCCCGATTGTGAGTGCCGTGCACAGCAATGCGAGTGTGACCTCTCTGTTGCTACTCGTCGCTGTTGCATTCGAGTACCGCTGGTGGACGCGGATGAGGTTATCGATCGCTGGTTTATGTTTGAGACAACCTGACTTTTATTGTTGTCGGGGACTATTGTCGGGTCACCGATATGCTCGCTGTACTGCGCTGTCCCGCGGCTTCCACAAGCACTTCATAGACACCCGGAGCCTCGTCGCGAATCTCCCAAACGGCGTCGTTGAGACCTCCGACACCCGCTATCTTCATCGTGCGTACCGCCTCGCCCTTCGCATTGCTCACGGTGACGACTGCTTCACCGGCCGCCTTCAACCAAAAATGGACACGCGCCCTGCCGCGCGGCGGAAACGGTGGGACCTCCCTCGGCGCAGCCCACTTCAGCTTCACTGGGCGCACGTCGAAGACATGCAGCGTCGTCGCTTGCACTTTTGCATTCACAGACTGCAACGGTCTGACATCGATCAAGTACATGCTTCGGCCATGTGTCGCGACAATCAGTTCGTGTTCCCTCGGATGGATGACCAGATCGTGTACCGGTGTCGTCGGTAGGTCCGCACATAACGACTGCCAAGTCGCCCCGCGATCCAGCGAGACGTAGACGCCAGCGTCCGTGCCAACGTACAGCAGGTTGGCGTTGACCGGATCCTCACGCACGACGTTGATTGGTTCCGCAGGGAGGTTGCTTGCGATCGCGGCCCAGCTCGCGCCGTAGTCGGTGGAGCGGTACAAATAGGCCTTGAAGTCATCCTCGCGATATCCAGTCATGGAGACGTACACTGTGGCGGGATCGAAGTCCGAGGCTACGATCCGCGAGATCCATTTTTTGGGCAGGCCGGCGTCGATCTTCTTCCAACTCTTGCCATCGTCGCGCGTGAGGTGGAGGCTGCCGCTTTCGGTTCCCGCGTAGAGGATACCGGGCGCGAAACGGGATTCCGCGAGCATGGTGATGGTTCCCGTGGGAACGGCCGAGCGTTCGTGACTCGCGGGCTCGCTTAAGTCCGGACTGATCGCCCGCCAACGCATGCCGCGGTTGGTGGACTTCACCACAACATTGCCGCCCGCATACAGCGTCCGCGGTTCATGTCGCGACACGAAGAAGGGCGTGTACCAGCCGAAGCGCCAGGGTGCCGCAGCTCCTTCGGGTTCTCGCGGACGGATGCTCTCACTCGCGGGACCGCCTGAGAACGCGTTGCCCGCAGCGAGGTTGATGCGCATCATCGCACCATTCTGGTGCTCGTAGTAGATGTAGCGGGGGTCGGTGGGATCGGGCAGCGTGACAAAGGCGTCGCCGCCGGTCCAACGATCGAGCCAGACATGTTTCCAGGCGTCGTTTGGAGCAGGTTCGTCACCGGGGCGGAAGTCCGAGGGGCCGTACACCGCGCCATCGTCCTGCGTGCCACCGAAGATGGTGTACGGATCCTGCATGTCCACCGAGACGAAATAGAACTGCCCGATCGGGAGATTGTTGAGGTGGAGCCATGTCCGGCCTCGGTCCCAAGACTGGTGGACGCCGCCGTCGTTGCCCAGCAGCAAGCGGTCTGGGTTCGCGGGGTCGATCCAGAGCTCGTGGTGGTCGAGGTGCATCGACGATCCTTCGGTGTTGTGGAAGCGCCGTATGGTCTCGCCGATGCGTTGGTAGGTTTTTCCGCCGTCGGTCGAATGAAAAGCGCGATTGCCGAGAATGTAGATTTCGTTTTCGTTCGCGGGCGAGACGCGGACGTCGCAAAATTTCCAACCGTAAATGCTGAAGACCTCGTAGAGATCTTCGGTGTTCGCGCGCGTCCAAGTCTCCCCGCGGTCGGCGGAGCGGTAGACTTCGCCTCCGACGATTTGTCGGGGATCCTTGGGGTCCTTTTCGGATTTCCACAGAGCCCAGTTGTCGACGAACGCGTAGACGACTTTCGAGTTTGTGGGGGCGATGTCCAAGCCGCTGCGCCCCATCGGACCCGCAGGCAGTCCCGCGCGAAGCTGCTTCCAGGTGTTGCCGCCATCGGTGGTGCGATAAATGCCGCTTTCCGGACCGTTCGGCATCTGCCAGGCGGAGGCGAATAGGGTCTTCGGATCCGCCGGGTCCAGCACGAGATCGATCACACCGGTGCGCTCGCTGATGTAGAGGACCTTTTCCCAGGTACGTCCGCCATTCAGCGTGCGAAAGACACCGCGTTCCGGATTGAGCGAGCGGAAATGGCCCATGGCCGCGACATAAACGATATCGGGATTTTTGGGATGGATCACGACCTTGCCAATGTGGAAGGTATCGGGAAGGCCCATGTGTTGCCACGTGCGGCCACCGTTGATCGACTTGAAGACGCCCGAGCCCGCATAGGCAGGTCCGCTATGGCGCGGCTGGACTTCACCCGTGCCAACCCAGACGATCTCCGGGTTCGAAGGGGCGATGGCGATGTCGCCGATTGAGAACGAGGATTCGTGCTCGAAGATGGGTTCCCAGGTCATGCCGTTGTTCACGGACTTCCAGATGTTGCCGGCGCCGGGTCCCGCGTAGATGGTGCTTGAACCTGGCGCCGGGACCGCGAGGGCTTCGATGCGCGCGCCCTGCATCGAGGGTCCGAGAGGTTGCCAGTGCATGCCACGGAACGAAGATCGGGCGAGAAGGTCGACGTGATCCCGCCAAGCTTTCATTCGTTCGTCGCCGTCGGCGGCAAATGCAGTGAGGAGCGATAGAGAGGCGAGGAAGAGACGGTGCACGTTACGAGTCTAGCGCCCCGCTAGAGCTCGGGATGTCTCATCTGTGAAGTGAATTGAGGGCCATTGCGCAGCGTTACATTTGCGATGCCCGAGTACCCTTTCGAGCCATGGGAAAGGGCGTCGGTCTTGAGTGCGAACGAGACCTTTTGCCGCTCTGCGCTCGTTTCTGCATCTTGTGCCAGCACCGGCACTTGTGGAGCGGTCACGAAGGCCGCGTTCGTCAAGGCAACCGTAAGAGTCTTGCTGAGTTTCATTCTGATCTCCTTCTGCGTCGGTGTGGTTTTCGCAGCGCGGGATCTGAATAGAGAGCGCGCGGAATTTCTGAAGGACCGAACCCGCCACGTTGCCGTGCGAACCTCGCTATAGGGAATCGCTACACGGATGGGAAGTCCTAAGGTGCGCTGGCATGCAGGTGAGGCTATTGGATAGGACCCGCAAAGTCGCGTTGTGTAAAGCAATCCCGACTGGATGACGCGCGATTCGGCAACGATGGAATCGCCGACCATCCGTTCAGGAGTTGTTTGCGGGACATAGCTAAACACGATGGCGTTTATCGGGTTCTATGCGTTTTTGGAGTCCACTTTCCGAATCACGCGACATCCAGGCACAATAGCTCTGCACATTGCGACTTTCCGGGACAAGTGCCGCGCAGGCCCTTAGCCTGTATGGCAAAATGAGCTACATCGTGAACTGGAAGAGGACCTGCAGCTTGTTGTTGTCGAGCCTAGCGATGGCCCAGTGCCTTCCCGCGCAAGATCTGGCGCAGCAAGTTATAAAGAACGAACTCAGACAACTGGGCGATTTGGAAGAGTACACCTTCGATTACGAGCTTGAATGGATGTTCCATTCGCGCAACGGGGCAGTGCACAAACGGTACACGGAGTCGGGCGAATCGTTCATGAGCCGACGCCGAAGCATTGACATCGCGCTCGTCAAGAACGGAAAGCAGCAGAGCCCGAATACGGTCAGCAAGGCACGAAAAGCAGCGCTGGCGAAATTCGAGGAAGATGCGAAAGCCGGGAACCACGCTGGACTGGGAACACTGTCCCCCAACGGCCCGGCACCTGGTCTAGAAACCCGTGGTGTGCGTATGAGCTCAATCGACATCCTGCGCTACTGTAAGCTCGGGGCTCCCACAGAGGCGGGAGATAAACTGGAAATCAGATTCGACGGCTGTGACAGTCCGTGGCCCAGCGAAGCTCATTTCCCTCGGATCGAGGGTTCACTGCTCGTCGATTCTAAAACGCGATTGATTGCTTCGTGGCGCGCCAGGATCAAAGACGGACCGTCGCCTGGCGCTCTGTTTTTCGAGCAAGCAACCCAGACCGGACCTGACAATGTACGGCTTCTGGCCAGCAATCGGCTCAATACGAATTCTGCACCCCACCTGTTTCCGAGGGACCGCTTCGAAGTGCTGTATCGTTGGAGGCGTCCAAAGCGGTTTAATGTTGATACGAAACAGACTGTCGTGGAACCGAAGCTGACGGCAAACCCGCAGTAACGGCATAATACTTAGCTAACTCCACCAACTTCCGATTTGTCGGCTACCCGGAAGTTGGGTGCCCCAATGCAACTTCCGAGTAGCGCGTATTCTGGGAGCAAACCTAAAGAGTCGATCGGAATCAGCAAGAGACTACAGCTTCTTTGGAATGATGAGGAGTTGATTCGGAGTGCTTGGTCACGGAGTTGTGTATGTCAAGTTCTGCAATTACGAATTTGGCCAATGCTGCCTTTCTGGGCTTTTAGGGGAGGAGTGCAGAGGAGGGGATGTGCCCCTCCTTTGCATCCAGTAATGTAGAGTCCCACCGCCGTCAGGCGGCTTGTTCGAGTTTTCTCAACTGCTCCTTTCTGTGGTCTGAGAGTTGCGTCATATTGAGATACCGGATTGCCTCGACCCAGT
>Ga0194134_10003287_pt1 | contig 17659 bp, 15 predicted proteins | sample TA2KigOff0mmetaG_FD_148602 | JGI IMG/M metagenome (GOLD analysis project Ga0194134, IMG submission 148602) | Freshwater microbial communities from Lake Tanganyika, Tanzania - TA2015056 Kigoma Offshore 0m | ecosystem: Environmental > Aquatic > Freshwater > Lake | place: Tanzania: Lake Tanganyika... | reverse complement strand
TTTTTTGCGTTGATCGCCTCCAGCACCCGGTTTTTCAGCAGCGAGTCGGCGAGCATTTTCTTCAGCTCGCCGTTCTCACGCTCCAGTTCCTTCAGCCGCTTCGCCTCGTTGATGTCCATCATACCAAACTCGCGCTTCCAGCGATGAAACGTGACTTCGGAGATGTTTCGGTCCTTGCAGACCTCCTTGATGTTTCGGCCGCTGTCGGCCTCCCGCAGGGTCCGGATCTTTTCCTCAGTCGTGTGTCGTTTGCCTTTCATGATCTGCGTTCCTTTCTACACGCCCCAGACTGTCACCGCCAGCGGATCAATTATCGGCGGTCACCTCAGGAACGCGCTTACGCAGGCATGCAGCTGCCACATAGACGAGAGTGTCCTCGCGGCGTTTCGCGCGGGCGGCGTCAAAGGTGGCCTGCCCGAATCGGTTCAAGAAGAGCGCCATCGCCTTTGGAACAGAACCACAGGCACTTCTTACTTCACCGAGGCGCTCAAACTCGTCTTCGCGTGGCACGCGGCCAAGACCAACTGCGGTCCCCCAAAATCCGTCGAGTAGTTCGCGGTGCGTGTCGTAAGGATCCGCGCGCTGGCGCAAGGCTCGGCGCAGCCCAAGGCGAGAAGACAGGCTCTCCCAGTCGATGAAGCGCTGGGTGCGAGCGGATAGAAAGTCCTGGAGCTGAGGGGTGTCGCGGAAAACAAAGTAGATGCCCATAGCCACGGGTACGGCTTCGGCCTTCAGCGTGTCCTCAATCAACGCCTGAATTTCGGCGGGCTCGAAGTATTTCTGGAACGTGTTGCGCGAAGTCAGCACGCCATCGCCGTAGCACCTGAAATCCGCGTAGTTTTCCTGCCCTCGGATCAGCGTGGAAACGACGAGCAGCTTCCGTGTGAGTTGCCAGGCCGCTTCAAGAACCTCGACCCGTTCGGCGGGATCTTCAATCACGTTAATTACAAAGCCTAGGTTAACGACTTCGGAGGGACTCTTTTCCCCGTCAGGAGCGTGATTAGGATCCCAACCAGACGCGGAGAATCCGAGAGTTACCAGCGCTCGCATGTCAGATCCCAACCCGCAGCCATAATCAAAGAACGTATCACTCGGCTTTAGCTGTGCGGTCTCGAGAAGTAGTTTGACAGGCTTTGAAAGCTCGCCGCGCACGATCGCGGTGCGTTCCCGGTCAATTCGTGGCACGTGCCCTTGGCCCTCAGCATTCTTGTTGGCGGGAGCATCAGCCTGCGCGGCTGTGGTAGGTCCCGCTGCGGTTCGGTTCTCGCTACGGATGCGCACCAAGCTGTGGCCGGAAAAGGCGTACCCCTTTCCCGCTACAAGCCGCTCCCAGTTGAGCCGAAATCCAATTCGGTTCGTTTCCGAAAGCAGGCCAGCGTTCTCTTCCGCTTCCGTGAGGCGCCGAAACAGAGGAATCTTAGGATGTCCCGGGGGAAGAAACGTATCCTTGCGATGCAATATCGGCGGATTGGTCCGTCCCGAATAGGAGTCACGCCGCACTTTCCCAGTTACCAAATCTACGACCACGGATGAGGATAGGGAGGGGTGGGGATCGGTCCAGAACTTCGGATATGCGAGAAAGGAGATCTTTGGATTGTCTAGGTGAAACTTAACCAGTGCGTGATCCCTGGGTATTTCAAAGCGGCGTCTAAGCTCGACGCACACTCGGCCCAAAGCACCAGGGAGTTCTTCGCCTTCGTTCCAAACGTAGACAGCCCCCGGCAAACGTTTGCCGTACGCCAAGCTATCAATCGCCTCCCGAATTGCACCGATTTCCACAGCGCTTTTCCATAGCCGCTAACTACATGGAGCCAAGGATTTGGTGCAGGTGCGGCGCTACACCGCTGATTTCAGGAAGATCTCCTTGCGGTGGTATTCGAGGAAGTGCCGTTGGTCCGAGTTGAAGGAGCCAGTTTGGAGCCTTCTCTCGAGCGGAACGCCCATTTTGGGCAGCGAATCTGGATCAGCTACGGGAGATACCAGCACTTCACCGTCATCCGCGAAGCTGATGAACCCTCGGTCGAAGAGATGATCGATGGTGGGCGTAAGGAGGAGGCCATTCGCTCCAGCCAGGCGTTCTTCGTCACTCGACTCTCGCCAGGGCTTGATGTGACTCGCGATCAGGTGCGTTGGGTTGAGCACCCCGGTGAGTCGGCAGCGAGGCTCCAGCGCGACCACGTTTTGCTTGAACCGGCCTTGGCCACGCCGGGCCTGGATCAAGGCCCGGCGAGTCGTTTCCGGGATCGAATCGCGCGCGGCGATTTGGGCTTGGAGGGAGTCTTCCCATTCCACCAGCACCACGGGGTCGGCGGTAGACAGTGGCTCGGCGTCCTGCAGTTCGTCGCGATCTGTGAGCGAGCCGAGGCTGGGATCAGCCAAGCTCAGTAGCATCCTGGCTAACGCATGACTGATTTCCGCCAGGTACGCGCCTTGGTTACCGCGGCCGTCCGGCTGGATCGGCGAGTACTTGCCTGGGAGCAGCGGCGCTAGCTGGGAGGCGACCGCGGAGATACGCAGGGGACGCGTGAACTTCTGGAAGCTGACGTCGACTCGCCACCCTCGTTGATCCCAAGCCTCGCCTACTTTGCCAAATTCGTCAGGGCGCGGACAGGAATAGCAGGGGAGTTTTGCGGTCCCAACCGCCTGCAGATGAGCAGCGGCAAACGAGAAGATGAGATCGCCACGCTGCACCTCACGTAGCGTCTCGTAGAAATGGTTTCTCGAACCATCCTTTCGCCGCTTCGGGCACCAGATGTAGCCGCGTCCCACCTCATAGTGGAACGTCTGCTTATGGTTGACCCACCAATAGCGCATTGGAATGGCCTAAGCGCCAAGCGGCCGATCGGCACGCGACAACAAGTCAATGCGGCGACGCTTCATGGTAACGGGTCGAGGGGGTTGTCTGGCAGGGCAACGCGGTCAGCGTCGGGCCCGAGCTGCGTCGGGGCAAACCAAAGGTGAGGTTTGAAGCTGCAGCCTTGCCTGCGCTGCCATGCACGGGAATGTTCCGGGCGTCCGCTTACGAGCTTCCCCCTGAGAAAAGCCCCATGAAAACGTTTCTGATCCTGCTGCCTTCGGATGGAGTGAAGGTACGGCAGGCCTGACGGGGTACGGATTTTCGAGCCACCCCTAAGTTCGGTCTGGGTGATGGGTTGAGGTTGATACGACTGACGCTGGTTGTCCATCCCTGGCGGAGGGAAGGCCCGGCTCGGCGGGCCTGACCGGAGCCAGGGATGGAGATTGATTCGCCGCGAAGCTTGCTGGCGTCTGGTACCCGAGCTTACTGTGCGGCCAGGCCGAAGGGGTCAGGACGAAACCTGCAACGGCCTTGAGGCGACCGAAGCGTTGAAAAAGAAAGGTGCGATCTGCGATGCCGCTCGCGGTCGACCTTCAGGTCAGGGGTCAAATCCAGCAGGCGATCGCGGAGGAACCCAAGTTGCAGGTTTCGGCCTCACCCCGTCGGAGCGCACCCTCCGCCCGGCATGGCCTTCCGCCACCGGAATAACCACATCAACCATCACCGCAGACTAACACCCCACCCGGCGCAGTTTCCGGGCCCTCTCCGCAGACTGCCAAAAAAGCGCGACAAGACGCTTGCGCGACGCCGGCTAAAGACGACAGGTGGACGACAAGACAGGAATTATTTTTTGCCGCCGGGTTGAAACTGAAAACCCGCTGCCCCTTGCGGGACAGCGGGTCAAAGTGGTGGCTCAGCCCGGAATCGAACCGGGGACACGAGGATTTTCAGTCCTCTGCTCTACCAACTGAGCTACCGAGCCACAAGTAAACTGGAAGTCGAAGGGTGCGGGCCGGGGCGCGTCAACGGGATTTTGCGCCGCCGCTCAGCCTTGGTGGGTGCGCGTCGAGACCTCGATCACGTCGTGAGGCACCGCCTCCTTCTGGCCCGCGGGCGAAACGCGGATGAAGCGGGCCTTCTCGCGCAGCGCCGCGAGCGTGCCCGCGCCGAGGTAGCCCATCCCGCTCTGCACCCCGCCGATCAGGTTCGCCAGCACGTCGTCAACGGAACCCGAGACCTCCTTCAGCGCCTCGATGCCCTCGGCGGCGACCTTGCGCGTGGTGTCCGCCTTGTCGTGTCCGTAGCGGGTCGCGCTGCCGGCCTTCATCGCGGCCAGGGAGCCCATCCCGCGGTACTGTTTGTACACCTTGCCGTTGATCTCGAGAATCTCGCCGGGCGCCTCCCGGCAACCTGCGAGCAGGCCGCCGAGGATGACGGCGTCCGAGAGGGTCAGCGCCTTCACGATGTCCCCGCTCTTGGTGATACCGCCGTCGGCGATCAGGCGCACGCCGTGCGCGCGCGCCGCGGTGCCGGCCACGTGCAGCGCGGTGAGCTGCGGGATGCCGACGCCTGCGACCACGCGCGTGGTGCAGATGGAACCGGGACCCTGCCCGACCTTGATCGCATTGGCGCCGCAGCGGGCGAGGAACTCCACTCCGGCCGCGCTCGTGACGTTGCCGGCGAGGATCGTGAGCGCCGGGAAGGCCGACCGCACGAGCCGCACCACCTCGCCGACCCCCGCGGTATGGCCGTGGGCAGTCGAGACCGCGACGCAGTCCACGTGCTCGGCGACGAGTTGCCCCACGTGCTCGATGATCCGCTCGCGGTCGAGGGTGCCGTCGGGCCTCCGGACGGGCGAGAGGGCGGCGCCGACGACGAGGCGGAAATCCGGGTCGCGCGCGGGTTTGCGGCGGGACTTGGCCTCTCCGGTGATGCGCTCGACGTCCGAGGCGGTGATCAGGCCGCGGAGGGCGCCGGTGGCGTCCACCACGAGCATCTTGTTGCTGCCGACATTCTCGGAAAAGAAGCGGTCAGCCGCGCTGATCGGGTCCTGGGCGACGTCGCGCTGGTCCACGGTGCGCAGCTGGGCCCGGGGCGTCATCACTTCCGCCACCCGCTTGGCGCGGTAGCGGTCCTTGACCACGTTGCCCGAGAGGAGGCCCCCCAAGCGGCCCGCCTCGTCGACCACCGGGAAGGTGGAGAAGGCGAACCGGCGGGTATCGATCATGCCCAGTACATCGCCGATGAGCTGCCCGGGCGCGACGGTGATGGGATCCTGGATGAGCCCGTGGATGTGGCGTTTCACCCGGGCGACCTCCTTCACCTGATCGCGCGGCGCCATGTTGTAATGGATCAGGCCGAGGCCGCCGTTCAAAGCCATTGCGATCGCCATCCGGGACTCGGTCACCGTGTCCATATCCGACGAGATCACCGGGATCTGGAGGCGCAACGAGTCGCTGAGGGCGGAGGCGGTGTCAGCTTCCCTGGGCAGAATCTCGGAGTAGAGGGTCGCCAGCGACACGTCGTCGAACGTGAGCGCCATCGGCAGGCTAGCGCGAAAGAATGCGTCGGCCGGGAGGAAATATTCGCCATCCGCGGCGGCGGTGGCGGGGGAGGGCGTGGCAACCGGAGACATAAGGTTGCCGGGAACGGATTAAGGCGGCGGGGGGCGAGGGCAAACGGAAAACGCGGCCGGCCTGCGGGGTTGCTTTCCGCGCCTCTCCCGGCTCGCTGGGGGGATGCCCACTGCGCGCCTGCGCCTGCAGCACCGCCGCTTCCGTCTTGCCTTCCGCGCGCCGGTGCGGACGGCGCACGGGGTGTGGACGCACCGCGAGGGCCTGCTGCTGCGCATCGAGGATGACGCCGGTCGCACCGGCTGGGGTGAATGCGCGCCGCTTCCCGGCTGGACCACGGAGACGGTGGACGCGGGAGCGGAGGCACTCCGGGGCCTGGGGGAGTGGGTGGAGGAGAGAGCCCTGGCGCGGCTGCCGGCGGGGCTGGCCTGCCTGCGCGGGGCGCTGGCGGCGGCGCGGGAACCGCTGGTGCTGCCGCCGGAACCAGCCGCGCTCGGCGTGGCGGCCCTTTTGCCGGCCGGGCGCGAGGCGTCTGCCCGCCTGACCGGGCTGGCGGAGGCGGGATTCCGGGTTTTCAAGTGGAAGGTCGGGGTGGGGGACGCCGCCGACGAGCTCGGCTGGCTCGACGAGCTTTGCGGCCGCCTGCCGCCCGGAGGCCGGCTGCGGCTGGATGCCAATGGCGCATGGGAGCGCCGGGTCGCGGAACGCTGGCTGGAGCGCTGCGCCGAGCGCCCGGTGGAATTTGTCGAGCAACCCGTGGCCGCGTCCCCCGGGTCCACCGAGGGCGAGCGGCGGCGCGCCGACGACCTGCTGCAGGGCCTCGCCGGCGCCTACCCGACGCCGCTCGCGCTGGACGAGTCCCTTGCTGGCGACGGCGAGGTCGCGCGCTGGCTAGCGGAAGGCTGGCCCGGGTTCTTCGTGCTCAAGTTGAGCCTGCACGCCACGCCGCAAGAGACCCTAGCGGCGCTTGCGCGAGCTGGGGCGCGGGTCGTGTTTTCCTCCGCGCTGGAGACGCGCGTGGGGGCGGCACACGCGTTGCGGCGGGCGTGGGCTTGGCCGGGCGAACGGCACGCGCTCGGCTTCGGCGTCTGGCCCCTCTTCGCGGCGCGCGCCCTCGACGGACCAGTGGCGGCGCCTTTCCTGCGGCGGGAGGACGTCGCGGCCCTTGACCTGGAGGAAGTATGGAGCGCGCTCGCCTGAAGGCCCTTGTGGAGGAGACGGGCTGCGCCCGCGCGGTGGGCCGGATGCGCTTCGTGCTCGATCCGGGCTGGGGCCCGGAGGCGCGGCGAGAAGCGGAGGCCTTGCTCACCTTACCCGACGGGCGTCCGCCGGAAGAGGAGCGCGGCTGGCTGGCTCTCCCGACTGGCGGTTCCGGTGGGGGCGTGAAATGGGCGCGCCACGACGAGGCGACGCTCGCCGCGGCGGTGGCCGGGCTGCGGGCGCACTTCGGGATCGAGTCGATTAACGCGGTGGACGTCCTGCCGGCGTACCACGTGAGCGGCCTAATGGCGCGGGTCCGCGCGGAGGTCTCCAAGGGAATGCATCTGCCGTGGGCGTGGAAACGGCTCGAGGCCGGGGACTGCCCGGAACTGCCTGGGCGGCCGGACGGGTGGGTCCTCTCGCTCGTTCCGACGCAGTTGCAGCGCCTGCTGCGCCAGCCCGCGGCGACGGGGTGGCTGCGCCGCCTTCGCGTGGTCTTCCTTGGCGGCGGGCCGGCGTGGCCGGACCTGCTGCGGCGCGCGCGCGAGGAGGGGCTGCGCCTCGCCCCGAGTTATGGCATGACGGAGACGGCGGCGATGGTGGCCGCGGTGCGGCCGGAGGAGTTTCTCGCGGGGCGGGAAGAACTGCGGCCGCTGCCCCACGCGGAACTGGCGGCCGACGGCGAGGGGCGCCTGCGGGTCAGCGGCGCTTCGGTCTGCCGCGGCCTGTGGCCGGAGTGGCGCGGCGAGGGCTGCTGGACCACGGGCGACCGCGCTGAGGCGCGCGGGGAGGGGTGGGTCATTCTGGGCCGCGCGGATCAGGTCATCATTACCGGAGGCCGGAAGGTGGATGCGGCCCGCGTCGAGGCGGCGCTGCGCGGGGCGGGCGTCTGGGACGACGTGGTCGTGCTCGGCGTGCCCGACCCGGAGTGGGGCGAGAGCGTGGTCGTGTTTCATCCGGCCGGTGCGCCTCGCGTCGACCCGGCTGCGGCCCTAGCGGGGCTGGCGGCGTGGGAACGCCCGCGGCGCTGGGTGGCCGTCGAGAGATGGCCGCGCAACGCGGCGGGCAAGGTTGACCGCGCCGCGCTCCGGCAGCACGGCGCCACGCTTGCGGCGCCACGGGGCGGGGACTAGCTGCAGGGTGCCGATGACCAAGAACGAGATCGCGGACGCCCTGCTTGAGATCGCCACCCTGCTCGAGCTGCAGGGGGAGAACCCCTTCAAGGTGCGCGCCTACCAGTCGGGTGCCCGGGTGCTGGAGGGAATCGAGGAGGCCGAGCTGGCGCGGCTGGTCGCCGAGGGGAAGCTGCGGAGCGTGAAGGGCATCGGCGAGGCGCTAGCGGAGAAGATCTCGACGCTGCACACAATCGGGCGACTGCCTTTCGCGGAGAAACTGCGCGCCGCCGTGGGGCCCGGGCTGGTGGAACTGCTGGAGGTTCCGGGCCTGGGGCCGAAGAAGATACGGGCCCTGCACGACAAGCTTGGCGTGGACTCGGTCGCGGCGCTCGCCGCCGCCTGCACCGCGGGCCAGGTCGCGGAGCTGGAGGGTTTCGGCGCGAAGACCCAGGAGAAACTGCTCGCCGGCGTGCGCAACCGCGAGGCCTACGGCCGGCGGCACTTGTGGTGGGACGCCGCGGAGCTGGCGGGCGCGATTCTCGCCGGGCTGCGCGCCCTGCCGGCCGTGCGCCGCGCGGAGGCGGCGGGCAGCCTGCGCCGGGGGCTTGAGACGGTGGGCGACCTCGACTTCATCGTGGCGGCGGAGGAACCTGCGCCGGTCGTGGCGTGGTTTGTCGCCCAGCCGGGCGTCCGCGAGGTGACCGCCCACGGCGACACCAAGGCGAGCGTCCGCTTCGGTAGCGGGCTACAGGCGGACCTCCGACTGGTGCCGGCGGAGCAGTTCGCGTTCACCCTGCACCACTTTACCGGCTCCAAGGAGCACAACGTGCAGTTGCGGCAGCGCGCCCTCGCCCGCGGCTGGAGCCTGAGCGAATGGGGGCTCACCGCGGTTAGGGGCACAGACTCGCCGCCGCCTCCGGTGGCGGCCGAGGAGGACCTATTCCGCGCCCTGGGGCTTGCCTACATCCCGCCCGAGTTGCGCGAGGGGAGGGGGGAGATCGAGGCGGCCGAGCGCGGGGAATTGCCCCGCCTGATCACGGCGGGCGACACGCGCGGGGCCTTCCACAACCACACCGCCGCCTCGGACGGCCGCAACACCCTGGCGGAGATGGCGGCCGCCGCCGGCGCGCTCGGTTGGGAATACCTCGGCATCGCCGACCACTCAAAGTCCAGCTTTCAGGCGCGCGGCCTGCACGAGGACCGGCTCCTCGCGCAGGTGGCGGAGATCCGCGCCCTCAACGCCTCTGGCCGCTGCCCGGTGCGGCTCCTTGCGGGCACGGAGTGCGACATTTTGCCCGACGGCGGCCTCGACTTCGCCGACGAGATCCTCGCGCGGCTGGATTACGTGGTGGTTTCGGTGCACTCAGCCTTCGGCCAGGACGAGGCGACGATGACGGCGCGGATCGTCCGGGCCCTCGAGCACCCGCACACCACGATGCTCGGGCACCTTACGGGACGCTTGCTGCTCCGCCGCGAGGGTTACGCAGTCGACGTCGGCCGCGTGATCGACGCGGCGGTGGCCAACGGGGTCGTGATCGAGCTCAACGCGAGCCCTTGGCGGCTGGACCTGGATTGGCGGCATTGGCGCCGGGCAGCCGAGCGGGGGCTCCTCTGCGCGATCAATCCGGACGCCCACGACACCGCCGGGCTCGAGCACGTCGGCGCCGGAGTCAACGCGGCGCGCAAGGGCTGGCTGGCGCCGGAGCAGGTGATTACGACGTGGCCCTTGGCTCGGATCGAGGAGTGGTTGGACCGCCGGCAGGAGCGCCCGCGGGCCTGACCTCCCGTTTTGCGAGCGGTGCGGCGCGCGGGCGGCTTGCAAATTTGCGTTGCGGGGCGCGGGGCGGGCGTGCCACCAACCGTGCAGTCCCAGCCCCCGCGCAACCATGGCCTCCCCCAAGTCCTCCCCCCTCACCTTTGAACTGACCGAGGAGATGGAGGCCCGGCTCGAGGTCTGCCGGCGGGGTCACGGTTACGCCTCCGCCAGCGCAGTGGTGCGGGCGGCGCTCGCGGCCTTCGACTTCGCCGGCTGTCGCCCCTTGCGCACGAAGCAGCGCCAGCTCTCGGTGCGGTTGAGTGCCGACCAGCGCGCTCTCCTCCGCCGCCAAGCGCGCCTAAAGCACGTCAGCGTCGGCGAGCTGCTGCGGCTCGCGCTCGCGGCGATGCCGGTGAAACCGGGCCGGCGATAGGCCCCCGCAGGCGGGCCCGCGGCGCGCTTGCCATGGCGCGGGCCGGTCCCTTTGGTCCCGCGCTGTCTATGCACGCCTCCCCCGCCCCCCTCTCCGTCTGGGCCTGCAACGTGGCCCCTTCCCCGACCCTCGCGGTTGACGCCAAGGCGAAGGCCCTGCAGGCCGCGGGCGAGGATGTCTGCGGCTTCGCCGCGGGTGAGCCGGACTTCGATACCCCCGAGCACATCAAGGAGGCCTGCGCCGCGGCCCTCCGCGCGGGCAAGACCAAGTACGCGCCAACGCCGGGCATCGAGCCGCTGCGGCAGGCGATCGCCGACCGCTATGCCGCCGAGTACGGCCTGCGCGCCACCCCGGCCCAGGTGATCGTCTCCCCTGGGGGCAAGTTCAGCTGTTACCTTGGCGTGCTCGCGACCTGCTCGCCGGGCGACGAGGTCATCGTGCCCGCCCCTTTCTGGGTGAGCTACCCGGAGATGGTAAAGTTGGCCGGCGCGGTCCCTCGTTTCGTGCTCGCGGATGACCGCACGGGCTTCCGCCTCACGCCCGCGATGGTCGAGGCTGCGATCACCCCGCGCACCCGCCTCCTGATCCTCAACTCCCCGTCCAACCCGACCGGCGCCGTCTACTCCCGCGCGGAACTCGAGGCGATCGTCGCCGTCGCCCTCCGTCACAACCTCTACATCCTCTCCGACGAGATGTACGAGCACCTGGTGTACGACGGCGTCCGGCCCACGTGCGTGGCCACCCTTGCGCCCGAGGCTGCGGCCCGGACGATCACCGTCGCCGGCTTCTCGAAGACCTACGCGATGACCGGCTGGCGCATCGGCACGACGCTCGCCCCGTTGCCCATCGCGAAGGCGATCTCAGAGCTGCAGAGCCAGATGTCCTCCAACGTCACCACGTTCGCCCAGTTCGGCGCGCTGGCGGCGCTGCAGCAGAGGGAGAAGACCTCGGCCGCGCTGGCCACGATGCTGGCGGCCTTCGACCGCCGGCGCCGCCACCTCCACGCGGAGCTCAGCCGCATCCCGGGCATCTCCTGCCTGCTCGCCGAGGGCGCGTTTTACCTGTTTCCCAACATCTCCCGCTTCGGCCTGAGCGACCTCGCGTTCTGCAACCGCCTTCTCGAGCAGGAGAAGGTCGCCGCCGTGCCTGGCAGCGCCTTCGGCGCCGAGGGCTACCTCCGCCTGAGCTACGCCACCAGCGACGAGATCATCGCCAAGGGCGTTACCCGCCTCGCCCGTTTCTGCGCTGGCCTGCGCACCGCCTGATCCGCCCCAATGCGTCCCATCGTCCAGATCTCCCTCGACCTCACCGACCGCGCTGAAGCGCTCGCCACCGCCGCCACCGCGCTGCGTGCCGGCGTCGACTGGCTGGAGGCCGGCACCCCGTTCATCCTCGCCGAGGGCCTCCACGGGGTGCGCGCCCTGAGGGAGCGTTTCCCCGGCGTGCCGATCGTCGCCGACCTCAAGACGATGGACGGCGGCTACCTTGAGGCGGAAATGATGGCGAAGGCCGGCGCGACCCACGTGGTGGTGATGGCGCGCGCCCACGAGGAGACCCTCCGCTGCGTGGTCAAGGCGGGCCGTGACCACGGCGTTAAGGTGATGGGCGACAACCTCGGCTGCCCCGATATGGTCGCGGGCGCCCAGCTGATCGAGGACCTCGGCTGCGACTTCGTCATCCACCACATCGGCTACGACGAACGCCGTGGGATCGCCGCCGCTGGCCGCCGGATGCCGAGCCCGCTGGACCAGCTCCGCGAGGTGGTCGCCGCCGTGGGGATTCCCGTGCAGGCGGTCGGGGGGCTGACGCTCGAGCAGGCCGTGCGCACCCCTGAATATGGCGCTCCCCTGGTCGTGATCGGTGCCCCCCTTGCGGTGGACGCAGACTCGTTCCGCACCGCCGGGGGCGACCTCGAGGGCACGCTCCGCCTGATCTGCGAACGCGTCCACGCCCACGGGGACGTCCCCGTCCGCCCCCGCTCCCTTCGATGAAGTCCGCCGCCGTCGTCAATTTCTCCTCCGCGCCCCACAGCGTGGAGCTTCGCGAGTTCGTGCGCCCGGTGCCGGGCCCCGAGGATGTGATCCTGGCCGTCGAGGCGGTCGGCGTCTGCGGGAGCGACCTGCACCAGTGGACCGGCCAGCACAGCTGGCCCGTGAACTACCCGGTTGTGCTCGGCCACGAGTTTGGCGGCCGGATCGCCGAGCTCGGCGCCGCGGTCCGCGGCTGGTCTGAGGGAGACCGCGTGGTCAGCGAGACCGCCGCGGTGATCGATCCTGCCAGCCCGCTCTCTCGTGCCGGACGCTATAATCTCGACCCGCGCCGCAAGGGCTTCGGTTACGGCGTCGACGGCGCGATGACTCGTTTCGTGCGCGTTCCCGGCCGCTGCCTGCACCGGGTGCCCGATGGCCTTGCGTTGGAGCAGGCCGCGCTGACCGAGCCCTGCTGCGTCGCCTACAACGCGGTGATCGAGAACGGCCGGGTCCAGCCGGGCGACCGCATCGTGGTCCTCGGGCCGGGGCCTATCGGCATCCTCTGTGCGGCGATGGCCCGTCTCGCCGGCGCCGAGGTCGCGCTGGTCGGATTGGAGCGGGACCGGGTCCGCCTCAACGTCGCGAAGGCCTACGGCTGCGACGTGATCGTCGGGGATGCCGCGGAATGGGCCCGGCGGCGCGACGGTCTGGGCGCGGATGGGGTGGTCGACGCCGCCGGCGTCTCGGCCGCGCTCCGCACCGCCCTGGAGCTGGTGCGCCCCGCGGGCTGGATCAGCAAGGTGGGCTGGGGCCCGCAGCCGCTGAATTTCTCCCTCGACCCGTTGGTGCAAAAAAACGTCACCCTACAGGGGAGCTTCAGCCACACCTGGCCGATGTGGGAACGCGTGCTTGCGCTCCTCGCGTCCGGTCGCCTCGACGTGCGGCCAATCACCGGCGGCGTCTGGCCGCTGCAAGAGTGGCACACTGCCTTCGAGCAGATGCACGGTGGGGAGATCGTGAAAGCCGTACTCCAGCCGGCCTGAGCCCGATGCGCCTGCGGGACAAGGTCATTATCATCACGGGCGCGACCGGCGGCATCGGCCGCGCGATCGCGGCGCGGGCGGTGGCCGAGGGGGCGCGGGTCCTCGTGCACGGCCTCGACGCAGCGGCGGGGGCGCGTACAGTCGCGGAACTGGGGGCCGCGGCGGCGCTGCACTTGGAGGATCTAGCGGATCCCGAGGCGGCGGGGCGGATCGTCGCGGCGGCGTTGCGCGCCTTCGGCCGGGTCGACGCGGTCGTCAACAACGCGGCCCTGGTGGCCCGCAGCACGCTCCTGACCGCCTCGGCTGCGGGCTTCGACCGGATGATGGCGATCAACGTCCGCGCGCCCCTCCTGCTCATCCAGGCGGCGTGGCCGGAGCTGCGCGCCCACCGCGGCTGCATCGTCAACATCGGCTCAATCAACGCCCTGAGTGGCGAGGCCACGCTGCTCGACTACAGCGTCTCCAAGGGAGCCCTGCAGACGCTCTCGCGCAACCTCGCCAACGCGCACGCAGCGGACGGGGTCCGCTGCAATCACCTCAATGTGGGCTGGGTGCTGACCGAGCGGGAACACGCGATGCAGGTCGCGGAGGGCCAGCCGCCGGACTGGCACGAGCGCCTTCCCGCGGTGTTCGCTCCTTCCGGTCGCCTGCTCCGGCCCGAGGAGGTCGCGGCCGCGGCAGTTTACCTCCTCGCGGAGGAGTCCGGCCCAGTGAACGGCGCCGTCATCGAGCTGGAGCAGTACTCCCTCCACGGCCGCAACCCCGTCAAGGTCTGACCCCGATGCCCCGCCTCGCCGCCTTCCCCAAAGCCTTTATGCGCCCCCTCTGCCGCGAGGGCACGATGACGCTCCGTGGCTGGGCCGACCTTGCGGTGCCGCTCGGGGTGGACGGGCTAGAATTCTACAGCGGCTTCCTTGAGCTCGCCGATCCGGCCGCTTGGGCGCCCGCCCGCCGGCTGGTGGAGGAACGGGGGATGGTGATCCCGATGCTCTGCTGCTCGCCGGATTTCTCGCAGCCCGACCCCGCGCTGCGTCGGGCCGAGATCGAGCGTGAGAAGGGTTGGATCCGGATGGCCGCCGCCTTGGGCGCCACTTACTGCCGGGTCCTTTCTGGGCAACGCCGCCCGGAGCTCAGCCGCGAGCAGGGCCTCGACCTTGTGACCGGCTGCATCGAGGCCTGCCTGCCGGAGGCGGACGCGTGCGGCGTCACCCTGATCCTCGAGAACCACTATAAGGACGATTTCTGGAGCTACCCGGAGTTCGCCCAGAAGATGGATGTTTTCTGCGCGCTGGTGGACCGCATCCGGCATCCGCGCTTCGGGGTGAACTATGACCCAAGCAACGCCTTCCTCGCGGGCGATGATCCGCTGGAGCTGCTGGCCCGGGTGAAGGACCGGGTCGTCACGATGCACGCCAGCGACCGTTACCTCGCCGAGGGCACGCTGGAGGACCTGCGTCGCGAGGAGGGTGGGCCGGAGGGCTACGCGAAGCGCCTCCGCCACGGCACGATCGGCCGGGGCCTCAACGACTACGATGCGATCTTCTCCACCCTGCGCGCGGCCGGGTTCGACGGTTGGGTCAGCATCGAGGATGGGGTGGACGGGATCGAGCAGCTCGCGGAAAGCGTCCGGTTTGTCCGCGGCAAGCTCCGTCAGCACTGGGCCTGAGGCGGCTTTCCGGACCATACTCCCGCGGCTGACCGGGCTTGATCGGACTTGTCCGAGCTGCGGCGGCGGCTGCGCTGGCTGGCGTTGCGGTCGCCGCAGGTGCGGGGCCCGCTCACGGAGAGGGGGCGTGCACACGGTTGGGGGGATGTCCTTAGGGCGCTGCGCGCCGGCGCGCACGCGGTGCCGCTGGTCTCGTACTGCTGCGCCACGGGCCGCGGGCGCGCGCCACGCTGTGGCCCGCGTTGCGGCATCGGCCCTCGGAACACGGTTACGAGGATCTCCGCCAGTTGCGAAGGCTCTCGACCGGCGGCGCTGGCCGGATCCCCAGGCCTTTGAGCGCGCCAACTCCATCCGGATTCTCCAGAGCTGGAAGATCTAGCGGCCAGAGGCCTGCCTCAGGCGGTGACCGACTCCAGCGAGCAGCCGTCCGCGTCGCCCACAGGCGTCTCGCAGTTCGGCCGGGCGATCACGCCGGGGTAGGGTTCGGAGGCGAAGGCCCGCCCGGGCTCCGTGAGCAGGTGGCGGTCGCAGACCGCGAAGAGGTCTGCGGCGTTGTCCGTGCGCCGCATCTCGTGCAGGAAACGCCCCTCCGGGTCGACGCCCTGGCCGACAAAGTTGAGATACTTCTTCATCTTGTTCACGTGCAGGCGCTCGGGGAGCCCCGGCGGGAGCGTGGCGTGGAACAGCCGCTCGACATACTCGCGCACCTCCGCGAGGGAGACGTCGCGCGCGGCGCCCCCGGCGAACTGCTCCCGGCACTGGCGGAAAATCCACGGGTTGCGGATCGCGTGCCGGCCGATCATCACCCCGGCGGCCCCGGTCTCGCGGAGGACGCGCGCCGCCGCTGCCGCCGAGGTCACGTTGCCGTTCGCCAGCACCGGGCAGCGCACCCGGCGGACCGCGTGGGCGATCATCCCGTAACGGACCTCGCTGCGGTACATCTCGCGGACCGTTCGTCCGTGCACTGTGAGCAGGTCGACGCGGTGGGCGTTCATCAGGTCGAGCAGCCGGTCGAAGTTGGCGGTGTCCTCGAAGCCGAGCCGCATCTTAACCGTGAGCAGGCCGGGCACTGCCTCGCGAAGGGCGCCGAGGATGGAGTCCACTCGGTCGGGGTCCCGCAAGAGGCCGCCGCCGACGTTCTTGCGGTAGACTTTGGGCGCCGGGCAACCGAGGTTGAGGTCGATGCCCGCCACCGGCAGCGGGAGGAGGGCGGCGACGGTGCGGCGCAGGTGCGTCAGGTCCTCCCCGATCAGCTGGGCGAAGACGGGCCGCCCGGTGTCGTTTTCCGTGATCGAGCGCACGATATGCGCTTCGGGGCGCGACTGCGCGTGCACGCGGAGGAACTCCGTGAAGTAGTAATCCGGGGCGCCGTAATGCGCGGTCACGCGCATAAACGCCAGGTCCGTCACGTCCTGCATCGGCGCCAGCGCGGTCAGCGGGGCTCCCGGGAACAGTCCGGCCGGCAGGGGGAGGGCAGTGCCGCTCACGCCGAGCCCTCTTCGCCCTCGCCGGCCTGCTGCTTGAGCACGCGCTCCAGCACCTCGGTCATATCCTCCGCCTGGTCGAAGACCGCGCGCGCCACGTGGATCGGGCGCTGCTGCTGCAGGGCGAGGACGATCGAGTCGCTCGGGCGCGCGTCCAGCTCGATCAGCTTGCGCCCGAGCTCGTTCTCCATCCGCAGGAGAATCCGCGCGAAGAAGGTGCTCTCGCGCGCGTCGTTGATCACGACGTGCTCCACGTGCGCACCCAGCCCGAGGAGAATGCTCCCGATCAGGTCGTGGGTGAGCGGGCGCTCGCGCTTGGCGCCGCTGAGCGTCATCTGGATCGCGCCGCCGACTGGTGCGTCCACGTAGATCACAAACGTCTTGGCATCGTTGCCGAGGAACACGGCGCAGCCGTTCGCGGTGGGCATTACCCCCTTAAGGGTGACGAGGACAACGTCTTTGGGCATGTTCGAAGGTGATCCCGGAAGACGCGGGGCGCAAGCACCGGGCCGGTGGGCACGCGAGGATTGCGCTCGCTGGCGACGCGCCGGCGAGCCTCCGTCAAATCACCCTTTGGGATAAACCTGACCCGCCCCTGCCGTTTCGCGTTCGCTCCCGGATGCCCACCCCCGTGGGCCGCTGGAGGTGGGGCTTGGCCGTGTTCGGGTTCAGTTTCGTCGCCGCGGTCGCGTCCGCCTGGTCCCCCGGCCTTCCCGCGGAGAAGACCGCCTTCCTTGAGTACCTGCAGCGGCGAGCGGGGCGTTATTTTACCGAGGCCGTCCTTCCTGAAACCGGCCTCATGCTCGACCGCGTCCGTGCGGGCGGCCGCGGCGGCAGGCCGCGTTCGCGCCACCGGCGGAGGCGGGGCGCGCCTGGTACCGGGAACCGTGGGTCGAATCCGGGGGGCGGCGGTTCATCCAGCGCGGGCCGCTGTTCACGCACCAGTACGCGCGCGGCTGGTTCGATTTCCAGGGGCGGCGCGCCGCCGGGGTCGATTTCTGGGCGAACTCGGTCGCGGCGAACCTCGCAGAGCGGGATTGGTCGCTCGCGCAGCGGACGCGTTACCCCCTGTGGTCCGGCTCGCTCTGGGGCCTCACCGCGTCTGACAGCGCGGGCGGTTACGTCGCTCGGGGCGCGCTGGGGCCGGATCCGGATCTCCGCGACGGTACGGTGGTGCCGTGCGCGCCGGGCGGGTCGCCGCCCTTCGCGCCGCGCGAGTGCCTCGGCGCGCTGATCGGGATGCGGCGCGCGCTCAGCGGCCGGACTTGGGGGACCTACGGCTTTGCCGACGCCTTCAATCCGCACACCGGCTGGATCGCGGAGGACGTCGTGGCGATCAACGTCGTGATCACGCTGGTGATGGCCGAGAACCTCCGGGGCGGATTCGTCTGGCGCACCTTCGCGCGGGCTCCCGAGGTGCGTCGGGGTTTCGCGCGCGCCGGGTTCACGCGGGAGCCGGACGGACCGCCTCCCGCGCGCGGACTCGCGCGGGCCCGCTGATCAAGCGCGCTCCAGCTTCGGGCGGCCGGCCTCGACTCGGAACGACGCGCGCGTCACGAGCGGCGCGCCCGGCCGAGTCACGAACGGCACCGTGCGGTAGTGGGTGGTCCACGCGCGCGGGG
>Ga0194134_10003286_pt1 | contig 17660 bp, 19 predicted proteins | sample TA2KigOff0mmetaG_FD_148602 | JGI IMG/M metagenome (GOLD analysis project Ga0194134, IMG submission 148602) | Freshwater microbial communities from Lake Tanganyika, Tanzania - TA2015056 Kigoma Offshore 0m | ecosystem: Environmental > Aquatic > Freshwater > Lake | place: Tanzania: Lake Tanganyika... | reverse complement strand
GGGCCGACGTGCTCAACCGTGCCGGCCTCGGCATGGAAGTGATGCACGAGCGCAATGCTCACAACTTCCCCCTCGACCTGGCGGCTGCCAGTGCCACCCCTGTGGCCCTGACCGCCCCGGCGATCGGTTGATCCAACCTGGACCCACGGTCCATACCTGACCGAGAACCACGTTCCCTTTCTAACCCCCTGCCCCCTCTGTCCCCTGCGGACGCCGAGGGGTTTTTTTCTTGGCGGCCATCCAGCCGTGGCAGGGCCTCGGCGGCGGCCAGAATGTTCGCTCCAAGCTTTCCGCCCGCCTGCGGCCCCCATGCCCCAGTACCGCCCTGACGGCCTGGGCCATCCCAAAGGCCCCCGGTTTCACCTGAAGCTGCCCCTGGTGGCTGCCGCCCTGGTGGTGTCCCTGCTGGGTAGTGGCTGCACCCCCGGGTCCCAGGGCGGCGGCACGACCCCCGGCGCCGGCGGCACGGCGGGGGCTAAGGACGAGCGCCCCCTGGTGCTCACCACATCCACCATCCTGGCCGACATGGCCCGCCAGGTGGCCGGCGAGCGGGTGCGGGTGGAATCGATCACCCGGCTGGGGGCCGAGATCCACGGCTACGAGCCCACCCCGAGTGATCTGAAGCGGGCCTCTGGGGCCCGGATGGTGCTGGAGAACGGCTTCGGCCTGGAGCGCTGGGCCCAGCGCTTCTATGCGGGACTCGGCAACGTGCCCCATGTGACCCTCACCGAGGGGATCACCCCCCTGCCGATCGCCGGCGATGCCTACCAGGGCAAGCCCAACCCCCACGCCTGGATGTCCCCCCGGCTGGCCAAGGTCTATGTGGAGAACATCCGCCGCGCCCTCACCCGGCTCGATCCCGCCGGGGCCGCCACCTTCCAGCGCAACGCCGAGCGCTACAGCGCCGAGCTGGACGCCCTCGACACCGAACTGCGGACCTCCCTGGCCCGGATCCCCCCCGGCCAGCGGGTGCTGGCCACCTGCGAGGGGGCCTTCTCCTACCTCGCCCGCGACTACGGCCTCACCGAGGCCTACCTGTGGCCGGTGAACGCCGAGTCCCAGGTCACCCCCCAGCGCATGGCCCGCCTGATCGCCCTGGTGAAGGAGCGCCGCGTGCCTGCGGTGTTCTGTGAGAGCACGGTCAGCGCCGAGCCCCAGAAGCAGGTGGCGAAGCAGTCGGGGGCCCGCTTCGGCGGGGTGTTCCACGTGGATTCGCTCTCGCTGCCGGGCGGCCCCGCCCCCAATCTCCTGGAGCTCCAGCGTCATAACGTGGGGGTCCTGCAAGCGGGTCTGGCGGGAAGCTGAACCGATGCCCTCTCGCCCCACCCCCTTCGTCGGCCAGCAGCGCATCTCCGTCCGCAACCTCTGCGTCGATTACCACGGGGTGGTCGCCGTCCATGACGCCACCCTGCATCTCGATGCCGGAACCATCTGCGCCCTGGTGGGGATGAACGGGGCCGGCAAATCCACCCTGTTCAAGGCCCTGATGGGCTTCGTGCGCCCCTCGGCCGGCAGCATCTCCATCAACGGCCTGCCCCTGCGGCAGGACCGTCGGGCCCGGGCGGTGGCCTATGTCCCCCAGACCGAAAGCGTCGACTGGAACTTCCCGGTCAACGTCCATGAGGTCGTGATGATGGGGCGCTACGGGGCCATGAATCTGCTGCGCCTTCCGCGCCCGGTCGACCGGGAGGCGGTGCGGGAGGCGCTCGAGAGGGTCGATCTGTGGCCACTGCGCCAGCGCCAGATCGGCGCCCTTTCCGGCGGCCAGCGCAAGCGGGCCTTCCTGGCGCGGGCCCTGGCCCAGGGCGCCTCGGTGATGCTGCTGGATGAGCCCTTCAACGGCGTCGACATCCGCACCGAGAAACTGATGATCGAGCTGTTCGAGCAGTTCCGGCGCGAGGGGCGCACCCTGATGATCTCCACCCACGACCTGGCCCATGTCACCAGCTTCTGCGACCAGGTGGTGCTGATCAACAAGACCGTGCTCGCCTACGGCGAGACCTCCTCGGTGTTCACCAGCGAGAACCTGGCCCTCACCTTCGGCGGCCTGCGGCTGGAGGGCGAACCCACCCCGGCCGCCGACCCCGGCGCGCCGCAGGCGCCATGACGGCCGTGCTCACCTGGCTGATCGAACCGCTCCAGCAGGAGTTCATGGTGCGGGCCCTGCTGGTCAGCATGCTGGTGTCCTGCGTCTGCGGCCTGCTCTCCTGCTACATGACCCTCAAGGGCTGGGCCCTGATGGGGGATGCCGTCTCCCATGCGGTGATGCCCGGCGTGGTGATCGCCTACGCCCTCAACCTGCCCTTCGCGGTGGGGGCGTTCGTGTTCGGCGTCGGCTCGGTGGCCCTGATCGGCTACATCAAGCAGATGACCCGGATCAAGGAGGACACGGTGATCGGCCTGGTGTTCACCGGCTTCTTCGCCCTCGGCCTGACCCTGATCTCCAAGGTGCGCAGCAGCATCGACCTCTCCCACATCCTGTTCGGCAACGTGCTGGGCATCAGCGCCTCCGACATCCTCCAGACGGTGGTGATCAGCGTGCTGGTGCTCTCGGTGCTGCTGGTGCTGCGCAAGGACTTTCTGCTGTTCTGCTTCGATCCCACCCACGCCCGCTCCATCGGCCTCCACACCGGCGTGCTGCACTACCTGCTGCTGTCGATGCTGTCCCTGGCGGCGGTGGCGGGCCTGCAGACGGTGGGCATCATCCTGGTGGTGGCGATGCTGGTCACCCCGGGGGCCACCGCCTACCTGCTCACCGATCGCTTCGATCGCATGGTGTGGCTCTCGATCCTTTCGGCGGTGCTCTCCAGCGTGGCGGGGATCTACTGGAGCTACTGGATGGATGCCTCCACCGCCGGCTGCATCGTGCTGGTGCAGACGCTGCTGTTCCTGCTGTGCTTCCTGCTGGCGCCGCGCCATGGCCTGCTGGCCCAGCGGCGCCGCTCGCCGCGGGCCTCCCGCTTCCCTTCGGCGTGAGCGAGCCAGCCACCGGCGCCGCCCCGGTCTCCGCCGCCGACCAGCACTGGCCCTGGTGGCCCTTGCTGCCCCTCTACCCCTACGGCCGCCGCCGCACCCTGGTGCGGGAGCTGATCGCCGGGCGGCTGTGGAGCTTCGAGCAGCTGCAGGGGGTCTGGTACGTGGCGGTGCCGATCCGCATGCTCGTGCTGCGGGTGCGGGAGGGGCTGCTGCTCTATGCACCGGTGGCCCCCACCGCCGAGGTGCGCTCCCGCCTGAGGGAGCTGGAGGAGCGCCACGGCCCGGTGTGCACCATTGTGCTGCCCACCGCTTCGGGGCTGGAGCACAAGCTGCCGGTGCCGGCCATGGCCCGGGCCTTCCCCGACGCCCAGGTGTGGGTGTCGCCGAAGCAGTGGAGTTTTCCCCTGCCGCTGCCGCCGGCGTGGCTGGGGTTCCCCGCCGCCCGCACCCGGGTGCTGCTCAGCGATGGGGTGCCCCATGGCGACCAGCTCGACTGGCTGCCCCTGGGCCCCCTTGACCTGGGTCTGGGCACCTTCCTGGAGATCGCCTGCTTCGACCGGGCCAGCGGCAGCCTGCTGCTCACCGATGCCCTGGTGGCGATTCCAACCGAGCCACCGGCGGTGTTCGACCTGGATCCCACACCGCTGCTGTTCCATGCCCGCGAGCGGGGGGATGAACCGTTGCAGGACGATCCCGAGCGGCGCCGCCGGGGCTGGTGGCGGCTGGTGCTGTTCGCCACCTACCTGCGCCCCAGGCCCCTGGTGGTACCGGCTTTGGGGGAGGTGCTGCGCCGCTGCCTGGCACCGGGCTGCCGCGACGCCCGCGCCCATTTCGGCTTCTATCCCTTCCGCTGGCAGCCCGGCTGGCAGGAGGATTTCGAGGCGCTGGCGCCGGGGGGCCGCAGCACCCTGCAGGTGGCGGCGGTGCTGGAGCGGCTGGTGTTCCCCCGCCAGCGGGCCGCCCTGGTGGCCTGGATCCGTGTGCTGGCAAGGCTGAAGGACCTGCGCTGGGTGGTGCCGGCCCACCACGATGCCCCCGTGGCCAGCTCACCCCAGGAGCTGGCGGCCCTGGCGGATCAGATCGAAAAAGCAGCGTGGGCCCCCGACCAGGGAGCCTGGGCAACCCTGGCCGGCATCGACAACACCCTGGTGGGGCTGGGGCTGGTACCGGGGGAAGGGGAGCGCTGAGGCCTAGAGCTCCAGCTCGCCGGGATCGTCGTCGAGGCCCCCCTCGAAGCCACCGCTGCCGAGCATGGCCGACTCCAGCTCCATGCGCTGCTCCATCTGGCGCAGGAAGTAGCCGGTCATCATCGCCGAGGCCAGCAGGCCGGCGAGATTGTCGCGGCTGGCCTGGATCTTCACCTCGAACTGCTCACCGGGGAGCATGCCCAGCAGGCCCTGGACGTTGTGGCGGATGATGTCCTGGATGTCGCCGGTGGCCGATCGCGCCACCCTCTGGAGCACATCCGGGGACTGTTCCTGCAGGTACTGAATCAGCGAATTGTCGCTGATCGCCTCGTTGTCGGCGGTCAGGAACTCCGGGTTGAACATGTGCCCTCCGGTGTGCTCTGCAACACGACGTGCACCCTAACGCAGTCTTTCAAGCGGATTCTCCGGCGTGGGGAGTGGAGAACCCAACCGGGCCGAACCGATCGAGCGGCCAGTAGCGCCAGATGGCGGTGCCGATCAGGTCGCTCTCCGGCAGGGGGCCCCAGAGGTGGGAATCCAGGCTGGCATTGCGGTTGTCCCCCAGCACGAGCACCTGCCCGGCGGGCACCACCAGGGGCTCCAGGTCGTAGGCCATCGGCTCCCGGGCCCAGTCCGGCTCGGCGGGGCTGCCGTTGCGCCAGAGCCGGCCGCCCTTCACCTCCACCCGATCCCCGGCCACAGCCACCACCCGCTTGATCAGGGCCGCGCCGGGGTCGTAGCCCGCCTGCTGCAGGGCGGCGGGCGGATGGAAGACAACGATGCGGCCGGTCCGCACCCCCGACCCGAAGCGGGGCGTGAGTTTCTCCACCAGGATCCGGTCCTGGAGCTGCAGGGTGGGCAGCATCGAACCCGACGGGATCCAGCGGGGCTCCACCACCGTCCAGCGCAGCAGCAGGGCCAGCAGCACCCACAGCAGCAGGCGGGCCAGTTGCTGCAGCAATCCACTGGGCCTGCCAGGGGGGACGGAGGGCGGTGCCGGGGGCGTGGCGATGGCGGGGCCGCTGCCCATGGGGAAACCGTCCGTGAGGATGATTCCCCCATCCTGAACACCGGAGTGTCCCCCTTGGCCGGGTCCGCCACATCACTGGCCAATGTGCGGGCGGCTGTGGGGCTCCTGGGGGCGCTGCGCCAGGCCGGCCTGACCCATGCGGTGCTCTGCCCGGGCAGCCGTTCGGCCCCCCTGGCGGTGGCGGCCGCCCTGCTGGAGCCCAAGGGCCTGCGGCTGCACACCGCCATCGACGAGCGCTCCGCCGCCTTCTTCGCCCTCGGCCTGGGCCGGGCCAGCGGCCGGCCGGCGGCCGTGATCACCACCTCGGGCACGGCCGTGGCCAACCTGCTGCCCGCCGCCGTGGAGGCCGACTTCGGCTCGATCCCCCTGCTGCTGCTCACGGCCGACCGACCGGCGCGGCTCAAGGGCTGCGGCGCCAACCAGAGCGTCAACCAGGAGGTGTTCCTGGTGGGCAGCTGCCGCTGGCGGGGCGACGGCGACCCGCAGGGGCTGGCCGCCATGGCCCCCGCGGAGCTGGAGGCCCTGGCCCACCAGGCCCTGGCCGCCACCCTGGGCGATGGGGCCGGCCGCTCGGCCGGCCCGGTGCACCTCAACCTGCCTTTCGACGAACCCCTGCATGCGGAAGGCGCCGATCTGACCCGGCTGGCCGCCGCCCTCGCCGCTGGGCCGCCTCCGTCCCCGGCGGCTGGCGGCGCACACACCGCAGGTGAGCCAGCGGCCGCGGAGACTTCGGCCCCCACAGACACCGGCCTCGATCCGGACCGGCCCGGTGTCGTGGTGGCCGGCCCCTGGCGCGGGGCCCCGGCGGCCTGGCCGGCCCACGTGGAAGCCTTGCGGCGCTGGCAGCGGCGCAGCGGCTGGCCGGTGCTGGCCGATGCCCTCTCGGGCCTGCGGGGCCTGCCGGATCTGGACACGGTGACCGCCTACGACCTGATCCTCTCGGAGGGCGACGGCGGCGAGCTGGCGACGCCGTCAGGTGAGCTGCAGGTGCTGCGCCTGGGCCCCCTGCCGGCCAGCCGGCGCCTGCAGCGCTGGCTGGCGGCCCAGGGGGGCCCCCAGGTGCTGGTGAGCGAAGGGGACGGACGCCGCCTCGATCCCCTCGGGGTGGTGCGGGGCCAGGCGAGCGGCGGCCTGGCGGCCTGGCTGGCGCAGCAGACGCCGCCGACCGGGGCGGGCGGCGCCGCCGAAGCCTCACTGGCCGTGGCGGGCCGCTGGCAGCGGGCGGAGGCGGCGGTGCAGGCCCTGCTGGAGCGTGAGCTGGCCAGGGAGCAGGGGGAGCCGGCCCTGGCCCGGCGGCTGAGCAGGCTGCTGCCGGCGGGACTGCCCGTGCTCCTGGCCAACAGCAGTCCGGTGCGGGACTGGGAGAGCTTCGCCGACCCGGCCGCCCCAGCCCGGCCGATGCACGGCTTCCGGGGCGCCTCCGGCATTGACGGCACCCTCTCGAGCGCCTGCGGCCTGGCCGAGGCCCTCGGCGCCCTGGTGCTGGTGAGCGGCGATCTGGCCCTGCTCCACGATGCCAACGGCTGGCTGTGGCGGCCGCAGCTGGGCGGGCGGATCACCGTCGTGCTGATCAACAACGGCGGCGGCGGCATCTTCGAGCAGCTGCCCATCCGGACCCAGCCGGCGGCGGCGATGGATTTCGAGCGCCTGTTCGCCATGCCCCAGCCGGTGGACCCGCTGGCCCTGGCGGCGGTGCACGGGGTGCCCGGCCGGCGGCTGGAGAGCCTGGATGCCCTGGAGGATGCCCTGGTCTGGGCCCTGGCCCAGCCGCTGGCCCTGCTGGTGGTGACCACCGACCGGCGGCGAGATGCGGCCCTGCGGCAGCGGCTGCGCACAATGGCCGCAGATCTGGCCGACCCCCTGGCCACCGGGCCGATCCCCTCCCCATGACCCCCGTTCCCCCCGCCCCGCCGCACTGGACCAGCGCCGGCACCTACAGCGACATCCGCTTCGAAACCAGCGGCGATGGGATCGCCCGGATCAGCATCAATCGCCCCGAGAAGCGCAACGCCTTCCGGCCCCTCACCGTGCAGGAGCTCTGCGATGCCTTCAACCGTGTGCGGGATGACCCCTCCATCGGTGTGGTGCTGTTCACCGGTGAGGGGCCGGCCGCCGACGGCGTCTGGGCCTTCTGCGCCGGAGGCGACCAGAGCGTGCGCGGCGACGGCGGCTATCTCGACGATTCGGGCCTGCCGCGGCTCAACGTGCTCGACCTGCAGCGGATCATCCGCAGCCTGCCCAAGGTGGTGATCGCCCTGGTGGCGGGCTACGCCATCGGCGGCGGCCAGGTGCTGCACCTGCTCTGCGATCTCAGCCTGGCGGCCGAGAACGCCGTCTTCGGCCAGACCGGGCCGCGGGTGGGCAGCTTCGACGGCGGTTTCGGCGCCGGCTACCTGGCCCGGGTGGTGGGCCAGCGCAAGGCCCGGGAAATCTGGTTCCTCTGCCGCCGCTATGACGCCAGCCAGGCCCTGGCCATGGGGCTGGTGAACGCCGTGGTGCCCCTGGAGGATCTGGAGCGCCAGGGGGTGGCCTGGGCGCGGGAGGTGCTGCAGCACAGCCCCACGGCGATCCGCTGCCTGAAGGCCGCCTTGAATGCCGAAACGGACGGCCTGGCGGGCATCCAGGAGCTGGCGGGCCAGGCCACCCACCTGTTCTATCGGACCAGCGAAGGCCAGGAGGGACGCAATGCCTTCCTGGAGAAACGGGACCCGGACTTTTCCGAGGCGCCCTGGCTGCCCTGAGGAGCCCCGTTCCATACTTTTTTCCACGCATTGACGACCGTTGTCCGCCTATCCGATCCCGGACAACGAAACCGAGCGGCAGGCGGCGCTGGACGACCAGTACATCCTCGATACGGAGCCCGATGAGGACTTCAATCGCATCACCCGCCTGGCCAGCCAGATGCTGGGCGTTCCGATCGCCCTGATCTCCCTGGTGGATCGCCAGCGTCAGTGGTTTCTCTCCCGGGTGGGCCTGGAGGCAAAGGAAACGCCACGGGAGCTGGCCTTCTGTGCCCACACCATCTGCTCCGATGACGTGATGGTCGTCAGTGATGCGACCGCCGATGATCGCTTCAAGGACAATCCCCTGGTCACGGGAGATCCCCACATCCGCTTTTATGCCGGCGTCCCGCTGCAGACCCGCGCCGGCTTCAACCTGGGGACCCTGTGCGTGATCAGCCGTGAACCGCGGCAGCTGGCCGGCACGGAACAACAGCTGCTGCAGGATCTGGCCGGCATGGTCACGCAGTACCTGGAATCGCGGCGCAACAGCTATCTCTGTCCGCTCACGGGTCTCCAGAACCGACGCCCCTTCCATGAGGCGGGCCAGAGGGAGGTCCAGCGGGCTCGCCAGAGCGGCGATGCGCTCACCCTGCTGCTCTTCGGCCTCGACGGGTTCGCGGCGTTCTGCGCCCGCTTCGGCGCCCCGCAGGGGGATCGGCTGCTCCAGGAGATGGCCGCCAGGCTTCGCAGCCAGGTGGGAGAAAGCGCCCTGCTGGGCCGGGTGACCGCCGACGAATTCGCCCTGCTGCGCCCCGGCATGGACAGCCCTGAAGGACTGGCCCTGGCGGAGCAGATCCGGGCCGCCCTGGTCCTCGATGGCTGGCTGGTGGACGGCGTCCGCTATCCGCTGGCCATCAGCGGCGGTGTCGCCTCGCTCGGCGCTGACGACAGCGGCTTCAAGGACCTGTTCCGACGGGCCGAGACGGCCCTGAGCCAGGCCAGGCTGTCGGGCATGGCGCCGGCCTAGGGCGGGCCGCCCCGATCAGCGGGCCTGGACGGCGGCATAGCCCCGCGACAGGGCTCCCTGCAGCGATTCGACCCGGATCGGCTTGCCGATGAAATCATCCATGCCGCTGGCCATCGCCTGGGCGCGGTCGCTCTCGCGGATGTTGGCGGTGACCGCCACGATCCAGGGACGGGCCCCGCGGTCGCCCTGCTCACGGATCCGTCGCGTGGCGTCGAATCCATCGAGTTTCGGCATGCGCAGATCCATCAGGATGATGTCCGGGTCGAGGCTGCGCTGCTGCTCCAGGGCCTCCTCCCCGTCGCAGGCCACGCTGACGCCGTAACCGAGCCGTTGCAGCATCAGTTCGCAGACCCGGGCGTTGACGCGATTGTCCTCGGCCAGGAGGATCCGCAGCGGATGGCTGGCGGCGAAGCTGGCCGCCGCCGGCGCCGCATCCGGCACCGCCAGCGCAGGGCCATCGGCCGGTGCCGGGTCCACGGGGATCCTCACCGGCAGGCTGACCGTGAACAGGCTGCCCTGGCCCGGTTCGCTCTCCACCTCAATGCCGCCCCCCATGGCGAGCACCAGGTGGTGGCAGATGGCCAGGCCCAGGCCCGTGCCGCCATGGGGACGGGTACTGGAGGCATCCCCCTGGGTGAAGGGCCGGAAGAGGCTCGCCCGGGCGGAAGCGCTGATCCCGGGCCCGGTGTCCCGGACACGGAAGTGCAGGGCATGGCGGCCATCAGGGCGGAGGGCCTCCACGCCGACGGCCACGGCCACCTCGCCGTGGGACGTGAACCGGATGGCATTGCTCACCAGATTCACGAGGATCTGGCGCAGTTGCAGAGGATCGGAGATCACGACCTCGGGAACATCGGCGTCGAAGCTGACCGTGAGGGCCAGTCCCTTCGCCTGGGCCTACTGCTGGAACAGATGGACGACCTCCTCCACCAGGGGACGGAGGCGACAGGGGCTGCGTCGATCACCAGCGCGCCACTGTCAATGGCGGAGAAGTCGAGCAGCTGATTGAGCAGGAGCAGCAGGGATTCGCCGGAGTTGCGAACCGTCTGCAGGCACGATTCCTGGTGGGACGTGAGAGCAGTGCTCAGCAGGATGTCGGTGAGTCCGATCACCCCATTGAGGGGCGTGCGCAGCTCGTGGCCCATGGTGGCCAGAAAGGTGCTCTTGGCCAGGTTGGCCTGCTCGGAGTCCTGCGCCGCTCGGCGGGCCAGATCGCCGGCCTCCAGGCTCACCTCGAGGGCCCGCGCCGTGGAGCGCGACGAACGCCAGTGGAGCACCCCCGCCAGGGCAGAGAGAAGGGCACTGCCGGTGAGCGACAGGGCCAGGCTGAGGCGCAGGGGAAACAGCTGCTGATTGAGGGTGGCCATGGACAGATCGACACCCACCAGACCCACCGTCCTGCCGGCCCCGTCCTGGAAGGGAGCGAAGCTGCTCAGGAACGTGCCCCACTGATCGGTGTAGGGAACGGCACTCACCTTGGCCTTGCCGTAGCGGGCGGCCGTACGGGCGGCCGGGGGGGCATCGCCGTAGCGCTCGCCGATCACCAGGGGGCTCACATCGTCCCCCTGATTCTTGATGTAGAAGGTGCTGTCGAAAACGAAGCGCAGATCCTGTGGTTGCCCCCTGAGGGTGTTGGCGAAAAAGATATCCGGCACCGACCGCCTGAGGCGGAGCAGGGGCCCGGTGGCCTGGCGATAGGCAACGCTGCCGGCCTGATCCGGGCGGGTGATCCGCTCGTGCAGATCGCCATCCATCTCCGACGCCGTGAGCACGGCCAGATCCCGTAAGCGCTCCTGAATGTTCGCCTTGAGGCTGCCTTCAGCGGCCCGATAGGTGACAACCAGGGCCGTGCTGGAGATGGCCATGATTCCCAGGCTCAGCAGGCAGGAATCGCGGACCATTCGGCGCCTTGGCCCGGGAATGTCCTCCGGTAGCTTCACGCCCATGGCCTCCACACCCTCCACCTTACGGCGCCCCATCCCGACGCCACGCCTGGAAGCGATCCAGGGCGGCACAGAGATCCGCGAAACGCAGGGGCTTGGAGAGAAAGTCGTTCATTCCTGCGGCTTCACACTCCTGCCGATGGGGGCTGAAGGAATAGGCCGTCAAGGCAATGATGTACAGCTCTGAATAGCCTTCTCGACGTAGCTGACGGGTTGCTGAGATGCCATCAAGACGGGGCATCTCCACATCCATGACCACCAGATCGAAGGGCTCACGTCTGACACTCTCGAGTGTGGCGTCGCCGTCACCCACCAGCTGAACCGACAGATTCAGCCTGGCCAGCATCAGCTCCAGCACGCGCTGGTTGACGCGGTTGTCGTCGGCCACCAGGATCCTCAGTCCAGGAACAAAAGCTTGAGCTGGCCACGGCTGGGCAGGCTTCTTCTGGCTCTTCGAGGCCACCGCGAAGGGCAGGCGGACCGAAAAACAGCTGCCTCTGCCGAGGCTGGATTCCACCGTGATCGCACCGCCCATGAGCTGGCACAGACGGGAGCAGATCGCCAGGCCCAGTCCGGCACTCTGGCTGGTCTGCTCCGGGTTGGCGTGGCCGACGAACTCCTCGAAGATGAAGGGCAGCGCGGCGTCGGCGATGCCAATGCCCGTATCGGAGACACACAACAGCAGGCCCACCGCCTCCGCCGACGTGCGGTTCGCCTCGACGACCAGACGGATCTCCCCTTGGTTGGTGTATTCGCAGGCATTCCCCAGCAGGTTGAAGAGAATCTGGCGCAGCTTGAGATCGTCACCGATCAACCATCGCGGTACATCCGGCGACACGCTGAGCTGCAGATCAAGCTGCCGGATGGAGGCCTGATGCTGAAACAGGTTCAGCACATCGTCGAGCAGGGAATGGAGATCAAAGGTCCTGGGGTTCAACGCCAGACGACCGGTCTCGATCTGGGAGATGTCAAGAATGTCGTTGACCAGATTCAGCAGATAGTCGCCGCTCTCATGGATGGTCTGGATCATCTCCCTGTGGGGCCCGTCCATGGGGCTGGCCAGCAGCAGGTCACTCATCCCGATCACGGCGTTGAGCGGCGTGCGGATCTCATGGCTCATCGTGGCCAGAAAGCGTGTCTTCGACTGGCTGGCCGCCAGGGCTTCATCCCGGGCCTGTTGCAGCTCCCGGGTTCTCTGGGCCACCTGCTGCTCCAGCTGATCGCGCGCGTCGATCAGCTTGTCCTAGGCCTGGACGATCGCACTCTGGTCCCGGAAGGTGAAGGCGAGGGAGGGCTTGCTGGGGACGTTGACGGTGGCCCACGACACCTCGATGACCCGCCGGGGTGGGGTGCTGGTGAGCTCCCAGGTGGTGGTGCCCTGGGGAGCCTGCATCCAGAAGGGCTGGCCGGCCCGGGGCTCGGCAGAGTCCTGGCACTGGCGGTCGGGAAGGATCCTGCTCAAGGAGCGGCCGAGGCACTGCAGGCGTGAGAGGCCCACGAAGCGGTCGAAGGAGGCGTTGGTCCACTCGACGATTCCATCGAGATCGGTGAAGGCGAGAGCTTCTTCGACGGCCCCCAGGGCCGCCTCCAGCCGGCCGAGGGTGGTGCGTAACTGGGCGACAAGCTCGAGATCGGCCATCCCGGGCTCAATCCAGCGGACGCAGGGTCGCCGCAAAGACCCAGCCATCTCCTCGGCGTTCGGCCACGATGAAATGCTCTGACTTGATGGCGCGTTGATCCTTGCAGATCGTCATCAACTGCAGGGGATGGTTGAGAATCTGGGATTCGCCAACGATCTGAAAGCGTGAGAATCCAAGATGGTGGGCGTCCCGGAAGGAGTCGGGGAGAATCAAGGACAGGGACTGACCCTCCAGATCCTCAAAAGTCCATCCATAGGTGGCTTGAAAGAGGTCGTTGATCTCCACAATGCACCCGTCACGATCGGCCGCCACGAAGGGCAGGTGCTGCTGGCGTAGCTCTTCAATCGTGACCATGGCCTGCGCCGCACACATCACCGGGTGATTCACCAACCTTAGCGCTGCATCCCGGTGAACGCCCTGTCGCCTTCCAGGCTGGAGGGCGCCAGCCGCTCCTCGGCAGGCCAGGGAGAGGGCCAGGCCCCGTGCAGAGACGGCCGGACCGATGCTGGAAGCCCCAATCCTGCAGCAAAGGTAAGATCAACGAGATTCGAGATTCCATGTGTGGATGATCTATCCATCCTGAAGCCTTCAGGTTTGCTTGATGCCCAGAGTGGCGCCGAACTGCGATCATCCATCGGCTCGCTGTTGAACTAGAACCCAGGCGACATCCTGATTGACTGTCAGGGCATCGTCTTCATGGACAGCAGTGGCTTCGGTGCCCTGGTGGGCGCCATCAAGGCGGCCCAGGAGCGCGCGGTTCCCCTGGCGGCCTGGAGCCTGCACCGTCGGGTGTTCCTGGCCCTGCAGATGACGGGACTGGAGACGGTCCTGCCGATCACGGCCCATTCCGAGGGGCTGCTGCCCCAGCTGTCCCATACGGAGGACCAGCGGCCACCGCTCACCCATCCCTCGGTGCGCTCCGCCGTCAAGCGCAGCCTGGATGTCGGCGGTGCCCTGGTGGGTCTGGGGGTGACGGCGCTGCTGTTCCTGCCCATCGCCCTGGCCATCCGCCTGGACAGCCCGGGGCCGATTCTGTTCAGTCAGGTGCGCTGCGGCTGGATGGGCCGCCATTTCCGGATCTGGAAGTTCCGCTCGATGGTCACCGATGCCGAACGGCTGAAGGACCGTGTGGTGAACCAGGCCCAGGGGGCCTTCTTCAAGAATGACAATGACCCCAGAATCACCCGCGTGGGCCGGATCCTGCGCAAGACCAGCCTGGATGAACTGCCCCAGTTCTGGAACGTGCTGATCGGCGACATGAGCCTGATCGGCACCCGGCCCGCCACCCCGGATGAAGTGCGACGCTATGCCATTCCCAGCTGGCAGCGGTTCGATGTGCGGCCAGGCCTGAGCGGGGAATGGCAGGTGAGCGGCCGTTCATCGATCCGGGATTTCGAAGATGTGATCCGCCTGGATCTGCGCTATCAGCAGAACTGGAGTCTGGGCTACGACCTCAAGCTGATCGTCCGCACTTTTCTTGTCCTGTTCAGCAGGAACTCAGGGGCGGCATGACCCTGCCCCGGGAATCGGAATCCGCTCGGCCCCTCAGCCAGCTCAGTGTCCGCAGTGATCTCGACGAGATCGAAGCGGTGCTGAGCTGGTTCGGCCAGCTGAATGATCCGGCCGTGCCGGCGGAGCTCTGGATGCAGGCCCAGCTGGCGCTTGTCGAGGGCTTCACCAACGCGGTGCGCCATGCCCACGCCGATCTGGACCGGCCGCCGCCGGTCCAGTTGTCGGTGCAGGTGGACAGCCAGCGGTTCTGCGTGCAGATCCTCGACCAGGGGCCCCCCTTCGAGTTCGAGGCCGCCCTGGAGGCCGTGGAGAAGGCCGCGGAAGCCAGCGATCACGATCCCCTTGCCAGGGAGGCCCACTGGGGCCTCGTGATGTTGCTGAAGCTCCGCAGCGCCTACGGATGGACGATCAGCCACCGGCGGATCGACGCAGCAACCAACTGCCTGTCCCTGTGCCACCCCCTCAGCGCTGATGGGGGGACAGGAACGTCATCGTGAAGTACTCGGGGTGGCAACGGGCAGGCTGGAAGATCGACCAGCGGGTCCACAGATGCAGGTAGTAGTTGGTCCCGTTCGGCCCCCGTCCCCAGCCATGGGCGACGGACTGGCCCCACACGATACTGTTCGCCTCCAGGGCTTTTCTTCGTTCCGCAGGGAGTGAGCGCAGATCTCCCCGGTAGAGAATTCTCCGGCCCCGGTAGAAGAAGGCGGGTTCGCTGTCCCTGTGCCTGTGGTGCTCATCGACCAGAAACCACACCTTCTTGCTCTTCTGGAGCAACCAGAAGCTGCGCGAACAGCGTGGCGGCACGGTGTCGTTCTTGTAGCTGTAGAGAAGGCCGTGGTGATGGTCCTGGGCCCCGAGGGATGGGGCGGCGATCTCCAGACCCATGAACAGAACGGCAGACGTGCTGACTGCGAATCGGTGCCACCGGGACGGTGGAACCGTCGGCCGCCATCGAGACTGCAACCGGATTCACCGCTGGTCGTGCTGGGGCGGACTTTAGACCGGTACCCGCCCTGCTCCAGCCACGGCCAGATCCCCGGCCCCGGCCCCGGCCCGCGCCTGCGTTCAGCTCGCTAACCTCATGAATGGAGTCTGAGCCCGGCCGACCGCATCGTGAATCGCCAAGCCATCCTGCCCCTGGCTCTGGCATTGTTCAGCGGTTACTCCGGATGGTCGGTGGATCCCGCGATGGCCGCCGCCGCAGGTACTGAGCCGGCAGCGGCCATTCCCGAGCCTGCAGCGACGACGGCGGAGACCGCCTCCCCCCCGCTGCAGCTGATCCTGGACCGCCGGAGTCGGCTGCTGAAGGTGATGGAGGGGGGCCGGGAAAGGCGCCGCTTCCGGGTGGGCGTGGGCATGCCCGGCTGGGAGACGCCGGTGGGTTCGTTCAGCGTGATCGAGAAGACCGCCTACCCGATCTGGGAGCACCCCGCCAAGGGCGTGCGCATTCCCCCCGGCCCCACCAATCCCCTCGGCTCCCGTTGGATCGGCTTCCACCGTGACTGCACAGGCCGGCGCGGCTTCAACGGCCAGGAACACCTGGAGGTGAAGGGATGCGTGACCTCCGGCTTCCACGGCACGCCGAATCGCGACAGTGTCGGTGGTGCGGTCTCCCATGGCTGCGTGCGGCTGTTCGATGAGGACGTCAGGGAGCTGTTCGAGATGGTGCAGGTGGGCACCCCGGTGACGGTGCTGCCCTGAGCCCGCTGCCTGCGGCCGCCGGAGCGCTCCGTGGCAGCCCGTAGAGTTCCAGGCGCACCAGCGATCGAGCACGGATGAGGATTCTGTTTGCCGCTGCGGAGTGCGCTCCGATGATCAAGGTGGGAGGCATGGGCGACGTGGTCGGCTCCCTGCCACCGGCCCTGGCGGCATTGGGGCACGACGTCCGGATCATCATGCCGGGCTACGGAAAACTGTGGAGTCGGCTGGAGATTCCGGCCGAACCGATGTGGCGTGGCCACGCGATGGGCACCGATTTCGCCATCTACGAAACCCGCCACCCCACCAGTGGTCTGACCATCTACCTGGTGGGCCATCCGGTGTTCGATCCCGAGCGCATCTATGGCGGCGAAGATGAGGACTGGCGCTTCACTTTCTTTGCCAACGCCACCGCTGAATTCGCCTGGAACGGCGGCTGGAAGCCCCAGGTTCTCCATTGCCACGACTGGCACACGGGCATGATCCCGGTGTGGATGCATCAGGACCCGGAGATCAGCACGGTGTTCACCATCCACAACCTCCGCTACCAGGGCCCCTGGCGCTGGAAGCTGGACCGCATGACCTGGTGCCCCTGGTACATGCAGGGCGACCACACCATGGCGGCGGCCCTGCTCTATGCCGACCGGGTGAATGCGGTCTCGCCCACCTATGCGATGGAGATCCGCACGCCCGAGTACGGCGAGCGCATCGACGGCCTGCTCAACTTCATCAGCGGCAAGCTGCGCGGCATCCTCAACGGCATCGACACCGAGGACTGGAATCCCGCCACCGACACCACCCTGCCTGCCCCCTTCTCCGCAGGCGACCTCAGCGGCCGCAGCTCCTGCAAGAGGCTGCTGCAGGAACGGATGGGCCTGAACGTCAACCCCCGCTCCTACCTGATGGGGATGGTGAGCCGGCTGGTGGACCAGAAGGGCGTGGACCTGCTCCTGCAGGTCGCCGACCGGGTGCTGGCCTACAGCGACAGCCAGTTCGTGGTGCTGGGCACCGGCGAGCGGGGCTACGAGTCCGGTCTCTGGCAGATGGCGGCCCGCCACCCCGGCCGCTTCTCCGTGTTTCTCACCTACGACGACGCCCTGTCGCGGCTGATCTACGCCGGCAGCGATGCCTTCCTGATGCCGAGCCGCTTCGAGCCCTGCGGCATCAGCCAGATGCTGGCGATGCGCTATGGCTCCATCCCGGTGGTGCGCCGCGTCGGCGGCCTGGTGGACACCGTGCCCCCCAACGACCCCACCGCCGGCACCGGCACCGGCTACGGCTTCGATCGCTACGAGGCGATCGACTTCTACACCGCGATCGTGCGTTCCTGGGAGGCCTATCGCAACGAGCCCAGCTGGCGGGAGCTGCAGCGTCGGGCCATGACCACCGACTTCAGCTGGAACCGCTCCGCCCTGGAGTACGACGTCATGTACCGGGAGGTCTGCGGCGTCAAGGAGCCCACCCCTGACGCCGCCCAGGTGGAGCGGTTCTCCCAGGGTCAGGGGGCGGATCCGAGCCTCCTGCACGACGATTCCATACCGGAGGGATCCCCGAAGCAGCCGCCACCGCCCCAGCGGCCGCGCAACCCCCTGGCCCTGCTGCGCCGCCGCAACGACTCCTGAGCCCGTTCCCCGTGTCCGGCCTCCATGGCTGATCCGGTTCCGCCCCCCTCCGATCTGCCGGCGCCCTACGCGAGCCCCTGGGGCCGGCTCGGCCAGGCACTGCGGGCCGTGCTGGCGTCTTTGCGCCTGAAGCTGCGCGAGTTCTGGCGCCGCAATGGCGAGGGCGATCTGTCCGTGCCGGGCTTCTGGCCCCAGGGGCTGGCGCCCCTGTTCTGGCCCCTGCTGCTGGCTGTCCTGGTGGCCCTGCTGGTGGCGCTGGCGGGCCGGGTCTGGAGCCGGCAGGACCACCCCGCCAGGCC